>Ga0256786_1000836_pt1 | contig 13860 bp, 17 predicted proteins | sample MC6MC0937MT_FD_186053 | JGI IMG/M metagenome (GOLD analysis project Ga0256786, IMG submission 186053) | Metatranscriptome of enriched soil aggregate microbial communities from Iowa State University, Ames, United States - MC6-MC0937-MT... | ecosystem: Environmental > Terrestrial > Soil >...
CGGAGTTCGTCAGGTTGGGCGGGGGAGGTGCTTCATGGCTCGTGTTGATGACTTGAAGCAGGCTCGGGATCTGATGTGGGAGTCGATTACGGAGGCGGATGCGGATAAGCGTGCGCCTTTGATGAACCAGTGGCGTGCTCTTGAAGCGACGATCGCGGCTCTCGAATCCAAGACGGGGAAGGTGGCTGATCCTCTTGACGAAATCTCAGCCCGTCGCGCTGCTCGGGGAGGCGCCACCGCGCGTCCTGGTCGAGCCAACCGGGTCGAGGGCTAATTCCTGGGAGGACGTTGCGGATCTGTCTGCGCGTGCCGGGGTTGTCCTGGACGGTTGGCAGGAACTGATTCTGAAGACAGCGATGGGGGAGCGGCGGGATAACACCTGGGCGGCTAAGCGTGTCGGCGTGACGGTCCCGCGTCAAAATGGCAAGAGCCAGCTTCTGGTGTCGCGTGCTTTGGCCGGCGCGTTGTTGTTCGGCGAGAAGAAGATCGTCATCTCGGCTCATCAGCAGGACACGGCCCGGGAGGCTTTCAACAAGCTGGTGGAGATCCTCGAGGGGGATGCGAACGGCTGGCTGATGGATCGCGTGAAGCCGAAGGGCATCATGAACGCGCTGAATCGTGAGGCTGTGAAGTTCAGGAATGGCGCGACGATCCAGTTCAAGGCTCGGTCTGGTGCGGGCGGTAAGGGGTTTTCGTCTGACTGTCTGATGTTGGATGAGGCGCAGATTCTGTCTCAGCGGGCGTGGGTGTCGATTAACTCGACGATGTCGGCGATGCAGAACCCGCAGGTGTGGCTTCTGGGCACGTCTCCGCAGGTTGAGGATGACTCTGAGGTGTTTGAGTCGATCCGTTCGGCTGCGATTGAGGGCCGTTCGTCGGCTGCGGCTTGGTGCGAGTGGGGCGCGGACGTGTCCGATCCGGACTATGACCCGGCGAGTGAGTACACGCGGTGGTCGGCTAATCCGGCGTGGAACACGCGTATCAACCATGAGGTTGTGGACGGCGAGTATGAGACGTACGAGCCGATGAAGTTCGCGCAGGACCGTTTGGGCGTGTGGCTGTCGGATCTTGGTGCTTCTGGCACTCGTGCGGTGACGGCTAAACAGTGGGAAGACACTGCTGTAGATGTCGCGCCAGATGGTGTACCGGCGTATGCAGTGACGTTCAACCTGAACGGGGACCGCCTGGCATTGGCTGGCGCCCGGAAGCATGACGTCGGTGTTCATGTGGAGATCATCGACGCGCTTGAAGATGAGCGGGGTGTGGAGTCGGGTCTGAGTGCTCTTGCGGACTGGTTCTGTGAGCGCGATGAGGCCGGAACGCCTCGGTGGCGAAGGTCGTCGGGGATCGCTATTTCCGGTCGGTCTGGGGCTCCTGCTCTGGCGCAGTTGCTGCGTGACAGGAGGGTTCCGGATCGGTGGTTGTTTATGCCGTCGACTCCGCAGTATGTGGGGGCGTGTTCGATGTGGCTTGAGGCTGTACGGGGTGAGTCGGTGACTCATAAGAGGGGCGGGCAAGACGCCTTGGATGCCTCAGTTGCTGTGACAGATGTTGATAAGCGTGGTGGCCTGTCGGCTACGACCGTTGATGGCGACGACACGCCCGTTGAGGCTGTGGCGTTGGCGCACTGGGTTGCGCGGACTTCTCGTCTTGGGCGGGTTCGTCCGAGCGGTGGGAAGGGTGTGATCCTGTGAGCGAGGCGTGGTCGATGTCGTCGGATGTGAGTCTCCCGAATGTGTATCTCGGGGCAGATCAGGTGCTGTATCAGGAGTTGTGGAAGACGTGGCGTGCACGTGCTCCACGGAATGCCGTCCGGTCGGTGTATTACGACGGTGAGGCGGCTCTGAAGGACTTTGGTATCAGCTTGCCGCCGCAGATGCAAAGTATTGGGTCTGCGCTGGGTTGGACGGCCAAGGGCGTGAACGCGGTCACGAACCGGTCGAACTTTGAAGGGTTCGTTGACGCGTCGGGGTCTGATGATCCGTTTGGGTTGTCGTCTGTGTTGGATGAGAACCAGTTTGAGCAGGAGTTCCAGGCAGCTCGCGTCTCGTCTGCGGTGCACGGTTGTTCTTTCCTGACGGTAACGCGTGGCGACACTGCATCCGGCGAGCCTGAGATTCTTGTGCTTGCGGCTGGTGCGGATCAGTCTGCGGCGTTGTGGGACCGTCGCACGCGCACGTTGAAGGCGTTCATGACGGTTGGGTCGCAAGATGAGGCCGGCCGCCCAGAGTGGGTCACCGTGTATACGCGGTCATTTGTGCATAACATCACGCGATCTGGCGACCAGTGGGTCAAGGACTCTCGGCCAAACCCGACGCGGGTAGTGACGGTTGCACCTCTCGTGTATGGCTATGAGTTGCGGCGTCCATTGGGTCATTCGAGGATCACGAGGGCTTCGATGGGGTTCGTTGACTCCGCGTTGCGAACTATTGTTCGTGCCGAGGTGTCGGCAGAGTTCTATTCGGCCCCGGAGTACTACTTGTTCGGCGCGGGAGTTGAGAACTTCGTTGGCGGCGACAAGTGGTCTGCGATCATGGGGCGTCTCAAGGCGCTTGACGTTGACCATGTCGCAGGCGACAAGGTGGATCTTCACAGGTTTGAGGGCGCATCTCCTCAGCCGCATACAGATCAGCTCAGGATGTGGGCGAACCTGTTCGCGGATGACCAGGATCTTGAGGTGAAGTTCGCGGATTCGTCGAACCCGTCCTCTGCGGATGCGATCTTCGCGGCGAAAGAGACGCTGATCACGACGACGCGTGACGCGAACCGTCCGTGGGGTCGTGGCGCTGTTCGAGCGATGCGCTATGTCGACCTGTTGCGTGGCGGGTCTGCTGACATGTCTGGTTTGCGCGCACAGTTCACCGATCCTGCGATTGTTTCTCCGTCTGCGCGGGCAGATTCGTTCTCGAAGTTGTCTGCCGCGATCACCGGGTTCGGGGACTCCGAGGTTGGTATGGAGTATGCGGGGCTGACTCGGGAGCAGATCGACAGGTTTGTTGCCGAACGCCGCCGCTCGGAGGCTTCGTCGCGCATTGCCCAGCTTGTGAATGTTGCGAAGGGGCTGAGGAATGGCGACAGCAGCTCAGGTAGCGGAGTTCCGGGAAGCGAACCGGGCATTGGTGCTGCTGGCGCAGCGTGATCTGACTGACTTCTGGTCTTCCCTGGATCTATCTTCGGACCCTCGGAGGATCAGGGATGAACTGTTGTTCTTGTTCCCGGACGTTCTGCAGGCGTACGGCGATACGGCAGCAGTGTTGGGCGCTGATTGGTATGACCTACTTCGCGATGTCCCTGCATCTGCGGATTCGTTTCGCGCAGTCGTATCAGCTCCAGTCGGGGCTGGTCAGGCCAGATCATCTGCACAGTGGGCCATAGGTCCCCTGTTTGAGGAAAACGCTGACCTTGCCCTATCGCAGCTGTTGGGGTCAGCCCAGCGGCTAGTCCTGAAGCCGGGACGTGATTCCTTTGCGACGTCAGCCGGCCGAGACCCGGTGAGGACTGCGTGGGCGCGCGTTCCCTCTGGTCCCACTACGTGCCGTTGGTGTGTGATGTTGGCCGCTCGAGGGGCCGACTATTCGGATGCGGTTTCGGCTGGTGACATGAACGAGTTTCACGACAACTGTGACTGCGTTCAGGTGCCGATTCGGTCCCGGTCAGACTGGCCGGAGGGGCACAGCGTCGACTTCTATGCGCGTCTGTATGCCGATCATTCGGGGGTCGGCCGGGATATTCCGGACGAGTGAATTGCACGGTTTCTTCCGTGCCCGTACGCGACGGCTTCGCGGTCATGGGCGTACGGCCCCTAAACGGAATGAGGTCTCAGCATGGCTGAGGAAACGGCCCCTACCACGGGCACGGAAGAAACCAACGGGCAGACGAACGAGGTCAAGGAGTTCCAGGCGATTCTGTCGCAGGAGGAATTCGACAAGGCCATTCAGTCTCGTATTGCTCGGGAGCGCGCGAAGATTCCCGCTGACTATGACGAGCTGAAGGCTAAGGCCGCGAAGTTCGCCGAGTGGGAGGACGCGCAGAAGACCGAAGCGCAGAAGGCGCAGGAACGACTCGAAGCGGCTGAGAAGCGGGCTGTCGAGCTGGAACTGAAGGCCACCCGCGCGGAGGTTGCCGCAAGCAAGGGCGTCCCTGTGGAGCTGCTGTCCGGCAGCACACAAGAGGAGCTTGAGTCGGCTGCTGATGCGCTCATCAAATTCAAGGCGGACGCGAACCAGGCCGGCTACGTAGCCCCAAACGAGGGGCGCAGCGGCGGCGCTAAGGGTCCGAGTACCGCTGATTCGTTTGCTCGCTTCGTTGAGAAGCAACTGAACTAGGAGGCCCATAAATGGCTGGTATCGATCTGAACCGCACTAGTGCGGGCGTGGCAGCGCTTCTGCCGAAGGATGTTTCGTCTGAGATTTGGGCGAAGGCTGTCAGCGACAGCGTAATCATGCAGGCCGCGCGGCGCATCAGCCTGCCTGGTGCTGGCATTACGATCCCGCTCATCACGGGTGACGCTGCTGCCGACTGGGTGGCTGAGACTGCGGAGAAGCCGGTTTCGGACGCCACCGTTTCGAGCAAGAGCATGACTCCCTACAAGCTGGCGGTCATCGAGACGTTCTCGAACGAGTTCCGTCGTGACCTGCCCGGTCTGTATGCCGAGCTCGCTCGCCGCCTTCCGTACTCCCTCGCAGCCAAGTTTGACGCGACCGTCCTTAACGGCACCGCACCCGGCTCGAACTTCGATGTGCTGTCCGGGTCGGCGGCGGTCAGCATCAACACGAACCCCATTGATGGTCTCGTGTCTGCCCTGACCACCGTTGGCGCTGCTGGCGGCGACGTTTCTCACTGGCTCATCTCGCCCCAGGGTGAGGGCAAGCTGATGTCCGCCAAGGACGGTCAGAGCCAGTACGCGTTCCTTCGCGATGCTCGTAGCGACTCTGGCGCGATCGGCTCGATCTTTGGGCGCGACGTGATCAAGTCTCGGGCGGTCTACTCGAACCCGACTGACCCGGCTCCTGACGTGGTTGGTTTCGCGGGTGACTTCGCGAACTCTGCCGTATGGGGTTCGGTTGAGGGTATCCAGGTGAGCATCACCGACCAGGCCACCATCAACAAGGGTGGTACTCAGCTCAACCTGTGGCAGCGGAACATGTTTGCACTCCGCGCTGAGATCGAGGTTGGCTTCATCGTTCGCGATGGCGCCCACTTCGTGAAGCTCACGGGTGCTACGACCGCACCGTAATGGAACTGGTGAACCCGTACACCGGGACCGTGGTGGAGGCGGACGGAGAGGTTGCGGAACGACTTATCACAGTCGGATTCGCCGCGTCTTCTCCCGAGCCGGAACCAGTGCGCAGGCCGGGGCGCCCTAAGAAGAAGTGACGTTATGGGGGCCAGGTAGAAATGCCTGGCCCCCAGTCATGAGCGGAGGCATCATGTCTTGGACTGAACCGACTGATGTGACGGGTGCGTGGATCGGCGAGGACGCACCTACTGACGTGGCGAAGATCCAGAAGTGGATCGACAAGGCCGAGCGTGAGATCAGGTTCCGGGTGCCAGACATCCAGGGCCGCATCGATGCGGAAGCCGCCGAGACTCCACCGCGCACAGACCTGCTCGAGATGGCTAAGGATGTCACTGTTGCGATGGTGATGCGGGTGTTCCGTAACCCGTCTGGTATCCGGCAGGCGAACACAACCACGGGGCCCTTCACGGACTCTGTGACCTACGGAGGGGACATCCCTGGTGGCCTTGGACTCACCGACGACGAGCTCGGAAAGCTGCAGGGTGCCCGTGACGGAGCGTTCAGTATCGACCTGATCCCGTCGACGTCCCCGTTCTATGTGGGTCCAGCATGAGGCAGATCAGCGAGGACGTGCTGTGGATGCCGTTCGTGGCCGGTGCGGTGGATGCTCATGGGAACCCGATTGAGTCATGGGGTGACCCGACCACCAAGGGCATCTATGCGTTCGATCCGGGGTCAACGTCTGAACCGCGTGAGGGGCAGGACCGGGTCGTTGTCGAACCGGCCGTGTACATGCCGACCGATGTCGTCTTTGGTTCCCGGGATCTGCTGATCGCGCGCGGTAAGGCGTACACGGTTGAGGGTGTCACTCGTGAGTGGCGGCATCCACGTCTCGGACGTATCGGGAACGTCGCGACTCTTCGGAGAGTGGAGGGCTGAACGATGCCAGATGTCACGGTCAAACTGAACTTGCGCGGCATCAATGAGGTGATGACTTCACCCGAGGCGACGTCTGCGGTTGTTCGGCGGGCGCAGATGATCAAGTCGGCTGCTGGTGAGAACTTTGAGGTGAATGTGGTCCCTCACCGCTATACGGCTCGTGCGTTCATTCGCCCTGCGAACAGTGAGGGTGCGAAGCAGGAAGCCCGGGATAAGCGATTGACGAGGGCGCTTGATGCCGGCCGTGGTTGAGTTCGTCGATGCGGAGGGGATGGTCATCGCGTTCCTGAATGCGCGCACCGAGTCGCACGCGGCGACGAAGGTGCCGAATCCGCGCCCAGCCAGGTACACGCGGGCGTGGCGGACTGGCGGCTACACGGTGAACCGGGTGCTTGAGGTGGTGCAGATCACCGTTTCGTGCACGGCGGGTGACAGTGTCACTGCGGAGTCTGATGCCAGGGTTGCGCGGTCTGCATTCCTGAACGACTTGACAGCTATGCCCCTCGTCCGCGGCTCCGAGGGTTTGACTGGGCCCTACTTTGACCCGGACCCCGACACGAACGAGGACCGCTACTCGTTCACGGTGATGTTGCGTATCCGCGCGGCACGCTGATCCATTCGACCCACGGCCTGTCTGACTGTGGGTTTCTTCATGCCGGTCATGTCCGGCTCTCTGGAAGGAAACGATATGACCGTCAATGCGAATAACGCTCGGATCTTCGGATCAGACGTCGACGCGATCTACCTTGCCCCGCTGGGAACCCCACTGCCGACGTCGATCGATGAGCCGCTGAACGCGGCGTTTGAGGACATCGGCTGGCTCCACTCTGACGGAATCAAGGAGACCCTGACCGGGTCGAAGTCCGTGATCCGCGGCTACCAGGGCGGCGGCGTTGTTCGCACCCTGATGCAGGAGACCGGTACGACGATCGGGTTCCACGCGCTCGAGTCGAAGCCGCAGACGAAGGCGCTGCGTTACGACGAGAAGGATGTGCAGATCACGAATGGTGTCCGTAAGGTCACCCGCGGTCCTGGACAGAAGGTGTCTGTGCGGGTTGCGGTGATTGACCTGTTCGACACGGATGACACCACTGTGAAGGAACGTCACGTCATCGAGCGTTTCGAGGTTGTGCCTGATGGTGAGCGCACTTTCGTTGGTTCCGACATTGCCGGTTTCCCCATGGTTGGGGAGATCATCGGCGACTACGTCACGTACGAGTCGGCCGGGTCTGGTGCGACGTCGAACGCCTGGACGGTGACCGTGTCTGGAGCCCCCACGGGTGGTACCTACACCCTTGCCGTGAATGGCTACTCGACGGCGCCGATCGCATACGGTGCTTCCGCGGCGGCTGTTGCCACTGCGATCAACGCCCTGTCCGGTGTGACTGGCGTGTCTGGGGTTACTGGTAGCGGGACGATCAACCTGACGTTCCCGTCGCCTGTGGTGCTGACCGCGGATGGTTCCGCCCTGACTGGTGGAACCGACCCCGACGTGACTGTCGTCGCGTCCTGATGACTGGCGGGTGGGGTGCTTCGACTCCACCCCACTCGCCGCACTTTTCTGAGTCGAACGAGTCGATAGGAGTCGATGAGCATGGTTGCAACACCCCAGGATCACAAGGTCAAGGTCGAGAAGATCGAAGTCGATCTCCCGGACGGGGTCGATGATGACGGGAAGCCGAAGACCCGGAAGGCACCAGCGCTGCGAACGGTCGTGCGTGGCATCACGGTCACCGTCCCGGAAGAGGCGCTCGATGACTTCGAGCTCGCGGATGAGATGGCGCGCATCGACGACGGGCAGGGACACCGATTTGCTCCGGTCGCACGCCGGCTCTTCGGGGACGACTACAAGCGCATCATGGACGAGTTGCGAGGCGAGAACGGGCGCGTCGGGCTAGAGGCCGCGATCACGTTCATCAATGAGACACTGGTGGCGCTCAACCCAAACTGATGATGCTCGTGACCGCCCTCCATCACCATGAGGGCGCGTTGCGAGCATCACTGCTGGCGGCGTACGGGCTCCGACTCGTCGATGCTCGTACATGGCCGATGCGTGAGGTCGCTGACCTGGTCGCGTGGCTACCTGCCGGGTGCGCACTGTGGGTTGACTTTGGTGGTCCTGCAGCGCTTTCCGAGGTCGTTCACGCTATTCGGGCGCTTGACTTCTCAGTCCGCGTGCTCGACTATCACGAGCGCGAGGGCAAGGGGCCGAAGCCGAAGGAGCCGCAGAACCCGCCATACGCGACCGAGCGGCGTGCTGAGAACACGAAGATGTCACGCAAGGCCGATGCCTGGCGGAGACGTGAAGCGCGGCGCGGTGCATGAGAGGTACGATCCGGGGATGGGATTCAAGGACGCGTGGAATCGACAGGTGGAACGCTCGCGAATCGTCGGCGCTTACGGCGTGCACTCGGTGACCCGTGATGGCAACTACCGCTGGATGCCCGAAGGCTCACTCAAGCAACAGGTGCGACCCCTGTCCGGTGCGTCAGCAGAGTATGAGCCCGGCTCTGCAACCGCGGGACGGACGACGCTCACTAGGGTCGCCGCTGGCGCCGTGATCGCCGGTCCTGTCGGAGCGATCGTCGGCGGGATGTTCAAGAAGGACACCGCACGTGGGTATGTGTCGGTCACATTCCCGGACGGATCAGTCGTAGTTGTCGACGGGCCACTGCAAGACGAGTCGAAGATGCGTCGCTTCGTGCAGGTCGTCAACAGCGAAGCGTCAAAGAACACCGAATAGTCGCGCGGTCCTCCGCGCCTGAAGCCCCGGTCACCTGGTAGGTACCGGGGCTTCGTCGTGGAAGGGGCCACAGTGACCACCGAAATCGCTAACGCCTACATTGCGCTCTATACGAAGATGCCGGGCGTCAAGAACGACATCGCGAAGGCGCTGGGCGGGTCAGATGCTCAGTCGGCAGTGAAGTCTTCTGGTGCCTCGTGGGGTGGTCTTCTGATGGGGGCGGTGGGCGGCGCGGTCGCGCTCGGCGCTGGCAAGCTCATCTCTGCGGTGACTGGTGCCGTCGATGGTGCGATCAAGCGCGTCGACACGATGAACAACTTCCCGAAGATCATGCGCAACTTCGGATACTCGGCAGACGACGCATCAGCATCCATCAAGTCGATGTCTGATCGCCTTCAGGGGCTCCCGACGTCGCTCGACACGATGGCTGGTGCGGTGCAGCAGCTCGCACCACTGACGAGTTCGCTCGGCGAGGCGACGGAGCTTTCTCTCGCTTTCAATAACGCTCTTCTGGCCGGAGGGAAAAGTACGGCGCTTCAGGCGAACGCTCTGGATCAGTACGTACAGATGCTGTCGGTCGGAAAGGTCGACATGGCCGCATGGCGATCCATCGTTTCGGCGATGCCAGGGCAGATGAATCAACTTGCCCAGTCGCTGTTGGGAGCATCAGCCGGCCAGATGGATTTGTACAACGCCATGCAGGACGGGACGGTCTCCTTCGACCAGTTCAACGCTGCGGTGATGGATCTGAACAAGAACGGAACTAACGGGTTTGCGTCATTCGAGAAGCAGGCCCGGGACTCGACGGACGGTATCGCAACCGCGCAGGCGAATCTCAGTACTGCGATCACCCGCAACTTGGCGACGGTAATCGAGAAGCTGCGCCCGCAGATCATGGCAGCCGCTTCCGCCATGACGGGCTTAGTGAATGCGATGGGGCCGCTGGTAGTCCAGGTTGTGGAAGCAGGTTCCGCCTTCCTCGGGTGGGCATCAGTGAACATGGATTGGCTCATACCCCTGGGCATCGCTCTGGGAGTTGTCGCGGCAGGGCTTCTAGCTGTGAATGTCGCCGCCACGGTCGCCGCAGCCGGAGGGCTGGCGAAGTGGGTGCTGGCGACTAAGGCGGGAGCAGCTGCACAGGCAGCGTTCAACGTAGTGATGAATGCAAATCCGATCATGCTGGTGATAACTGCAATTGCCGCCCTCGTGGCGGGTCTGGTCTACTTCTTCACTCAGACAGAGCTAGGCCGCGAGGTCTGGGCAAATGTCACTGCTGCGATCGGTGCGGCGTTCACTTGGCTGTGGGAGTCGGTTATCAGCCCGGTGGTGGACTTCATCGTCACGGCCTGGGGCGAGCTGATGTCGTTCTTCAACGACGCGTGGACGAACGTGCTGCAGCCGATCTTTGCGGCGATCGGTGCGGTCTTCACGTGGGTGTACGAGAACGTGATCCTCCCGGTTGTGACGGCGATCATGCTGTACATCGGCCTCTGGGCTGCGTTGGTTCAGTTCGTCTGGGAGAACGTCATTCAGCCCGCGATGACCGCGATCGGTGCGCTGTTCACGTGGCTGTGGGTGAATGCTGTTCAGCCTGCGGTCAACTTCATCAACCTGGCTCTGCAGGGGTTCGGTATCGCTGTTCAGTGGCTCAATAGCAACATCATCCAGCCGGTGTTCGCGGCGATCGGTGCGATCTTCGGGTGGATCTACAACAGCATCGTCGTGCCGATCGTCAACGGCGTGATCGCGTACTTTCAGATGCTTGGTGCGATCTTCACCTGGTTGTACTCGAATGTCGTCCAGCCTGTGTTCAACGCGGTCGGTGCGGCCTTCAACTGGATCTGGGGTTCGATCATCCGCCCGGTGATCAACTTCATCAACTCCGCGATCAACAATGTTGGTTCCACGATCCGCGCCGTGTTCGGCGGTATCGCGTCGTTCGTTGGGTCCGCTTTCCAGGCCGTGTTGGGCGTTGTTCGTGGTCCGATCAACGCGCTGATCAACCTCATTAACGGGATCATCGGGGGTCTGAACTCGATCAAGGTGAACATTCCGTCGTGGGTGCCGATCGTGGGTGGGCAGACGTTTGGTCTGAACATTCCCAAGATCCCTCGTCTCGCAGAGGGCGGCCTGATTCCCAGGTCGCCGGGTGGGACGCTGGCCGTGGTCGGTGAGGGGCGTTATGACGAGGTCGTGATGCCCCTGTCGCCGGAGGTTCTGCGAGAACTGCGTGGTGACCAGCAGGGCGGTATCCGTCCTGGTGATCGTGTGGTGTTCGAGGTGGAGGGGCAGCCGCTTACCGCGGTGGCGAAGCGTGTGGTGCGTTCCGCGTTCCCCACCGCCCAGTCGGTCACAAGCGAGTTCGCCCGTTAGCCCGCTGATGAAGGAGGTCTGTGATGACGTTCGAGTTGATTCCGTCGGCGGTTGATGCTGTTGCGATGTGGGCGGCTGGTGAAGAGTCGTCGGGCACGTTCGAGATCACGGATGTGGATCTGATGGTGTTGTCGGCTGATTCGCGGCGGGTGATTCAGAACGAGCTTGTGGAGAGGTCGGCTGCGGCTGGGTATGTCCTCGAGTGGCGTCGAGATCATCCCCGGTCGAAGGTTGTGTTCACGTGGCAGCGGATCGCTGATGTTGCTCGGGTGTCGGTGTAGGTAGTTGCTGGTGAGGGGTGGGGTCTTCGGGCCTCACCCCTCACGCATGCCCGGAGGGGGTTGCGCGTGGTCACGATTCAGGTGTCGAAGTCCAGCCCGTATGTGACGTTCACTGTCCCGGCTGATCGTTCGTCGTCGAATGTTGCTGGCAATACGTCGGTGATGTGGGCGCGCGTGCAGATGTCGAAGGGCTCGGGGAGCTTCTTCAACGGTGATGGTGCGCAGATTGCGTCGGCTGACGGCGTGGGGGAGTTCCGTCGTCATTCGGCGTCACCCTTCCTCCCGTCCGGGCTCACCGGGTGGAATGAGGGTCCGTCGTATCTGACGGTGTCCCATAACGCCGATGGCACCCGCTCGGTGACGATCCGGATGACGCTCGATTACGGCACGATCAACGAGTCGCACACTGCTGTTCTTGTGTTGCCGACGATTCCGAAGACTCCGACGGGGTTGGCGGTCACGCGCGTGTCGGACACGCAGCAGACCCTCTCCTGGGCGTCGGCGTCGGTGAATACGTCGGCGGTGGTGCAGCGTTCCACGGATGGTGGGGCGTGGCAGCAGGTTGGTGCCCCGTCGGGGAATGCGCACTCGTTCACGGATACGACGACGACCGCGAACCACAAGTACGACTACCGTGTGGCGGTGGTTGCTGGTGCCGGCCAGTCAGGTTGGTCGGGCACGGCGACGATCTACACGACTCCGTCTGTTCCTGCCGCACCGTCAGCGGTACGTGACGGGATGGACATTGTCGTTTCGGGGTCGTTCTCGTCGGTTGCTACGGGTGTGGATGTGCAGGATGGTGCGACGGTTGTCGCGTCGAATGTGACTCTCCCGTGGCGTCATGTCGCCCCCGACCCCGGCACCCCGCACACGTACAAGATTCGGGCGGTGCGTGGTTCCCTGGCGTCGGCGTGGTCGCCAGCGTCGAACACGGTGCAGCTGATTGCGCCGCCGAATCCTCCGGTGAACTTGTCCCCGAATGGTGGGGTTGCGGCGTCGGATGGTCCGGTTGTGTTGTCGTGGACGCATAACCCGGTGGATAGTTCGTCACAGTCGGCGTTTGAGGTGCAGTGGCGCCCCACGGGTGGTGCGTGGACGACGATCAGCGGTACGACCGCGTCTTCTGTGAGTGTGACTCTCCCGACTGGCGGGTTTGAGTGGCAGGTGCGGACGAAGGGCAGCGACCCGTCGTTCTCGGGCTGGTCTGCTGTCGCGACGGTGACGGTCATTGATCGTCCGGGCGTTGCGGTGATTCAGCCTGTGGACACATGGGCGGCGTCGACTCTTGAGGTGGAGTGGTCGTGGTTCCAGGCGCAGGGTCGTCCTCAGTCTGCGTGGCGGGTGGAGTTGCTGGATTCGACCGGTCAGGTTGTGGAATCTCGCGACGGGTCCGGCGATACGGGCAGCTACCTGCTGACCCGACGGTTGACGGAGGGCACCTGGACGGTGCGGGTGAAGGGTGCGACCGGGGATGTCTGGTCGATCTTCGGCTCGGAGACGTTCACGGTGGCGTTCATCCCACCGGAGCCCCCGGAGTTGTCGGGTGTGTGGGACGAGAGTCAGGGCGGTGTCGCGTTGACGCTCGCTGGTGATGTGTTCGGTGTGGCCGCGTTGGACGGCGACGCCTGGTATGTAGAAGCGGGAGCTTGAGCGATGGTTCGGAAATACGCGATCACTGAGGACGAGTTCCAGTCGATTCATATCGACCCTGTGGATGGTCACCTGAAGGGTTTCCGCGACAACGGCGACCCTGTCGACTTCGGGAACGCGATGGGACCGGCTGCGACAGATGCCACCGTGGCCGGATTCCTTGGAGGCTCCGGCCCGTCGGCGGTGCAGCTCAACACGTCGATGGTCATCAATTCGGCGTCGGTGGCATTGCGTGAAGCCCCGTTCCGTGGGCGGTTGGCTCCCTTTCATGAAGCGGTAGCGAATCGGGCTACGACCCCCGTCAGCATCATGGCGGTCGGGGATTCGCAGACCGAAGGATACGGGGCATCGTCACCGGCCGGTCCTTGGGTTCGGCTGCTGGCGGATGCACTGCTCGCGAAGTACCCGATTGCGGGGCTTCCGACGCAGCCGTTCTACCACCAGCCGATGAACACCGGCCAGCCGTCGTACACGCCGCGCGTTGTGGTCACACCTGCTGGCGTCAGCGCGACGGACTACGCGATCGACACCACGTGGGGCTATGGCCGCTTCTCTGGCCGGTTCCGCACGACCGTGCCGACCGGCGTCTTCACGTTCACTGGCACGGGAGCGGACATCTACTTCGTGCAGTTCGC
>Ga0256786_1000840_pt1 | contig 13808 bp, 10 predicted proteins | sample MC6MC0937MT_FD_186053 | JGI IMG/M metagenome (GOLD analysis project Ga0256786, IMG submission 186053) | Metatranscriptome of enriched soil aggregate microbial communities from Iowa State University, Ames, United States - MC6-MC0937-MT... | ecosystem: Environmental > Terrestrial > Soil >...
AATATAGGGCGGGCAGTGATTATATTGTGGAGCTATTTGGTATAGATCAGGAGCAGCTGAAGGTACCAGCCGAGGCTTACGATAGGCTACTGAAAATAAGGGAAGAATGGATAATTGTGGATCCAAGATAGGATAAGAACCAAGGGGCGGAAGACCGCCCCCTGGTTGGCTTTAAGCACTTAAAGCCGTTCAATAACTTCCGCTAGGGGTAAGTCATAATATGCTGCAAATTCCTGTACGGTTAGCTGTTGATGTCTGGCCTTTCCATAGGCATCTTTTGCCTGCTGGTATTTGCGCTGTGCCTGTCTGGGGCTAAGGTCGAGTACGGAGGCGACATCCTTTGCACTGATACACAGTCGATATTTTTTAGTCATAAGAAATCGGGCTGTGGTATTGACTATGGGCATAGCAAGCGCATGCCGCAGACAATACCTAATGGTACCATGATCTTCCTGTCAGCTGGATACCTCTCTGTCCATATTCGTCAATGTGGGTTATAGACAGCCCTTAAGAAAAAAATTAATAATCTAGAATTAACGAATCAATCGAAGTTTTGTTTTAAATAATTGTATTATAATGATTTGATGTATGTTATCTGATCTATTACATAGGGTTATAAACCGCCATTAACGGCACATAGATTCTTCCGATATCCAGGCACGCGACACCCGCCAAATGGATACGGTTCATTCACATTTTACATACTGCTACGCTACTGATTGCTGTAGCTCTTTGGTAGCTTTTTAGTAGCTCTCCAGTACCTTTTCGGTAGGGCATTGGTACCTTTTCAGTACACTCCCCGTACACTAACCGTACTTAAACGCTGCTTCACAACAGACAGATAGTGCCATATTATGCCATTCCGAGCCTAATGCTGTCTATTTAAGCCATGTTGGCCATATGCGGCCATTTTGGACAGGGATCAGTTTGGTCCTCGACATCTTTGTGTTGTCATTAAAAACTAAATATCATGGCAAAACAAGAAAGTTTAATCAAGTTTAGAGGCAAGGTCGGGGACCTTTCCTTTAGCAAACACCGCAGTCGCGGTTACGAAGTCCGCATGAAAGGTGGTGTGGACAAGGCAAGGATCCAGACGGATCCCAATTTTCAGCGGACACGTGAAAATATGGCCGAATTTGGTACTGCTGCGGGCACAGCCAAACTCCTACGTATCCAGCTGAACAATCTGCTGCGCACATTTGCAGACAATACCATGCGCAACAGGCTGACCTCGCTGATCCATAGGATCCAAAAGTCGGATTCGTCCAATGCCCGTGGCGAGCGCATCTTCCTGGAGGAAAATAGCGCCATGCTCAAAGGCTTTGAGTTCAATCAGGCCAGCAACCTAAAAATGCTGCTGGGCGAAAAACTGGATACAACCTATGACCGTACTGCCGGCGAAGTCACACTGACCATTCCAGAATTCAATCCGCAGAATGATGTCATGTTGCTGCCGGGGGCTACGCATATGCTATTCACCCTGGCTGCCGCAGAGCTAAGTACCGAAGAGGTTCCGCCACGTCCGGTCATGGTAAGGTCGGGATATATTCCGTTAATCGGTGTACATGCCGAGCAAACCCTCCAGGCGCCATTGGTGGTGGATGCTGCAAAGGTCGTGTACATCATCGTGGGGATCTCGATGTATCAGGAGGTCAATGGGGAGTTCTATCCACTCAAGAACAATCCCTACAACGCGATGACCATCGTCGAGGTCGATATTCCATAGTATAGCCATGAGCAACAGGCATACCCTCAAGCTCCTCCGGAAATATGGGGCTGAGGGAACAAATGGAACAATCACCTTCAACGGCGAGCATATCTGCCATACCATCGAACTGCCGGACCGTAATAACATCAGGCGGATCAGCTGCATCCCGATCGGTCAGTACAAACTGGAGAAGATTCGCTACCAGCGGCATGGTGAGCAGATCGGTATCCCGCATGTACTAAACCGCGAAGGGATCTTGATCCACGCAGCGAATAACGCTAAGGACGAATTGCTCGGCTGCATCGCGCCGGTCACCAGCCTGACCGGTGAGGGACAGGGTACCGGAAGTGGAAAGGCATTAGCTAAACTCAAAGCACTGGTGTATTGCCTGTGGGATATGGGTGATGAAGTGTATTTGAGTATTCGATAAATAGAAGGGCGGGAATAATCATTGCTTTCTTTTGTGTCATCTTTTTAGTTCTCTGGCTATATGAATCAAACTCGCTGCGCTCGGACAGTGATTCATATCTACGCCAGATCCCGTCAAAGCTTGACAGTCAGAAAGCTATATTTTTATTCCTTGCCCTTCATATTGATCGATTTGGTTTGTTGGAGGGAGGGATTGGCAGTCGGAATGCGATGCTTTCAATTCTTTGTCCTCCTTTATTGTACGAATAAGGTGGGTATGGAGGAGTGCGGGAATAGTGATTGATAGTCAGAAAGCTATAATTTTTATTCCTTGCCCTTCATATTGATCGATTTGGTTGTTGGAGAGTGCTGAAGAAAGAATGCAAACAAAATGAAAAAAATCTTTAACAAAATAGGACAGGTGCTGCAGCTGGTGCTGGCGGCGCCTGTTAAACTACCGGGTAAGGTAGGGAATGTATTAAAGTATGTGGCTATTGGATTGGGAATACTCGAGACAGTATTGGATGAGCATGAGCCACCGCCGGAAGTCTCGGACAGTTCTAAAAATATGGATACGGTGGAAAGGAGCGAAGCCGATGAAGCTGAATGATATCCGTATCTCGGCTATAGGTGGAACGGTATGTTCCATCTGGGCCAGTATATCGCTGGGCGACGTATTGCAAACAGTGCTTACCGCTGCACTTGGTACGCTTGTAAGCTTTGCGACGAGCAGGCTACTGGGGCGGTGGGGCAACCGAAGGTAACAGTAGAAGTTGATAAAGCGCAGGGCATCCGTGTGCGTTACCAATTTTAAAATCCTGCAATATTGGATAACAATATTTTAGGATGTAGTTTGGGCCAAGCGTTGTATATGCTTGGCTCAAAATTTTGTCTGCTTTAATGATATCGGCATAAAGATAATGTACGGAGGTATATGGGCATAGTGCACCACATGGCTTCTTTACTCAGCTGAGCCCTCAAAGTACATTGACAATTGAAAGCAAATTATTCCCGAACTGTAAATAAATTTTGTTTTATCGATTTATTCTTTCTAATTTTATGTAGGACATAACAACTTTATACATATAAAGAATAACCAATAAATCAAATGATATACCTGATTATAAGTCTTAAAACGAAATGGATATCGAGTTGCTTTGGAATAAATTTAGGTTAGGTCATCGTTTGTAGAGCGTTTAAGGGAAGCGCTCATCTGTATAAGTTTTTTACACTTATTAAAACATAAATTATGATTTGGACAAGCAAAAAAGCAAGCTTATTTGTGGGCGCCCAAATTATCCTTGTATCATCTCTGTATGCGCAGCAGCGTATCGAAGGGACGGTACGGGATCAACAGGGAAAACCTTTACAATCCATTACGGTGATAGGCCGCCGCTCGGGCAGCCAGACACAGACGGACGCCAACGGAAAATTCCGGCTGGATGTACAGCAGCTGCCGGATACGCTGCAGTTCCGTTCGGTAGGCTATCAGCCATTGGACAGGCTGATTTCCTCGACGGCTCCGCTGATAGTAGAACTCACTGCCACAAACCGGAGTCTGGACGAGGTCGTCGTCGTTGGCTATGGCACCCAGTCGCGCCGCATGCTGACCACAGCCATCAGCAAAGTGGATGGCAAGGCGCTGGAAAATGTTCCCGTCAGCACCGTCGGTGAGGGACTAAAAGGGAAAGTAGCTGGTGCCCGGGTGTATCAGTCAAACAATAGTCCCGGAGCGGATCCGGTCTTTCGGATCCGCGGCGGATCGTCCATCAATAAAACCAACGATCCCTTGGTCCTGGTAGATGGTGTCGAACGTTCCTTTTCAGGGGTCAATCCCAATGATGTGGAGTCGATTGAGGTGCTGAAAGATGCGGCATCAACAGCGATTTACGGTTCCAGGGCCTCCAATGGTGTGGTGCTGATCACGACAAAAAAGGGGAAAACTGCTGAACAGGCAACCATTACATTTGATGCTACTTATGCTTTTCAGCAGCCGGAATCTAAACTAAATATGATGAGCGCCCGTGATTATATCCAGATCGTGCGGCCTGCCGTGGCCTTGAGCCCCAATCCCAATTATAATTCCAGCTCTGGCTACTCCGCTAGCTCGGGCAATGATGCGAATTCGATCTATTCAACGCGCTACCTTCAGGCCGGAGAGGCGATGCCTGCTGGCTATGAGAGTATGCCGGATCCCCTGGATCCAAGCAAAACGCTGATCTTCCAGGACAACAACTACCAGGACCTGCTCTTCCGGAATGTGGGCTGGCAGAATTATTACGTCGGTGTCAACGGGGGGAGCCAGCTTGTCCGTTATGCTGCGAGTGCAGGCTATACGGACGATGCCGGCGTGGCCCTGGGTACCGGATACAACCGCTTTTCAGCTCGAGGAAAGGGGGATGTCAGCATTTCGAAAAAACTCTCGATCAATACGGCCTTTGATTATTCCCTGACCAATTCGCAGGAGTTTGACAATCAGACCAACGTGATTGCTAGGGGTCTGGCCACACCGGCAACGCAAAAGATGTACTTCGACAATGGCCGCCCAACACCGGGCTATAATGCCACCTCACCAAATCCGCTCTGGTGGGATTATACCCGGGATTATGGTACCAAAGACCGGCGTTTATCGCTGATTGGTGGCCTGGACTATGCCATTATCGATGGGCTTAAAGCACAGGTGCAGCTATCCAACTATTCCCATCTCTCCAACTACCATTATTTCGAAAAAGCGCATGAATTTTCGGGATTGCGGACGACCAGGGCGAGTCAATCCCAGCTGGACCGTACCAAAGTGGATGCCTTACTGAAATACGATGCCAACTGGAATACAGACCATACCTTATCCTTGCTTGGCGGCTACTCTTATCAACAGACGGATTTTAATTCATTTAACGCGACCGTCAATGGTGCGAGTTCGGACAAGGTACCCACACTGTCGGCAGGACCGAATAAAACGGGTGCCGAAGAGGATATCTGGCAACAGGTTTTGATCGGCTATTTCGGCCGTGCCAATTATGCCTACAAACAAAAGTACTTATTGATGGGAACCTTCCGGTACGACGGTTCCTCGCTCTTTGCCAAGGAAAACCGTTGGGGATTTTTTCCGGGTGTTTCGGCAGGCTGGGTCGTGACACAGGAACCTTTTATGCGCGATCAGCAGACGGTGAACTACCTAAAATTCCGTACCAGTTATGGCCAGACGGGAAATAATTCCATCGGGCTTTATGATGCGCTGGGAAAATATAGCACCGATATCCGGTACGACGGTGCAGCAGGGATATATGCCGCAACCATGCCCAACCGCGATCTGACCTGGGAGACCTCAACGCAGTTTGACTTTGGCTTTGACCTTGCCCTGTTCAACAACCGGATCAATATCCAGGCGGACTATTTCAACAAGATCACCAAAAACCTGCTTTTTAGCGTACAGCTGCCCAATACCTCGGGTTTTTCAACGGTGCAGACCAATGTGGGTAAGGTGCGCTTCCGGGGTTTTGATCTTGAAATCGGCAGTGAGAATATGCGTTCCGGCAAATTTCGCTGGGACAGCAAGCTGACCTTAAGTTTTGTTAAAAATAGGGTACAGCAGCTTCCTGACAATGGCCGCGATAAAAACCGTATCGGTGGGATCCAGCTGGCGGACGGCACAGCCTTTGGCGGTACCGCTGAGGGTGAATCGCTGTACCGCTATTTCGGGTATAAGGTGGACCATATTCTGCAGACTCCCGAAGAGGCTGCTGCCGCCCGTTACGATGAGTCGGCACGTGGCTGGAGCCCAACGGACAAGAAGAACATCAAAGGGCGCAAACTCGCCGGTGACTACGAATGGCAGGACCGCGACGGCGATGGGGTCATCAGCAGCAAGGATCAATATGAACTGGGGGTCAGCGTACCGCATACCACGGGCGGACTGGCCAATAACTTTAGCTATGGCTCGTTCGGACTTAATATTTTTGTGGATTGGGCACTGGGTCATTCCATCAATCATACGGCTTATATGCGCTATTTCATGAATACCTTTGCCAACAACTACACCCTGGTAGATGAGGTCAACCAGACCTGGAAAAATCCAGGCGATCAGTCGAAATATGCCCGCTTTACCGCCAATGACCCTGATACCGGGAACAGCAATTTCTCCCGAACTTCAGACGTATTCAATTACAAAGGGGACTACCTCTGTCTACGGGAGGTATCTTTCCTGTATCAGCTGCCCGATACCTGGAGCAAACGCATCGGGATCCGCTCCATGCAGCTTTCGGTTTCCGGTCAGAACCTCTTTTATTTTTCCGCGCTGCGGGGAACGGGTATCTCACCGGAACTCGGCGCCGGAACAACCTATGGTAACGATTATTATAACTATCCGGCCATCCGTAAAATCGCGATCGGTGCCAAGTTAACCTTATAAAAGAAACGAAAATGAAGACAAAAAGAATTTTATACGGATCAATATTATTCCTGGGCCTGTTATCCGGAACCGCTTGTTCGGATAAACTAGATGCCGATCTGAAAGCTGCCATCAATGCCAACTCCATGTGGAAGGATGAGAGCGATGCCCAGGCGGCCGTAACAGGTGCCTACGTACGTATGCGCAGTACCTTTGCCACGGCTTATATCTTCTGGGGTGAATACCGCACAGGCTATTGGGGCGCCGGACTTGAAACCAATGCGACCTACAGCACGGCATTCTTAAATCAGCTGAACAGTACACATGCCCATGCAAACTGGAATAATTTATATACCACGATCAACGACTGCAACCTGATCTTGAAACATCTGCCGGAAATCAGTTTTTCCACGGTGGAAAAAAAGAATGAATACCTCGCGCAGGCCTATTTTATCCGTGCATTCTGTTATTATTGGATCGCCCGCATCTGGGGCGACGCACCGGTGCTGACCGCCGGTTTTGAATCACCCAATCAGGAGGACCTCTATCCATCACGTCAGCCTGTGCAGGCAGTTTTCCAATTGGTCAAAGAGGATCTCGATCGGGCGGAGGAACTGATGCCGGCTACGGCCACAAAAGCACAGTATGGTAATCTGGATGCGATCCGTTTACTCAAAACAGACTATTACCTCTGGATGGCCAAACGGCAGAATGGTGGGGCAGCGGCATTGAATATGGCGAAACAATCTGTGGATAAGGTATTAACGGGAAAGCACGCCCTGATGCAGAAATTCCCGGATATCTTTGCTACGGAATTGAATCCCGAAGTGATCTTTTGCTGGCGCCTCACACAGGATGAATTTACGGGTGGCTATCCTGCAGATTTTCTGGTGCCTATCCAATATGTTTCGCCTGGGCTGGTTGAGAATCCCATTAAAGTGGGCTCGCATCAGCAGTGGATATTTCTGACGAACAGTTACAAGGCTTTTTTGACGGAAAATACGGCCGACACCCGCGCAAAGGTCAGTTTTGATACGGCTTTCGACAAAGGTAAAAACCTGACCTTCCAATGGATCAATAAATATGCTGGGAAATGGGAGAATGCCACCCGTATCTTTGATGCTGACCTGATTGTCTACCGGTATGCGGATGCACTTCTGTTCAGTGCCGAAATCGAAAATGCACTGGGGAACGGGCAGACTGCCATCCAACAGTTGAACAAGATTGCAAAACGGGCGTATGGAACGGATAACTTTTATGCAGCCGGACTTCCGACCAATGACATCAATACTGCCATACTCAGTGAACGGAAACGGGAATTCGTGGCCGAAGGCAAACTCTGGTGGGACCTGATCCGTCTCGGCGTGGTGTTTAATGAAGTCGAGAGCCTAAAAAACCAACAGTCTAAAACAAACATCCTGTTATGGCCGGTTCACGATAGCTCAATCAACACGAATCCCAATATTAAACAGACCGAGGGCTACAATTAGGGCGCTTGGATTGCTATTCTTTTTTTGTTAATTTGTAGAACATAATAAATGATTTATTTGCTTATAATATGATCAATGACCTTACCCCAATAGCGACCAGTACCCGCGCTGATATAGTCGAAATACGCATAAGAGAATATCTTTCCAGCAAGAAATTAAAAGCAGGGGATACCCTCCCAACAGAACTGGAGCTCGCGGAGGCGCTCGATGTGAGCCGCAATGTACTGCGGGAAGCCCTGAGCCGCCTGCGCATGCTGGGCCTGATCGAAACCAAAAAGAAACGCGGCATGGTGCTGTCCGCACCGGATATCCTGGGCTCGTTTGAACGGGTACTGAATCCGCAGCTGATGGACGAAAATACAATGAAGGATATTTTTGAACTGCGCCTGCTCCTGGAACTGGGAATGGCAGACCTGCTGTACCTGCGCAAGACGGATAAAGATATCGCCGAACTGGAACGCATTGTGAAAAAGGACAAAAATGCCGATGCTGAAGAGTTCAGAATCAGCCAGGAAATTGCATTTCACGGTAAGCTGTATGAAATTACTGGCAATACTACCCTGAAACGTTTCCAGACGATGCTGATGCCGATCTTTGGTTTTGTGTTGAACAAAAGCCACCATAGCATCAAATCGGAGGTCTCTCACAGCGATCTGGTGCAGATACTCAAGACCGGTGACCGCGATGCTTTTTCAAAGGCCATGCAGGAACATTTGCGTCCGCACCTTGAATTTCTTGGGGAACGCTAGCCGCTTCCCAATATTTTTTATATACTATAATGTAGTACATAAGTACCTAAAATATGATAATGATATTCAAAATACACTACAGCTTGCTCGCCCTTTTCAGTTTACTGACAGCGACTTCTGTAGCCCAGGTAAAGATTGCCGAACGGCATTATACCTTGCCTGTATTGGCAGATCAACCGATAAATGTCCTCAAACGGCTGGAATTTGTGGCAGACAAACAGCAACGTGTCGATGCGGAGCTTAGGGTCAGGGTCGATGCACTGGGGGCGGAGCAGATCGATAGCCTGAGCTGCTGGTTTGCCGGCACGGACTCGACAATTATTGAAAACGGAAAGCCCGGCGCAAAGCAGCTGCTGATAGCACAGAAATGGAAAGGAAAAACAGGAAAAATAAAGGTTCCGCTAACCCTGGAGAAGGGCGTCAACTACCTTTGGGTGACGGCCAAAGTACGTCCTTTTAAACAATTAAACCGAACTTTTCAAGTGGCCATAACTGGAGTTTCACTCGCGGGCTTAGCATCTAAATCCCTGCTTTCGGGCAAGTTCGACCGCTACAGGCCAGCCGTTGCCGTACACCGGCAAGGCGCTGAGGGAGTCCATACCAGCCGTATCCCGGGCATAATTACGGCCAAAGACGGCAGTCTGGTCGCGGTATACGATGCCCGCAGGGAGCTGGGCCGGGACCTGCAAGGCGACATCGATATCGGCGTATCGCGCAGCCTAGATGGTGGCCGCAGCTGGCTGCCGATGGATACCGCGATCGATATGGGCACATTCGGTGGCCTGCCGCAGAAATTCAATGGCGTCTCCGATCCCAATATCTTGCTCGACGAGCGGACGGGAACAATCTATATTGCCGGACTCTGGATGTATGGTGTGCTGGATGAAACGGGCACCTGGTATCCCGGGATCAAAGATGGCCGCGAAATCCATAACCATCAATGGAAAAACAAAGGCTCACAGCCTGGCTTTGATCTCAAACAGACCTCACAATTTCTACTGGTAAAAAGCGAAGACAATGGCCGCACTTGGTCCAAACCGCTCAATCTTACCCATCTCAAAAAGGCGGAATGGTGGCTCTGGGCACCTGCACCCGGACATGGCATCAGCCTGCAGGATGGCACATTGCTGATGCCAAGCCAGGGACGTGATGAGACGGGCAAGGCGTTTTCCAATATCACCTACAGCAAAGACGGTGGTACAACCTGGAAAACTTCCAATCCGGCACTGGCAGAATCCACAACGGAATGCATGGCAGTGCAGCTGGATAATGGGGACATCATGCTCAATATGCGATCAAACTACAACGCTACCCACAAAGGCGATGACAATGGCCGCGCCATTGCCGTAACGAAGGACCTGGGTGAAACCTGGACCGAACACCCCAGTTCGCACAAAGCGCTGATTGAACCGACCTGCATGGCCAGTATCCACAGGCATGTCTATCAGTCTGAAAAGGACAGCAGATCTCTGCTGGTATTCTGCAATCCCGATTCAAAATTTGTCCGTTCACATATTACCTTAAAAACCAGTAAGGATAATGGCGACTCCTGGCAGCCCAAGGTTTTGCTGGACGAAGGCAAGGGTCGGGGTTATTCCTGCATCACTTCCGTGGACGAGCATACGCTTGGCGTGCTCTATGAAAGCAGCCAGGCAGATCTGATCTTTCAGCAGATACCACTAAAAGAATTGTTATAACCTCAACTATTGCAAAAAATAATGAAAAAAAAACATAAAATAAAAGGCTTGATCGCCGCGGCATTTGCCAACTATGATCCTACCGGAAATATTGACCTGGACGCTATTCCGGCCATGACGGAGCACCTTGTCAGCCAGGGGCTGCGGGGGATATTTATCTGCGGGACCAATGGTGAGGGACCGAGCCTTTCGACGGCCGAACGCATGGCAGTTGCCGAACGTTATATCAAGGCCATTGACGGCCGGATCCTTTCTTTTGTCCATGTGGGGCATAGCTCCATTGCCGAAGCCAAGCGCCTGGCAGCGCATGCCGAAAGCATCGGTGCGGATTATATTTCAGCAGTCTCGGCCTTCTATTTCAAGCCTTCATCCGTAGAAAACCTGGTCGATGCCATGGCCGCCATTGCGGCCGCGGCCCCCCATACGCCATTCTACTATTACCATATTCCGGCTGTCACGGGGCTACAGATCGATATGCTCCGCTTTCTTGCCCTGGCGGAAGAGAAAATTCCGACCTTTCAGGGAATCAAATATACGGCGGCGACCTTGCACGAATACCAGGCCTGCCTACAATACAAGGAGGGCAAATACGATATCCTGTTTGGCTACGATGAACTGCTGTTGCCGGCACTGGCGGTGGGAGCCACTGGCGCCATTGGCAGTACCTACAATTACGCTGCCCCCCTGTATCTGGAGGTGATCCGCCGGTTTGAGGCCGGTGCCCACGAAGCGGCACGCAACCTGCATTTTGAAGCCGTGGAGATGGTGCAGCTGCTGGTAAAATATGGGCCTATCCCGGTGCAGCGCACTATTATGAAAAAAATCGGATTAGATCTGGGGCAGCCGCGGCTACCATTGACGCTGTTGGATGAAGTCAATGAACAGCTGCTGCTGGCCGAGTTGGAACAGTCGAAATTCTTGGATCATGTGGCTTTGTATCAGTAAACACTGGCTATTTTTTGTGTTATTTATGGGATATCTGAACGGAAACGCACAATCCATAAACCGGGAGCTCGACTGGGATACGGCAGGACATGTGCCTGATCCAATGGGCTATGCCGGTGCCTACGTCGGCGCTGCACAGGGCAAAGTCTATGTGATGGGCGGAGCTAATTTTCCTTCGGGCATTCCACCCTGGAAGGGTGGCCAGAAGGTCTGGTCGGACCGGATTTTTGTGATCGAGGAAGACGGATCCTCACATGCGGCTTCGTTTCGCTTACCCCGGGCGATGGGCTACGGCGCCTATGCATCGTATCAGGACCACTTATATATTGCTGGTGGCAGCGATCAGTCGGGACACCTCCACGAGGTTTATTACCTGGAGGTCTCAGCCAATACGGGCACATTTGTACGGCTGCCGGATCTTCCGGCGAAGATCGCCAACTGTGCCTCGGTCCGGATCCAAAATTATTGGTATATCCTGGGTGGCATCAATAGCCCCGATGCCTTGACGGCAAACAATAACTGCTGGCGGCTGGACCTGGATCATCCCGAAAAAGGCTGGACGATAATGACTGCCATCCCCGGTCCAGGCCGCATGCTTGCAGTGGCCGGAAATGCCGATGGGGAGCTTATTGTGCTGTCGGGTGTAACACTGATCAATGGCAAACGGAAGTATCTGAAAGATGCCTATTTGCTGACGGCAGATGGAACTTGGCAGCAGCTGTCGGCCCTTAGTCATGCTGTCGCCGCGGCACCCAGTCCCGCCGCCTTTGATGCCAAATTGGGGCAGCTCCTTATTTTCGGCGGTGATGACGGGACATTGGCTGCGGCAAGCCCTGTGGGGCATCCCGGCTTCTCGGACCGGATCCTGGCATACCATATCCGGCAGCGCACATGGGCGGATGCCGGCAAGGTCCCTGTTTGCAGAAACAAGGATGAAGCGGATAATCCGGAAGCGGGGGTATGGAGTCCGGTGACGACCGGTCTGGTGCAACTGGACAATAAAATCGTTATTCCGATGGGTGAGGTGCGACCCGGTGTGCGGACCAACCGGATATTAACAGCCCGTTTTAAACCTTAATGTACTAAAGTAGCTCGTTTAATACGTTAGTAGCGTATCACGCTTAAGAATGTACTAGCGTATAGCGGTTAACAAAACTTGAATAAACCCAAAATAATGATAAACACGACATCAAAACGTTATGCTTGGCTGATCGTCATCTTGCTGTGGGTGGTCGCCTTTTTAAACTATTTTGACCGCCTGCTGATGACTTCGATGCGGGATCCGATTCTCAGTGAATTTAAGTTGAACGATGCACAGTTCGGCTTGCTCACCGCCGTCTTTTTATGGTGTTATGGCATTGTGAGTCCCTTTGGCGGCTATATGGCTGATCGCTACTCCCGCAAGAAAGTGATTCTTTTCTCGGTATTCGTCTGGTCTGCGGTTACGCTTTGGACAGGTTATGCGCGTTCCTTTCCCGAGTTGTTACTGACAAGGGTGTTGATGGGTGTCAGTGAGGCTTGCTATATTCCTGCCGCCCTGGCACTGATCAGCGATTACCATAGCGGCCGCACACGTTCCCTGGCTACGGGGCTGCATATGTGCGGACTGTATACTGGAATGGCCATGGGCGGTCTGGGCGGATATATCGCCGAATATTGGGGCTGGCGCCAGGGTTTTCTCGTCTTCGGCCTTTTTGGTGTTGTGTACGCACTGCTACTGGTTTATACCTTGCGCGACCGGACTGTTCCCACCGCTCCGAACGAACCGCTACCGGAGCAGGTCGGGAAGGTGCAGCTCAAAGCCATCCTGCATAGCTTATTTCGCCTACCTTCTTTTTATGTCATTATGGTCTATTTTGCGGTGCTGGGCATGGCAAACTGGCTGATTAATGGCTGGCTTCCGACATTCCTGAAGGAACAGTTCAGCCTGGATCTCGGCGAAGCGGGTATTTCGGCCACGGGTTATATGCAGATCGGATCTTTTGCCGGGGTAATTATAGGTGGACTACTGGCGGATCGCTGGCAACGCCGAAATAAACGGGCCCGGCTTTATGTCATTGTCCTCGGTTTTGTGATTGGCGCGCCATTTCTGTTTTTTATGGCCTGGACTAATGTTTTTGCCTGGGCAATCCTCGCCATGCTTATTTTTGGACTGGCGCGTGGTTTCAATGATGCCAACCTGATGCCGCTCTTGCGGCAGGTGGCCGACAGCCGCTACAGCGCCACAGCCTATGGCTTCCTGAATTTTCTGAGCACCATTGTCGGCGGACTGATGGTGTATGTCGGGGGTGCCCTGAAAGATGCCAATGTAAGCCTGGCAATAACCTATCAGGTCGTAGCAATCGGGCTGCTGCTGGCTGCGCTGGCACTGCTGTTGGTGAAAGTTAAAAATGATACGATACAATAAGATCCAGCAAAAAGACC
>Ga0256786_1000851_pt1 | contig 13652 bp, 10 predicted proteins | sample MC6MC0937MT_FD_186053 | JGI IMG/M metagenome (GOLD analysis project Ga0256786, IMG submission 186053) | Metatranscriptome of enriched soil aggregate microbial communities from Iowa State University, Ames, United States - MC6-MC0937-MT... | ecosystem: Environmental > Terrestrial > Soil >...
ACTTCAGGAACGATATCTTTGTAGATCAAGTTCCTGAAGTTTAATTAAGCACCCTTGTAGGTTGGAGTTGGTTTTTAGTTTATTTATTCTAATGAGACATTTTCATCTCCTTCTTGATATGGAGCATAAATTAGTAAGAAAGTCAGCATTTCATCTTTTGCTGTCATATTACCAGTTGAATATACTTGCTTAGGAGGGGAGTTTGGATTTTGCGGATTGTTTGCAGTATTGTCATAAGTACCAACAATATTAATAGTCGATCCAGCAGGTATCTTAACGAGCTTTTTCATACGATACATTTCCTGCCATTCAAAATTCCAATTTGGGATATGAATTAATGGAATGGTATCATTCTGTGCTGTAACAGCAAAAGCAAGAAAGTCTTTTCCAAGGTAATGCATATGTGGCCATACGTATAATAAAGATTGATCCTCAGGAGTTCTGATTTTTAATGAAAAAGTAGAAACTTGATTCGGAGGTATAACAAATCTGGGGTAGATATCCCTTTCTCCAATCCCACCTGAACCTAAGCTAATAATTCTGACCTGCCTTTTAGCTGGTTTTTTCTTAAAATATAGATTCACGCCTACTACAGACTGTTCGTCAGTCGCAGTAGCAGAATAGTGGACTGTAAAAACCACGACTCCTCTTTTTGGAAGTATCCAGCCAAAATCTTGTGGATAATATTCAACAGAAGCACCAGGAACCCATCCGGTATAAAATATAGGATTAGTCTGATAGGGTTCATATTGCATAAGCTTTTTTAAGTCCGTTTCCTCGGCATTGTCAATATATGGATCTCCTGCCTTAAGATCTATTGATATATCAGGAATGGAAGTGAACATGTAATTTACGTGGTGGACAACCTTTTTGTTATTACTATAAAATTCGACACCCTCAATGGTATTTTCCGCCAACATTTCAAACGGAACCTTAAACAGGACGAAGCGCTCTTTGTTATTCCCTTTTACAATAAATGGTTTGTCGATTTTTAAGGTTAAGTCAGGCTTACGGTCTGTTAATAATGGCGCAGATGCAGTGACTTGTCGTTTAACTTTGTTTTTTCCTTCAGGAGCTCCTGAGTCTATCCATTTAATTATCATTTCCTTTTCAGTTGATGATAATTGGCGGTTGTTTGCAAAATCTTGATAATGCGGATTTGGCATCCAGGGTGGCATGAAGTTGGTTTGAATTACTTCTTTCACCATTTTAGATCGTTTCTTGAAGTCTTGGTAGGTTTCCAGTGGAAAAGGAGCCTCACCATCGGTACTCTTGTGGCAGACGGCACACTTGCTTATTAAAATTTGTTTAACATCTTGATAGGTTTGAGCATGCGTTTGCTGTACTGTTAAAGTAGCAAGCAGCATTAAACTTAATAAATAGAGCTGAGTTGATTTCATTGTTCGATATAGCATCCGATTGGTTTAACATAACGAGTTTCTACCGCGGTGTTGTTCAGTAATCCCTCTATTGCATTTTCTAAATAATTAACTGTTGCCTGCTGTTTTGTTTTTCCTAGTTTTATAGCCCAATCATCTATCGCGCCATGATACACAATTTTCCCATATGAGTCGATGAGAAAAGCTTCTGGTGTAACAGTCGCTTTTAAAGCGGATATAAGTTCTAATTTTTCATCCTTGATTAAAGGATAGTTAATCTTGTATTTAGTTTTAAATTCTTGAAATTGACCTATGCTTTCTTCGGATCCAGGAAATACACCAATAAACTTGACTTTGTTTCCAAATTTAGTGAAGAGAGATGCTATTGTCAATGTATATTTTTGGCTTAGTGGACATTCTGGAGCATAAAAAATATAAACGTGAGGAGTATCTTTTAAGGCGCTATATATGAGTTTATTATTATTAATGGTTACGCCTGTTGGAATCGACCTGTAATCGATCTGACTCGGTTGTGCCTGGATGGTTAGACATCCTAAAAGTAAAATAAGTGCTATGACGATATTCTTCACTTTATTAGTTTTTAAATGGTCTTGTTTTCAAATTATGAATATAGACAAAATTGCTTATATCCTACGTAAATTTTAAATACATTGGATATAAGCAATTAGCCATTTATTTACTATTATATGGGAATTATTTCATATCCCACCACACTCTTCCAGTTATTTCATTAGGATTACGGAATTCAGGATCTTTCATCATTTCATCAATTGCATTGTTAACATTTTGTGCATTCAAATCCGTGACTGAAGGACGAGTAATTGAAAACCGTCGAGGCATCTCAAGAGTAACACCTGAACTGATAAATTCCTCTGATTTCATAATATTTCCTGTTAACGAAGGGTAACCAGTACGTTTAATAAGGGCCCATGCTTCGCTATTATTTTTAAAATAATTAATATACTGTTGTACACAGATTTGTTCAAGGGCATTAGCCGAGGTAAATGCGACACCCGGTTTTGCTTTATATGCGGTTATTTCTTCTGGAGTCAATGCTTGGTAACCGGTTATTTTTGCAATTGAGGCTGCTTTGTCATGCTCAGCTAATGCTGCATCAATGCCTTTGTAGTACCAATTCTGTGCATCTGCTGGTGTGCCGTAAATACCACGTTGAGCAAGTTCAGCACGCATGAATAATACATCTGAAAGGTTAATCAGCGGATATGTCATATTTCCATTGTTTGGTGTGCTATTGAAATAGCTTGGACGGATAGATGACGGTAACCTAACCCCAGTTACGTCTATATTATTAAACTTATAGGATATAGCCGCAAAATATGGTGCCTTAGTCGCGTCCTGTGAAGCGTCCGGACTAACATACTGTCCACGGTAAAGCTGACCATCCCAAGCAAAAGAAGCTGGAATTTTTCCCTGTTCCTGTGCCGCCTCAAAACGTTCTTTTGTAAAGTGTGATGGTTCATAGTAAATCCTAATGCGTGGATCACTTGTTTTCCACATAAAATCGACCATATTTTTCGATCCTGATACAGGGCGTTGATTCGCTGGATTATCATCACCTCCGGTACGACCGTTGCCTGCAATGAACCTCCATGATTCAGCATCACTGCTAATGACACCTACATTATCTCCCAATACCTCTGCTGCAATGGTGCGTAATTTGGTTGGATTTCGTTTCATTAAACGCATCGCCATTTTGAGACGTAAGCTGTTTGCTGCTTTTATCCATTTGGTAGCATCACCATCATAATAGATGTCATAACCAGTGAGAGGGGTTTGGGTAGCAGTTGTTGGAGCTTTGAGTCTTTCAACAGCAGATTTTAGCTGTTGATCCAAGATATCATACAGTTGTTCTTGCGTATCATATTTAGGTGTCAGCAAAGGTGGTGTTGTATAACGCGCCCGAAATGCTTCTGAATAGGCCATGCTTCCATAAACATCTGAAGTATACCATGCAAAGTATGCCAATGGAATATCCGCAATGGCATTAAGATGTACATAAGATGCTTGTTTTTCAGCAGGTAATTTTTTAATGATTTCCTTAATATCTACCAGACGATTCCCTACACCATTATAAAACATGCCCCATCGAGCACCAATATTACCCGAGGCTTGATAGGAGCCCTCTGCATTTCCAGAGCCAATGGAAAAGGTTTGTGACCAGTAATAGATGCCTAGATAAAGGTCATAATAACGTTCATTTCCATGAATAGCTAAGAGACCGGTAGGTAGTTCATATTCCGGCGGTATTGTTAATATTGCATCAGGGTCTGTATTTAAATCAGCAAATTTATCCCTGCTACAGCCAACTGATAGTACAAAGACTAAAAGAATGGCCCATATATTGATTTTATTTTTCATTTCTGTAAATTTTAATTCAAAGATCATCCTATTAGAAACTTCCGTTTATACTAAAGCCGAAACGACGAACATATGGCATTGCCGAGCCTTCATTCATAGCACCCGATCCGCTGTCACTAACGCTATATGGATTAAAATTATCCGGTGCGCTGTTGTACAAGAAGAAAAGATCATTTGCATAAACACCTACACGCAACCCATTCATTTTTAGTTTTTTTGCGACGGTAGCTGGCAAATCATAATTTAAACCAACTTGCTGTACTGAAACCCATGAAGATGTATACATAGAACGTTCACGTATACCTCTGAACCAGGAATGTGAATTAGCATAATAAGCTAGGGCACTGGCAGGACGCACATAACCCGCATCAATAGCTTCTTGATGAGACATTCCCGATAAATCTACGGTTTTGCCTCCGACGGTTATAGCACTACCTTGTTTATAGACCCCATCGTAAACAATCCCATCTGTTCTTTGAACTCCAGCTGCTGTCGTATAAGGTACACCACCAAATTCAGCTGAACGTCCAGGAAGTGTACTTTCTAATGTTCCTAACCATGAACCTAAGTCTTTGGTCGAAGAATAGACCATACCACCAAATTTAGCATCTAAAGCGACAACTAATTGTACTGTTTTGTAATTGAAAGTATTGCGCCAGTTACCTAAAAATTTTGGAAGAATAGAACCTAATACAGGAGACTTATCCAGACCTTCAGTGTAATTAGCGGCACGTTCATATAATGTGGAAGCGCCACTTATTAGCAATACCTTTTGACCATTGAGTGGACTTTCAATAGGGTTTCGGGTACCGTCGACTGCTTGGTATCTTGCATATCCATAAGGAGCTATTACTGTTCCGTAATCACCACCTACTTTTGCAATAGCTTGATAGCCATCTCCTCCGCCGACTCCTAAGTATTCTAGCCCAAATGGGAGAGATAAAATAGTATTTCGGTTTCGAGTATAGTTAAAACGAGTGTCCCATGAAAAGTTCTCTGTTTTGACAGGTGTGCCATACAGAGATAATTCAATTCCTCGGTTTCGGATTACTCCGCCATTAAGAAGAGCTGCGGTAACACCCGATGTTATTGGTGTTCCAAAAGGAATAATTTGGTTTTTAGAATCCTGAGAGTAGAAAGATATATCAGTACCTAAACGATTATTCAGCATTCGGACTTCTAATCCAGCTTCATACTTTGCTGTTCGTTCCGGAATTAAGAATTGATTAGGAAGAGTGTTACTTGAATAGGCATAGTTAAGTACGGAAAGTCCTGCATAAGATAAATATGGACTTCCTCCAGAATATGCACCCGTATTTGTCGTGTAGGCATTTGTACCATTTCCAGCTTCCACATAAGAAACTCTTAGAGCCCCATAGCTAAATAAAGGTGAAAGTTTCTCCTTAAAGGTTTCGTTAAATTTCCAGATCGCATCTACCCCTGGATAAAAATAAGAGTACGTTCCATGCCCGTCATTATAAACTAACGATGAGTTCCAGTCATTACGGCCATAAACGTTTAATGTTAATTCATCACGATAATCGATGGAAGCTTGGTAAAATAAAGAACCTAAATTTCTTTTTTGAGGTTTATATTCACCTCCTTTGATGGGATTTCTTGAATTGCTAAGACGATATATATCAGGATAAATGGCGCCATCTGTATTGGCAAATTGACCTTTGGATGTGAAACTGTAATATTCACCTCCCCCTAATACCATAAGATTAAAATCATTGAATTTTTTCGTGTAGTTCAACGTACCTCTAAACTGCGAAGTAAAGCGATTACTTGTGTTAGTAGCATAGTAAGGATTGGCATAAGCTGAGTCACGTCCTCTAGTTTTATTCTCAAAGTTGCTACCGATGTAATTGATATTAGCAAATCCTTGAAACTTCCAATTATCAGTAAAAGGAATCTGTACATCAACTACTCCTCTAAAATTATCGTCTTCAGAAACCCGATTGTTTTCGTATAAATTATACAAAACACTCGTGAATCCGGTTTGATCTGCTTCATTCCAACCACCGATTGGTGCAATATAATTGTTCTTCCAATATTTGGTGTCATAATATCGAGGTATACCAGAAGCAAAGTTCATTAGGATACTACCGGCATCTGTATTTCCAGAGAGTAATGCGTTTCCTCCGCCTACGTCGGCAGGATTTTTAGCTTTACTCTTGACATAACTTACATTTGCATCTACAATTATTTTACCTAAAACACGTTGCGTACCACGAAAGTTAACACTATTTCTCTTGAAATCATTATTTGGTGTAATTCCTTTTGACGAGTTATTCGAGTAAGATAATCGGAAAGAACCTTGGGGATTCCCGCCAGTTATACTTACTGAAGTATTCGTGCTCGGCGCTACACGGTAGGCATCAAGCATGTTGTTTGGATTTGCTGAGAAAACAATTTCTCGACCATCATTGTCCAATACAGTTTGGCCTTGAAATCGTGGTCCAAAGTTATATCCAGGAGCAGCAACCTGAAGCTTACCATCGGCTGTTTTTATAAAATCAAGATCACTACTGGTGGTTCCTGGACCAAAATGATTTTGAAAGTCTAAGGTTTTATACGCTTGATCCCATTGTGTATTTTGGGTAACGGATACACCTAATCCCTTTTGAGCAAATCCACTTTTAGTAGTGATCACAATAACACCATTTTGTGCTCGGCTTCCATAAAGAGCTGTTACTGCACCACCTCTTAGTACTGTAATGTTTTCGATATCATCTGGATTAAGATCTTTTAAGATATTCCCAAAGTCCTGGTTGCCACCACGATTTGGTAAAACCATGTCTGTATCCATCAGAATATTGTCAATTACAACTAAAGGTTGATTATTGTACGGATCCAAAGAAGCGCTACCACGTATACGGAAGACAGGTGTTGCTTGTGGACCACCAACGCCTGGTTGTACTTGAAGTCCGGGTACCATTCCTTGTAGTGCGGCAATTGGATTAATTGCGCCAGTTCGACGTATATCTTCACCTGAAACTGTTGTAACAGCTGATCCAATCTGACTTCTCTTACGTTGTGTGAAACCGGTTACAATGACTTCTTCTAAAGAACCTTCTTCAGGTTTGATAATCATGTTGATGATTTTACTGTCGCCAATTTGTACTTCTTGAGCAACGTAACCAATGATGGTAAAGCGAAGTATTTCGCCTTTTTGAGCTTGGATGGTGTAGGTACCATCTTCTTTTGACTGGGTGGCTCGCGAAGTACCTTTTACGGTAATGGTTACTCCTGAAACTGGTCCAGTGGCACTCGTCACTTTCCCAGTGAGAGCTTGTTGTGCTTGCAGATTGGATATCGAAATGAGGGATACCGAAACCGCCATACAACAGGAGGTGTAGAGTTTTTTCATGTTACTGTAGGTTAAAAAAATAGGGGTTAGTAATTTTTGATAAAATAAAACAAAAATGTTACAAGTTGCAAATCTTTTTAAAAAAAAAATTAAAGTTTCTTGAAGAAATAAAAGATTATTAATAAATCAATAAAAGTAACTATTGATGTGGTTATATCTGTTTTTGTTATTCAACATATTGATTATAATAGGTTTATTGAGCTTTGTTCAATATGGTGGTGAGAATAATTTCGACTCTTTTTGGGCTAAATTTATTTTTAAAAATAATAAACCATAGCTCTTTTTTCTATATCCAATAAAAAAGATTATAATAAATAGTTTATATGAAATTGTAATCTATAAAAGAAGTATATATCTGACAATATAAATTTTATCTTTAAAGAGAAAATTAAAAAGTGTTGAAAATCACTCATAAATTATTAAAAACTATTCATTATAGGAATTGTTCGCTGATGTATTGTCTAGGATCATTTCATTATGAAATATAAACTTTGATAACTATAAGAATGAATGTTTATATTTTATATCTTTGTTATGCTTTAGGGGTATTCTAAAAAGAATTGAGAGAGTCCCTTTGAACCTGATACGGCTAATACCGACGTAGGGAAAAGCAATACAGTACACCTGTGCTGTTTTGTATGTGGTTTTTTCCTAAAGCATTCGATTTTTTATTAAATGAAATGAACATGGAAAAAACACTTTGGAAGTATATCCAACAAGTAAGAGCGCAATCGCCACTCGTACATAATATCAGTAATTTTGTGGTCATGAATAATACTGCCAATGCCTTGTTGTCTGTTGGTGCTTCACCCATTATGGCGCATGCTAAATCTGAAGTAGTCGAGATGGTGACAATCAGCGATTCACTTGTTATTAACATAGGAACATTAGACGAAGTTTGGTCCGAATCTATGTTATTGGCCGCAAATACTGCTTCTCATTTAGGAAAACCTTGGGTTTTAGATCCTGTTGGAGCGGGGGCGACATCTTATCGCGATCATATTCTAAAAGAATTGCTTCGTGAAAAGCCCACTGTCATAAGAGGTAATGCATCTGAAATTATCGCACTAAACAAATCTAATCTTATAAAGACAAAAGGAGTGGATAGTACTTCTCAAAGTGGTGAAGCAGTTTTGGCAGCATTAGATCTTCATCAAAAATATGGTTCCATTGTTTGTATTTCTGGTGAAACAGATATCGTGATTTCTGGGAGTCAGGAGATTCATCTAAAAAATGGACATCTTTTGATGACAAAAGTAACCGGTTTAGGTTGTTCTGCAACTGCCCTTATTGGCGCATTTATGGCTGTAATCACCAATAAAACAGAGGCTGTAACTGCTGCAATGGCTCTAATCGGAGTAGCGGGGGAGTTAGCTGAGAAGGAAAGTAATGGGCCGGGTAGTTTGCAAGTTAAACTTCTTGATAAACTATATAATATCACTGAGGCTGAATTTAATAATACATTAAAATTTGGCATATTATGAATTTAGATACATCTTTTCCTTATCAGCTATACCTCGTAATTTCAGAGCGGGATTGCCGTGGGAAAAATTTCCTTCACGTAGCAGAGAGAGCAATTCTGGGTGGTGTCGATGTCATACAGCTTAGAGAAAAAAATCTAACATCTGACCTATACTTAGCAAAAGCTAAACAATTGAAAGAGATTACAGATAAATACACAATTCCGCTAATCATCAATGATAATCTTGAAGTGGCCCAAAAAGTAGGTGCGGATGGTATTCACGTAGGTAACTGTGATATTTCTCCTCGTAGTATTAGAGAAGTCTGGTATAGCCCAACACCTCTAGTCGGTTATTCTATTGAAAATCTTGAACAGTTAAAAAATGAGCAAATTCCATTATCCGATTACCTGGGTATCAGCCCTGTATTTAATACTGAAACGAAAAAAGACACTATCACCGAATGGGGGTTAAGAGGTATTGTCGAGATTCGGCAACGAACAGACAAACCGCTGGTTGCTATCGGTAATATTCACATACAAAATGCTCGTCGTGTTATACAAGCAGGTGCCGATTGTTTAGCTGTAGTATCTGCTATATGTGGAAGTGAAGATCCAGAAAAAGCAGCTTATGAACTTAAAAATGAAATTTTGAAATGAAAAAATACCGTTATCCAAGTACGCTGACGATCGCAGGTTTCGACGGCAGTGGGGGAGCCGGAATCCAAGCCGATATCAAAACTTTTTCGGCATTAGGATGCTATGCTACTTCAGTACTGACAGCATTGCCTGTACAAAATACGATGGGTGTCCGCAAAATTTATCCTATCGCGCTGGAAGCTGTAGCAGATCAGATTGAATCTATTATGGACGATGTCTTTCCTGATGCCATAAAGATAGGAATGGTGCATACACCACAATTGGTTATTACGATCGCACAGACGCTTCAAAAATATAAAAAAGTACCCCTTGTATTTGATCCTGTTATGGTTGCGACCAGTGGCCACAAGCTTATTGAGGAAGAAACTATTGCTGCAATGATCGACCTACTATTCCCTTTAGCAGATGTGATTACACCGAATATGGATGAAGCAGGTATACTTGCCAAGGTATCAGTGGAAACTTTAGAAGATATGTACGTTGCAGGGGAAAGCATCCTTGCATTAGGTTGTGAGCGTGTCTTGGTAAAAGGGGGGCATCTGGAACAAGATACGCTGCAATCTATATTATTTGATAAGAATAGTCACCCAGAAATATTTAAAAGTAAAAAAATTAAAACGAAGAATACACACGGTTCCGGTTGTACACTATCATCTGCAATAGCCGCTTATCTGGCACAGGGGCATACGATATCTGAAGCCGTTTCTTTAGCGCAAAATTATGTTTTTATGGCAATAGAGCAGGGAGCAGATGTACAATTAGGGATGGGAAACGGTCCTTTAAATCATTTTTTTAATCCTCAAAAACAAATTAAATATGAATTGGTCTGAACAGGTCTGGAATAGTATCTCAGATAAATATCAGTCTATATTAGACATGCCTTTTATAAAGGAACTTACGACAGGAAATTTGCCGAAAGAAAAATTTCAATTTTACATGGCTCAAGATTCGCTTTATCTTGAACATTTTGGTCGAGCATTAGCCCTTATTGGTGCTCGGGCATATGATGTTCAAGATGCGCTATCCTATATGCGTTTTGGAGAAAATGCGATTGTTGTCGAAAATGCTTTGCACGATTCTTATTTTAAGGATTTTGGTGTCACCGAAAAAGGTCATATACAGCCTGTTTGCCATCATTATGTGCATTACCTAAAAAGTACAGCAGCGTTAGATCCTGTAGAGGTTGGGATGGCCGCAACTTTACCCTGTTTTTGGATATATAAAGAAGTGGGGGAATATATTGCTAGACAAGAAAAAACAGTTGATAATCCTTATCAAAAATGGATTGATACGTATGGAGGAGAAGATTTTGCTATTTCTGTACGACAAGCAATTGCTATGTGTGATCAAGTAGCTGCAAATACGACTGTTGCTATTCGTAATAAGATGAGTGAAGCATTTGTTTTAGCATCTAGACTGGAGTATCAATTTTGGGAGGCTGCTTACAATGAAAAAGTATGGACTTAACGGGGTGATAAAAATGAGCAATCGTTTGTTCTTGTTTAGCATTTGTATACATCTTAAAATTTAATTAGTTTGCTTCATATTGTGAAAATATATTTTGTGATTAGTTTTTAAATATACTTGTTTAAAAACTAATCAAATCGGTAGGATAAATCTGAATTGAAAAATAAGTTATATAAATATGAGCTTTAAGAATACAACTTTAGTGTCAGCACTTCTTGTCGGAGCGCTATGGACTGTACAAACGGTGAAGGCACAGACACCGGCCTTTGAAATGGTAAATTTTCAAGAAATGGCGGATCCAACGAAAGATGCATTGTCAGACTGGTCTGCGGTTAAGAAGGGCGTACATAGCTCATTCGTAACAATTGATAAACGGTATCCTAAATCGTTGGTTCCTGACTTGAAGAAGAAAGTTAGCGATGAAGTAGTAGGTTGGCGTGGAGAACGTGTTTCATCACAAGTGTTATTATGGACGAAAGATACTGCGCCCGATGTCACGGTGACTATATCAGATTTCAAAGGTATAAAGGGTGCTAAAATGTCTTCAAATGTTGCTTCAGCACGTTTTGTTCGCTACGTAATGACTGATGAATTTGCCGCTGGCTGTGGATATCGGAAGAAAGAGGACTTTGCTTCTTCATTATCACCAGATATGCTAGATGATTTAACATCATTCGATCTTGAAGCTAGCAAGGTCCGCCCTGTTTGGCTGACAGTGAAGATCCCGAGTGATGCTACCCCTGGAGAATATCAAGCTAAAGTGCGCATCGAGAGTAAAGGAAAGGTTACTGACCAATTAACATTAAAAGTTACTGTTTTAGAAAATATATTGCCAAAGCCTAGTGAATGGGTCTTCCATTTGGATCAATGGCAACATCCATCGGCTGTAGCACGTGTGCATGGATTAGAAATGTGGAGTGATGCCCATTTTGAAGCGATGAAACCAGTTATGAAAATGTTAGCTGATGCAGGACAGAAAGTGATCACTGCAACCATGAATAAAGATCCATGGAATGTACAGACTTATGATCCATATGCTGACATGATTGTTTGGAATAAAAATGCAGACGGTACTTGGGCTTATGATTATAAAGTATTTGATCGCTGGGTTCAGTTTATGATGGACCTAGGCATTAAAAAGATGATTAATATATATTCAATTGTTCCATGGAATAATGAAATACATTATCGCGATGTAGCAAAAAATGAAGTTGTCAATGTTGTTGCAAAACCAGGAACACCTGCATTTGAGGAATTATGGACCCCTTTCTTAAAAGACCTTGTAAAACATTTGGATTCAAAAGGTTGGTTGGGAATTACAAATATCGCCATGGACGAACGTACAAAAGAAGAAGTAGATGGTGCTTTGTCTCTTTTAAAAAAGGTGGCACCAACTTTAGGTGTTTCTTATGCGGATAATCAGAAAACCTATCAGCGCTATCCTGATAGTAAAGATATTAGTATTGCTGCAAATCATCCCTTTTCTCATGAAGATCTGCTCGATCGTAAAAAAAGAGGTTTGATCACTACTTTTTATGTGTACTGTGGGAATAATTTTCCAAATCAATTTACGTTTTCAGATCCTGCAGAGTCTGCTTACATGGGGTGGTATGCTGAAGCTGCTGATTTTGATGGATTATTGCATTGGGCATTCAACTCATGGGTGGAAAACCCGATTTTAGATTCCCGATTCCGCACCTGGCCAGCAGGTGATACCTATATCGTGTATCCAAATGGGAGAAGCTCGATCCGTTATGAAAGAACACTCGAAGGTGTTCAGGACTACGAAAAAGTGCAGATCGTAAAGAAGGCGCTTAAAGAGAAGGGATTAATAGAAGATTTGAAACATTTCGAAGCAGCGATACAAAAGTTAAATAGTGCAGAAAGAACTAAAGTTTGGAATTCGAATCTAAACGAAGCTAAAGCTCTATTGAACGCATTGTCGCTTAAAATAACAAGCTAATTCATTTTAATACCTATTTTGCGGTTATTGCAAGCATTATTTGTAACCCTTCGGAACTAAAGTTTCGGAGGGTTATTTTTTATTTTTATAATTTGTGAAACTTTGCGCTAGCATGATTATAACAGAATAACGACTCTAATTGTCATGGAGTGAGATTTATGGGATATTACTATCTAATAATAACTTGGAATTGCAAAAGTTATGATGTAGTTCAGAATAGACGTTAATGTAATCAATGCTGTAGCTGATCTATTCACTTTGATCATTTTAACTAGGGATGTTAGTCTCAAAGGGAACCTGTAAGAAAAGAACCAATGAAGACTTCAATAAAAATAGGTTTAGCAACATTTTTAGTTATACTGTCATTTTGTGCCATGGCTGACGGAAGACCTGTCAAAAGGAGCATCAACTTTTCAATGGCAAAACAGGCTATCCATCACTATATGGATGTAATAACTGAGTGGCAATATCAAGGGATAGAGGAATTATTTGCGCTTGATTTTTGTCAACGTGTGCAAGGTTTGAAATTTTCAAATTATAGCCGTTCGGAAATTATTAGTTTTTTGAAAAAGCAAAGAGGAGAGAAGATGAACTGTCAAACGAAACTTCAAATTATTGATGAATGTGCACATTATATGATTGCTAAGGTTATCATGAAATTTGAATCTTTTACGAAGATTGATCTGATCACCTTAATTAATGAAGATGGAAACTGGAAAGTTATAGCTTCTATTCATACTTATCAATAGAATTTTTGTTCTAATCAATTCTGGGGGTAATTGATTTTTTTAATATAAATAGCGTAACCCTCATAAGTATCATATGTTTAGAAAATAAAAAGCCCCGTCGTGAGATGCGGCTTTTATTGTTATTCTAAATTAATTGCTTTAGTGATTTATAGTTTTATTATCAATGTGCTTGGATTGATCGTATATGTAACGTAAATCTAGA
>Ga0256786_1000874_pt1 | contig 13316 bp, 14 predicted proteins | sample MC6MC0937MT_FD_186053 | JGI IMG/M metagenome (GOLD analysis project Ga0256786, IMG submission 186053) | Metatranscriptome of enriched soil aggregate microbial communities from Iowa State University, Ames, United States - MC6-MC0937-MT... | ecosystem: Environmental > Terrestrial > Soil >...
AGGTTCTGGTGCAAATACTTAGGAAAGATATAAAGATGCGAAAAGTTTCCTAGTGGAATCTAGTCTTAAGCAGCAATTCCAAATAATTGATGGATGAACTTCACTTGATTTTGGACAGACTTGTCCAATAAAACAAGTTGCCCTTTTTTCACCATATGCATAGCTTCTATTCCAGAAAGAATGGATGTAGCTGTGCGAAAGGATTCCAATCCTAACATCGAACGAACTCGCTTTTTAATAAACCGATGATCTTGTTCCACTATGTTATTGAGATATTTCACTTGCCTTAGTTGGATGCCTAATGGCATCTTTTTTTCTTTTCTCAATTCTTCAACTGCTATAGGATAAGCTGGATTCTTATCTACTGTCACGACACGAGGCTCAGAAATATGAAAAGACTGCAAAGCTTTCTTGAAGAATCGCTTTGCAGCCTGGTGGTTTCTTGCCTTGCTTAGGTAAAAATCGATGGTATTTCCTTTCGAATCGACAGCACGATACAGGTACATCCATTGACTTTTTACTTTGATATATGTTTCATCGACTTTCCAAGAGTCATTGGTTTGCTTGAGATGACGACGGATTCTTTTGTCTAATTCAGGACCATACTGATGAACCCAACGCATAATCGTTGTATGAGAAACGGATAAGCCCCGTTCCTCCATCATTTCCACCAAATCACGAAAGCTCAAGTTGTACCGTAGATACCATCTTACTGTTTGCAAAATAATATCATGATGATAATGCTTCCACTTGAATAAATTTCGCTTTTCCATACTGATCACGCACCTTTTTTAGAGTAATAGTATCAGTATGTCCAAGATTTAGAGATTACCTGCAATTATCTTGAAGTTTTCGCACCAGAACCAGTAAACATATATACCCCATCCTAACTTTCTATCTGTAAAAAACTTTGCAACAGAACCGTCTGCTTCATTCCATGTGTATATGAAAAGAAGAAGCAATTTCCTTGCTTCTTCCCTTATTTTTATAATCTATTAATGTTTCAGTTTGCTCTGTTTCCATCACTACCATATCTTTATCAGTGATTATCTTCACCGTTTGATTTAAAATTATACTTTTTTCATAATATATGCAGAAGAAATATAACCTACTAGTTTTTGATCTGCCGTTTTAACTGGATACCATACAAACTGATTGCTACTATCTACAGATTCATCATATGCAGCGTTTCCTTGAATAATCAAGTTCGTATTTTTACTTAACGGTTTCCCACTTGAAGCGGAAGTAGGTTTAGATCTTAAATTTACTCCTTCTCTTGTTACAAGTACTTGATCACCTGTTTTTAGGTAATAGGTAGAAGAATGTAGATTTGTTAGTATATACTCCTTCTTTTTAAATACAATATTTGTGCTCGTGTTAGGATCATATTCAAAATCTGCTGTACTGAAAGGAAACTGCCCCAATTTTGTATCATTTAAAAAACTGTATTGTTCTAGAATAGAAAACACTTTTTCTTGGTAAGCATTTAAATTTTTTTGACCGGTAGCTTTATACAAAGGACTGTTTGCAGGTTTTGTTCCATTATAAGCCATAACAGAGAAGTACCAGTTTTCGATTACTTCTTGTCCAGCAGCTTTTACCTTTGGTAGATCTGTTCGCTGATACATACTACGAAGAACTTTAACACCTGCTTCAATATTATAATTAATATCATATTTTAACTTTTGTTGATCGAACTGAGGTTGATTGGTAATTTGCATAATCCCAATTCCACCATCTTGCGCTATGATTGGCTGGCCGTTTCCATCGAATTGTTTCCATCCACTTTCTTGTGTAGCTACTGCTTTTACAACTTCAGGAGGAACATTTTCTTTTAATGCTGCGTTCGTTAGTAGGCAATTTATGTGCTGACGAGAGGGATTTTGGTTCGGCTTAATTTCACCATATGGCTCACACGTAGATGCAGCAGAGACATCTTCATAGGACCAACAAAATATCATGAAGCAAGCCAATATCCCTATTCTTAGTAATTGTACTTTCATTCTAGTATTCTCCAATCTATTTAATAATTTATAGTTATACACATTTTACCATAATATATTTCTAATATTCTATATTTTAAGAACCCATAGGGGCAATCACGAGAGTGGTAATGAGACACCACGGTCTTGCACGTCAGCGATAGTAGAAATGGACTTCGCCTTTGGTAGCAAGAATCCTACTAACGTTAGTCAACTTGCCTCTTTAGGGATAGGAGTTTCAATTTAAATAATGCGTTCTGAGACACTACTCTTCTTCTAAAATAGCGTAATAATATTCATCCCACCATTCATTCCCATGTGGTATACACTTCCTGAAATAGCCTTCTCTTCTCATTCCAATCTTCTCCATCACTCGATATGATGGGATATTTTGTGGCTGACATGTAGCTATTATCCTATGTAATTTCATTTCCTTAAAGCCATATTTCAATGTAGCTTGTGCTGCCTCAGAAGCATATCCTCTATTGAAATATTTTGGATTGAACACCCAACCAATCTCATAAGTATGCTCACCAAAATATTTATGAAATACTATATGACCAATCAGGATATCTTCATCTATTAATACCACAGGAAAGTTCTTAGCATTTTTACCAATGTTTTCATTCACAAAGTTCCTTGTATCTTCTTCAGTAAAAACCCCTTCAGGTATGTATTTCATAACATTGATATCTGATGTATACTCATGGACAGCTTGCCAATCCTTGAACGCAAATTTCCGTATTAATAATCTTTCTGTTCTTACAAACATTTACTTTCCCCCCTCAAAAAATTGTAACTATATTTTAAATCCACATATAACCCTTAAAACAAAAAGAACCTGTAGGAATCTCTACAAGTTCTTTTTAGTTTAAGATGAATATACGGGGCAAACAAACTATCTTACAGATTCATCATAGAAACTACAGGGGTAATGCTTTGACAAATACATTATATAACAAATATTAACATCCATAGATTTTAATTTCGAAAATTATGTGAATTAAGAAAAAACTAGTTTTTTTCTTAGATATTATTAGCTGACGGTATCATTATATTTAATTCCACAGCTTATTTAGAAGAGTCATGTACATTTCGAAGACGTTCTTCAATAAGTTTTGTTTTTTCATTCACCTTTGATGCATATGTGAAATCACCATAACAATATGGATACCTAAAATTATTTTGATTTCCACCACAAGTGTACATCGCTGGATTTTGATCAACTTTCATCTTAGAAAACTTTTTAGCCGAATCTTCCGAGTGTTGTTTAACTTCTTGACTAGCAATAAAATCAATATACCCTGGCCCCATATTATAGCTTTGAATAATTGTATCCATGCTAACATCCTTGCCCGTTCCATATTTGTACATTTTAGCAAAGTGCTTTACCCCTTGTTCAATGCTCAAGCTTGTCTCTTGAATTTCATTTGGCTTTAATCCAAGTGATTCAGAAGACTGCATAGGATCGTTTCCCTCACCTCTACTCTCTTGATACATAATTCCTAATAAAACTGCTGTTTTTTCTCCTAAATTATATTTTTCTAATTCTTTTTTCAAGGTAGACTCATATTGCAATACACGTTTTTCTGTGGCAAGCGCTTTATTTTGTTGAATATTGGTTTTATGATTAAAATATAGCATTCCAAGTATTGTTCCTAAACCTAAAATACTAATAAGGAACACTTTTATAATTTGTTTTTTACTTATATCCTTCATATATTACTCCTCGTATAAGAAATTCAATTTTCCAAAACTAATTGGTTATTTACAAACTATGTAATGAACATCTATCTCCCGCACTTTTTTAGACTCAAACATCAATACTTTAAGGTTTTAAGTTTAATATAAAAATTTAAAGATAAGGTAAAGATAAGATAAAGATAAGATAAAGTGCATTTTTTAGCGTACTTTAAAAGATATTGGTACAAAGTGATATGTGGGACAACTTGTTGATATGAATGGATTTAGTGATAATTGAGAGGTTATCGTACAAGTTATTAATTTTGGAGATATCATTTCAGAAGATTTACCCTATCTTTTCAATATGCTTTATATAAAAAACTAAAAAATAACATATAATAAAAAACGGCGAACCCTCTATGTAGGAGAATCCACCATCACAAATAACTGATTATTTCACACCTAGTTTTTCTTTTACTTTCTTAGGGAGCTCGTCTTCCTGCACTTCCTCCCAAGCTGTTACACCTTTTTTCTCTGAGTGATATACACGTAGGAATGCTTCTTTACGAAGATTCTTTTGTGCCATAAATTCTAACTCTTTTTCTTTACCTTCCTTATCAAAACCCGATAATGTATATTCATACTCCTTTCCCATCACTTTACCATCCATAGATTTTGAAACTCCCTCTTTTCCATCCATTGTAATTTGAACGTAATATTCATCTTTACCCATACGATTGATATCACATCCAACTAGTAGACTTGCAAATACAACTAAAAGACTAAAAAGTGCCATATATTTTTTCATATTGTTCACCTCATTGATTTTCTATGATACTGTAATCTTAATCTGTTCTGGTTTGAAGAGAAATTCAAAAACATTACGTCAACATTACATTTTCGAAAGGTAACAAAATTACCTATATCAATGTTTATAAATGAGATATTCGCTTAACCATTAAAAATTATTTAAACAATTACTTTTTTTATTTTTTTTACTATTTCATAACTTGCTTCAAATTCACTCTTTGCATTTATTGCCTTTTAACGATTATCACACATGACTTAATACATTATTGAAAAAAAAAAAGCTCTGCACTATGCAGGCTTTCTTTATGATTTCACTACTAAATTATTCATAAAACTCTCTATAGAATTCGCCTGGAATATGCGGAAATAAGGAGATTGAACGTCGTAATATTTGTCGGTAATGATAAGAATTGAAGGAAAGAATTTAGAAGTTTTCGGTTGCCAATATTCATTATGCCATTCTTGACTATGGAAGTATAACTCATATCTGCTTATCTTATCTTGCATTATCTTTTTACTGTACACTGACTTTTGAACTTCAATAAAGAATGGCGACCTACGCCATATAGTAAAAGCATCTGGTTCCATATATTCCTTACCGTACTTCGGCTCAACTTTGAATAGTCTAGGATTTTCATAATAGACAAGTTGTTTGTATACGTCCACAATACCAAGGAAATGAGGAATTTTTTGACTCGTCTTTCTGATAGAACTAGGTTGCGGAAAATAAATGTATGGGTGTTGCAATACGTTAGCATCAACATGACCGTCTCTTCTTAATCGTTTCATAACCGTATTACAGCAGGTTATCGCATTCTTTAAGCCTTGAAAATGCAAGTCAATAATATCGTCTCGGGACATGCATCTAAATTGCTTCAAATCATTCAGAATTCCTTTATCTCTACTCTTCATCATCTAACACCCCAAATAACGGAATTTCTTCTTGCGATGAATTCTTGAGTATCTTCTCCTCTTTAGACATGCGATATGGTTCAACAATTTTTTTCGCCTTACTTAATTCTAAATAAGGAGCTTGCACTTTCTTTAATCCATTTCGTTTAAAAATCATTTGGCCAGATTGCTCTAAATACTCTGAACCAGGAGTACCCATAATATTACTATTAATTACACTATCACATTTAAAGCCCATTCTTACAGTCATATTAAGTTTTAACTTACCATCTAACACCTTGGCATCTGGCCTCTGCATGCTAAGCAAAAGAAAAACTCCAAGTGATCGCCCGACTGCCGAAATCTTTTCAATCGTAGACATACACTCTTTTTCATCTTTAAGCATAGCCACTTCATCAATAGCAAGTAGGATATATGGCTTTTGATGATTTGGATTTAATTTGTTGTACGCATCAATATGATCAACTTCATATTCTTCCATAAGTTTTCTTCGTTCCCTGATTTCCTTCCATAACTTTTGAAGCATTATTTTCATTTCGATTTCTTCCATACAAACTTCTTTTACATGCTTCACTCTACGCAAAAAATGAAATTCAGAGTTTTTTAAGTCACCAAGGTACAAATGTAACTTTTCAGAAGACATATATTGAATAAGTGTGGATAATACAACACGTACCATACTACTTTTCCCGCTTCCCGTTTCTCCTGCAATTAATAAGTGCGGTGAATTGGAATCAATCATATCGTACGCAATCATTTTTCCGAATTGGTCCCTGCCGACCACAACAGGTAAACGGTAATCTTTTAATAGTGGCTTCCATTCTTTATAACAATAATTGTACGATTTTAGTCCAGCATTTGAACGAAATACATGTAGGACAAATTTTTTTACATCACCTTCAATCGTAATATTTCGTCCTAATATTTGCTGGAAGCAAAACCACTTCTTTTCAATCTTCTGTGGATCTAAACCGTTTGGTATGGTAAACACATATCTCACACTTTCTGCTGAGGAAGAAACAGTATGTACCTTTGGATAAATAGATACTTTCCCCCCGCGTGTTTGATGTTCCGTATATAAACCTGCTTTTCCGAACACCTCCATAAGCTGATTCCTTAACCTTTGCGTACGAAGCCACTCCTTTATAATCCCCATTACTCCCTTCCCTCCTTAAAACATGATTACGATACGAACAAATACATATCCAATCAAGCAAACTCCACCAATTCGCGTTCCGTGATAAATACCTTCACTTACAAATTTAGCTGCTGATATATAGTCATGTCGCACCAAGTATTTTTCTAACATGACTGCTCCGATTAAAATCGTTCCCATAACTCCTAATGCAATGTAAGTATTGAGTACCTGATCCGACATATGAAGGAATGCGAAAGGACTTAATGAATTGTATTTACGTATTTTTTTTTCTTTCCTACCACGCATTTAAATGCCCCCTCTATAAACAAAATGAACAAACTAGGTAAAATATAGGGTTTATACACTTATTACCTTGATAGCATTATCTTGACTGTTAACGTGTTAGATACTTTGCTAGTTCAAAGGCTAATTGATTTGGTATCTACTTTGGTAATAAATTTGCTAGATACCATAGTGGCTACCTTGATACATCATATTGCGTGGGGCTTGTACATTATTAACACTTTTGTTTAAAAAAATCATGCTTTGGTAAAGATGTGATTAATAGAGGATTTAAGAATAGGAGTGTTCACAATGTTTGGCTTGGGGAAACCATTATCAAAGTTTGGTAAATTTTTAAGAAAAAATAATATTACTCAAACCGAATTAAAGGAATGGAGTGGAGTAAATCAAAATACAATTAGTCGTATTTCTCGTTCAAATACATTCAAGCCTTCATTAGGGAATGGTCAAAAACTAATTAAGGCCTTAAAAAGAAAAGGTTACAGCATAGACTTTGAAGATTTCTGGATGTAATAATCAGCTCGATAAATCGAGCTGATTATTTTTTGAAGAATTCATCATTCTTTTTGATTTTTGTACCGTGTTAGCTTATATAAAAGTACTAAAATTCCAAAAAGCGTGTATAAAAAGTGACAAACAAAAGATATATCGTTAATAGCAATAATATTAATACACAAGTAAAATACACGATAGAAATACGCTTTCTATTCTCTTTCCAATTACGTATACTGGAAATTATAAAACTTACTATCACCATGCAACAAATTCCTACCAAAAACACCAATACATACTCGTGAATAATAACACCACAAATTAAAAATATAACTGCTAATATTGCTAATAGTGAATGAACTACACGCAAAAATAACCTCTCCTTATCTTATTGGAAACCTATTAATGTAATATTATTTTATTTAGCAAACAGATGGTTTCCAATTTGTGCAACGGTTTGACGTGTTGTAATCCATTTATCAGTCGAGGTTTTGGGATTGTAGAAATAAAGCCAATCAGAATTTGTTCCTTTTGAAGTGAGAGCCTCTTCTACTGCCATTCTTGCTTCCTGTGTAGCGGGCTGATTAATTCTACCGTCTGTAACAGGAGTAAATGCATAACCATTTTTAATGGGTTCATAAATTACGTCTGTAATTGTATTTGGAAAACCATTTGTGTTAGCACGATTTAATACTACCTTTGCAACTGCAACCTTTCCTGCATGCGGTTCTCCCCCTGCTTCTGCATTCACTAATCGAGCCATTAAGTCCACTTCTTGTAATGAAATACCGGTATCAATCTTTAAGTGCTGACCGAAAAAAATATGGTTTTCGTCTACGTTATTGTTTTGTTTTATTGACTGTATTGAAACCTTATATTGTTGTGATATAGAACTTAATGTATCCCCGCTTTTCACTTGGTAAATTACTTGATATGTATTAGTTGAAACTGTTGAATTATTTTTTTGAACATAATCGTTTGCAGTTGACGATACCGGAATTGTTAAACGTTCTCCAATATTAATTTGATCATTTGCTTTATTATTTGCTTGTTTAAGTGATTGTATGGACACCTCATATTGTTTACTTATTGCTTCTAGGGTATCATTCTTTTGAACCGTATAAACCGTTGAAGCCGCAGTCCCTACTGGATTTGTTACTATTGTAATCATTGCTGCAGATAATGGTAACCAGGTTTTTACCTTACATAACTTCATTCAAAAAATCCTCCTAAAAATTATTAAGTACTCTTAATATGTTTAAGTTAAAAACAAATCAAGCTATTTATAGCGTATCAAAACATAAAATATAAGTCATTGAATTTGTATTTCTATATAATAGTTGAATTGCTAATGATATTGAAAATGAATTATCATAGGTAGGTTTCAAAAGAATCGGACAATTTAATTCTCAAACTAAATATGGTGAAAATAGAGGCTTGCTTCGGTTGTTTAAAGAGAAACTAAAAACCGACCTTACAGCTATGAGGATTTGAAGTGAACACGAATAATATTTTTTTCATGTCTCATTCATGGAGGCACTTTAGTAAGGATGATAGCTCTTTTATTAATCAAAACTAATTCTTTCATTTTTCTTTTTTGAATTTCCATTAACATAGACCGTTGTATCTTTATTTTCATTCATTGAGTTCATTTGTGTATTAGGACTTATCTTTATCTTTCCTTAACAAAAAATAAGACACCAACCAGCTCACGGCAGCGCCTGCAATAATTGCTATAAATTTAATCAAACTTATTTTATCCTCACGTCATTTATTTCTTTGCTTCCATACCCCATTCTCTTTACGATAAGTATTCTTTCCATTGATGAATCCAGCTGTATTACCAGGAATACTATATTTCTTATTCTTAGCCTTCTTCTTTAGCCTCTTCTCCTCTTGAATAACTTGCAAATCCGCCTTCCATTGTTTCAACAAATCCTTTTTACGTCGCATCGAATTTGTACCCTTTAATTGAAATCTGAATCCAATAATGACGTTATATTTGTATACTGATTTAAATCAAATAACTATTTTACTTAATAAATTTATACGAAATAAATCCCCTAAAAAATAAGAGCTGATTTCTTTAGATTTTTTTATTTCGATATTCATCAGCAATAATTGCTTTTACTCGTTTTAATTCTTTAAAAACAAAAACTTCTGGTTCCTTCCCGTATTATCATATAAAGTATAGCAATCTAACCATTCGTTAATTTCACAAAAAATAGTTGCAGCTTTCTTCGATAATTTGTTCTGGAATCAACCTTCCTTTTGCTTCAAAACACATAGTTGATCACTCTAAGGCAACTCTATATGAAACATCAACAATAATTGCTTTAATACAAGTAATCTTAACGCTTATTCTTACCCTATAAACCTAAAAGTCCGAGTATCTGACAAGCTTTAGCTTTAGCAATATAATAATGCATTTCTAACCCTCTTCTTTCTGCATGAAGTACGGTTCCTCTCAATTCTGATAAATGTTGTGAAATAGTGGATTGCAGAATTCTTAATATTTCTATTAACTATGTAACATTACAATTTTCATGGTACATTAACTCATTTACAATTTGTAATTGAACTGGATGTGCCGTCACCTTTAATAAATCTACATCCTCTTCCAAAATTTCTTTTCCCTCTCGTTTTTCTTTTAATTCTAGCATTACACATTCTCCTTTATTATTTCTATTTTCCTTATACATAAGCATTTGGGTATGTTTACCTTTTATCCTGTTGACAAAATATATTTTGATTCACTCTTCAAATTAAAAAATAAATTATTTTTATATAATAACAATAAAATGTACTACTTAAACTAGAATTAATCTTAATTAAATAAAGCGAGTCGTCTTCAATCCTTAGCAAATACAAGGATAACCTAGCGAATTAGAGACCGTCAGATTTCCATACTTAGAAATTTCCCACTTCAAACAGCCCGTGAAAATGTTAGGTGGTGAATAGTTCAATAGTTTCATTTGAATAATTTGAGTGGAAAACGAATAAACTTTGTTCTTGTAGCAAGATTCATTATGTCTTTAGAATCATTTTCTAACGTATAATATGTCAGATACAATTTGATTCATCCTTTTAACTTTACATAAAGTAAACTTAAATTTTGAAAGTATTCTTATACCCTAAAATCCTATTATATAAAGCTAAAGAGAAGTTAATAGCCATTTCTGGCCCTTCCCCCATATCCCCACACAGATTACAAATTTATCCTTCCAATCTTTTATATTTAATAAATGATTGTACTCATATTTTAAAAAGTTTTATCTGAAAGCGCTTTTTTCATGTAAAATAGTACCCATCAATAATAATATTAGGAAGGAGAGGGATAATATGGATAAATATCAATTGCAGAAAAAAGAAGATGCCTTAAAAATACTAGAATTAAAAATAAAACAACAAGAGAAATTACAACAAAAACAACTTTTAACATTCTTTGATAAGAAATGGTTAATAGAGAATAATTTGGCGATATCGCTAATTAATTTTTGGAATGGAAGCCCCTATGAAATGCTCAATGATTTATATCCAAATAAGTTTAAAGAATGGCAATTAAAAGATTTGCCTAAGGGGTATTGGATTGGAAAATCTCCATCAGAAGCATTAGAAGCATTAAGATGGATAATAGAGGAAAAAGAACAATTAATCGAAGAGCAAATACTTCAAGTATATAATAAAGGGTGGCTAATAAAACATAGATTAAAAATTCCGTTGCTTGAACATTGGGACGCAAATATATATATAATGTTAAATGATTTATACCCTAATCGTTTTAAAGAATGGCAATGGTCTTCCTTAAAAAACGAATACTGGAGGAAAAGCACACCTTTAATTGTATTGGAGGAACTTAAATGGTTAATAGAGGAGAAAAAACAGTTAACTAAAGAAAATGCATTGAAAGTTGTTGACTTAAATTGGTTAGCAAAAAATAAGTTTATTATCCCTTTAAGGTTATATTGGGAAGGGAATCCTCAAAAAATGCTGAATGATTTGTATCCTGGTACTTTTAATAAAGATCAATTATCCAAGTCTTGGACGAAAAAGAAAGCTTTAACCAGATTGAAATGGATACTAGAAGAAAAAGAACAATTAACTGAAGAACAAATTTATCGGGAATTCAGTACAACTTGGTTAATAAAAAATAAGTTAAATACGCCTTTTAAAAATTTCTGGGGTTCTAATCCTTATAAAATGATAAACGATTTATATCCTAATCGTTTTAAGGTATGGTTATTTAAAAATGTTCCCAAAGACTATTGGACAAAAAAAACAGCATTAAAGGCCTTGAAATGGACAATAGAAGAAAAAGAACAACTAATAGAAGAACAGGTACCACAAAGAATTGATATACAATGGTTTGAAAAAAACAAGCTTATTGTTGCATTACGAAAATTTTGGAGTGGTAGCCCCTATAAAATGATAAACGATTTATATCCTAATCGCTTTAAAGCATGGCAATTTCGAAAAGTACCAAAGGGTTTTTGGACAAAAGAAAAAGTATTAGAAGCGCTAAAGTGGACAATAGAAGAAAAAGAACAACTAACTAATAAGGAGCTAATGATGATTTTTAGTGCAAATTGGTTGAGGAAACATAGATTAATACAACATTTAGCGATTTATTGGGATTATAGTCCATTTAAAATGCTAGATGATTTATATCCAGGACGTTTTAGGGAATGGGAATTTAAACGTGCTCCTAAAAATTTTTGGACAAAAGAGAAAGCTTTGGCGGCATTTAGTTGGACGATCAAAGAAAAAGAACAACTAAATGAAGAACAACTATTAAAAAAGATTAATCGTGATTGGGTTAAACAACATAAATTGTTGACACCATATCAAAGATATTGGAATGGGGGTCTTCATAAAATGTTAAATGATCTATATCAATTTTCATATTTAAATTGATATAGAAGGAAAATATCCAACTTCCGTCTCCTTCACGAAATCCTAACGGATGTTATGTACTGTTCTTTATATTGTATAGTACTATCTATAGACTTTGCTTCGGGTATAATTGCTTTTACATTATAAACTCTAGCATAGTCTACTGTATTTTTTCTCCATAGAACTTACCCACATGTCTATTTTTAATCTTTAATGTCTTCACAGGAGTCGGGCGCTTGTTTAATCCCTCTCTCTTTCTACTCAGAAAATTGATTTGCGTTCAAGTGAATAAATTTCAGCATTCCATCAATACTATAAGTAAGACAGACAAAACTTATTTAAAGTTCTTATTCCGTCCGCCTTTGAATCGAGCAATTAGCCTTTACTAGTTGCTCTTTTGTTCTATTTTCTATATAAATCTTACACATTTGTAATGAAAATTTGTAAGGTTTATATCTTTATTATCCTCTTTACTACCCTTCAAATCCCTATTCAACAAAGTTACACCTACTTTTTAGTTCTTTTATACATAATATATGCACTAAAAGATTACTAATGAAACTTACCACTACACAGTAAAATCAAGGAATTAATTGATTAACTTTATTTGTTTGTAGAAAGATTTCTATCCTTGGAAAACATGTCTTCTTTTATTATTTTCATTCCCCTAATCTTCATAATTCTCATTTAGTAATTTGAAAGGATACTAATCCTAACATAAAACGTGCAGATCCCTTAACAAAACGATATTCTTAACCTTCATTTTTATTAAAAAAGCTTATCTGTCTGTTTCGTTTGAGAAGCCATCGAATTCACTCAATTAATTCAAACTTATATTTATATACCCCAAACATAATTGTTTTATAAATACTAGATATTCTATATTACTTCATAATTTCTTTTTAGAATTTCATTCTCTGTAAGGTCCCTTACAATAATGTAATAATTTTGTTAGGTATTTCGATGTTTTTAAGACTTAAGTTAGATTAAACTAAAATAGCAACATATTTGAAATACACACTCAAAACATTAGAAAAGAGTTGATAATAGAAAAATATTAAATTTAACTTGATGTATTCACAAAGTCAAAGAAATAGGAAGTA
>Ga0256786_1000882_pt1 | contig 13241 bp, 8 predicted proteins | sample MC6MC0937MT_FD_186053 | JGI IMG/M metagenome (GOLD analysis project Ga0256786, IMG submission 186053) | Metatranscriptome of enriched soil aggregate microbial communities from Iowa State University, Ames, United States - MC6-MC0937-MT... | ecosystem: Environmental > Terrestrial > Soil >...
CCTTACTTCGGCAAGGATACATTACCAGCTCACACAATTAAGTTAATTGGCTTTATCTTAGGCGCAGGACAGTTCAATAAGTACAATGTAACACTACAATTACGATATCCAGAGATGGAAGATGAGTTCCGTAAAGCTTGTTTAGCTCATGGGATTGGGATTAAAGCAAAAGAGAAGACTCGTAAGCGTACATTTGAATTAACAGGATTAGAATCATTTCCTTATTATAAGGAGTTAAAAGAACGTAAGATTCCGCAAGACGTATTCAAATTAGAACGTGAGGACTTTGCTTTATTCTTAGCTTCCTTATACGGCGCAGGCGGTTGGTTCTTTGCCAGTCGTATTGGCGAAATCGGTTTTGCAACTCGTGACAAGTCCTTTGCACTTGACGTAAAGCACTTACTATTACGTTTCGGTATTCAAACAAATCTATTAGAAAAGCAATTAGAAGGTAGTCCATACTTCCATTTAATGATTTATCACAAGACTAGTTTATTACTATTCTTAGAACATATTGCGAAGTATATGCCTGAACGTAAAGAGAGTATCCAGAAAGTACATAGCAAAGCAATGGAAATGAATAGCACAGGCGCAATCATTCCAAAAGAAGTCTGGCCTCACATCGAGAAAGAGCGTAAATCTAAAGGTTTAAAGAAGACCGAAGTAGCTGGCGGCAATAATCGTCGTTTACGTACAAGTAAGGGCGTAACAGTAGGCAATGCTCGTATTTACGCAGAGAACTTACAGAGTGACTTCTTATATGACTTAGCAAACTCAGATGTTATCTGGGAAGAAGTTATTGATATCAAACCTATCGGGAAACGACAAACATATGATGTATTCGTTCCTGAGACACATAATTTAGTAGTAGAAGATATTTTTGTACATAATACATGGACAATGTGTGCGCACATGTTATGGGTAGCGTTTACTTGTAATGGTGGTACAGAGACTCGTAAGGGCGCAACGTGCATTGTAGCCACGCCTTATGATAACCAAGCACGTCTTATCTTTGACCAATTAAAAACGTTCATTGATAACAATCCAGTTCTAAAAGAATCTATTAAGTCTATGACTAAGAATCCATATGTAGTAGAGTTCAAGAACAAATCTATTATCCGTTTATTCACGGCTGGTACACGTTCTGGTTCTGAGGGTGGTTCATTACGTGGACAGAAAGCATCTTGGCTATATATGGATGAGGTCGATTACATGACTGATAAAGACTTCGAGGCAATCTATGCGATTACGTTCGAGGCACCAAACCGTATCGGTGTAATGGTTGCATCTACACCTACAGGACGTCGTGGTATGTTCTATAAACTATGTACGGACATGCAGCTAAACCAACGAGTAAGACGGTATAAGAATAACTTCTATGACTTACGGACGTATGACCGAAAAACATCAGAAGGCTGGCAAGAGTTCTATTATCCAACCATGGTCAACCCAGAGTGGGATGAGAAGATGGAACGAGAACTTAGAAAGCAGTTCTCTGAGGTTGCATACGAACACGAGGTACTAGCAGAGTTCGGTACTGAAATGGTCGGGGTATTTAACAAAGATTATATTGACGAAGCGGCTTCTAATGGTTACTCTCTGATTGAGCAACGTTTACATGGTGGCCCAATCTCTATCGGGATTGACTGGGATAAGTTCGGTAACGCCACTCAAATCGTTGTTACACAGTGGAATCCACATGATATTCGTAGACCTCGTCCAGAGTTTGGAGAGGCACCGGGAGCAGGACGATTCCAAGTTATTAATCGTATTGAAATACCTAAGGGTGAATTTACATACGATATAGCTGTTAAAAAAATTATAGAGCTAGATAGAATCTACAAACCATTTGCGATTTATCCTGACCGTGGAGCTGGGGAGTATCAGATTGAGACTCTTCGTAAAGCACTAGGAGATAAAGTAAAAGGTGTTCACTTTGGCGGAAGCCAAATGGTAAGAGACCCGTTCTCTCGTACGTTTGATAAGAAACCAATCAAGCCGTTCATGGTTAACCAAACAGTATTAATGCTAGAACGTGGACAGTTACGTATTCCAAATCGTGATGTAGATGAAGTCATTGCTCGCCAAATGACTAACTACCAAGTGGAACGTATTTCTCCCAAGACAGGCGAGCCGACTTACTCTAACGTTGACGAACATGCTTTAGATGGATTGATGTTATCTCTATTAGCTTTCATTAACGAAATGCCAGAGATTGCACAAACCATTGATGTTGTACCAGCAGCTACTAACTTTGGGCACGCAGCACTTAAGTTCGTAGACCCACTAATGGCTATCTTCCAGCAACAAGCAAGAGGGCTGGATAACAAGAAAGAACAAGAGTGGGATGAGCCATCGGCACCACCACCTAGACGAGCAAAACGTTCGGAAGGTACATTTACTTGGGGAAATAGGGGAAGCTCAAGAGCTAGCAAACCAATGCGACGTTCTTGGTAAAGTTGGGTAATAGGACGTAAGTCCTTTACTATAAATCCCTCCCTCTCCCTTTTTGATAGACAGGAAGTTCTTCCTCCCCTTTTCTCTTCCTGTCTATTTTTTTTATTATTTTACAGAAATTCGAGGTGAGATTATGGAGGACAAAGTATTCGGAGGCCCGGGTATTGATACGGACATAGAGAGAGCCATATTAAACTATCGTCCAATTATTGAGATGACCGAGCGAGACCGTAAAAGTTTATTTCAGCAGTTAACAGAAGAAGGGAAAGTAGAGAAAGAAGATTTAACGGAGTCGCCTATTACGGATACATACGTAGAAATCTCAGAAGTCTATGACTACCTAGACAAATTAGTAGAAAAATTAGAAGACGGTATGAAGAATACCTTAATTCCAATTGACCCTAGCATCTTGGCAAACATCAAGGACACACCCGCAACTATACCGGGGCTTGATAAGATTGACCCAGATAAGGGACTTCCATTTGAAATCTATGCAGAGTCTTTAAATCATCCAGAGAATCCAACGTATATTCAGATTCAAGATGAGGTAGAGAAGTATGCAGAAGACATTAACGGAAATATTGCTTTGGAATTATACCCAGATATCAAGCATCTTCTTATGAATGTAGAAGAACTTCATTATCTTCTAGTTAAGACTATGTACAACCAAGTCACAAAACCTGAACGTATTCCAAGTAGCCCTTCATTTGATGAGGCTTATTATAATGAGCTAAAAGAAGTGGAAGGCCGTCAGCGTGAAGCATACGTAGCACTGAATGAGTTACATGACCTGAATCAAAACATTTATTATCAGGCATTAGCAAATAGTTATGAATCAGATGCGTACTATGATGCCCTAGAGAAATACACGGCAAGTAAACGAGACAAGGAATATTTCGACCGCCGTCTAAACGAACAAAAGGAAATGTCTTCTTTTGCTAGGTTAGATATTGGGTTAACAGATAAATGTGCAAAAGGTGCGAACATGCAAATTGAGGCTGATGCTTACGTAGAAGGGGAAGATGTCCAAGGACTACTTCAAAAGCAACATGACAAGCCAGAGCAGTACTATAAGTCCTGTGCTCAATTGCAAGCAACAATGAAATTACAAATTAACAATCAAATTGAAGAGAAACGAATGAAGGAAGACTTATTAAAGACTGTGGGTAACATGCCTACGAAAAAGCGTGTACATAACGAAGTCATTAACTTAGTAGGATTCCGTAATGAAGTGTTTCTAGATTTATATGACATGATGAATAATATGATAGACCCTACCCGCCAAGTAAGAGTAGAGAGATTCTTTGACCAAGTGGCTGGAGGCATGGATGTTGTACGTAAGAACTATAAGACTTACCTACAAGAAATGTATCAAATACACATGATTGACTTAGAAGTACGTATGGAAAAGTTAGACCTAGTAAAAGACAAAGCAGTAGCAAGAGAAGGCTACTGGGTACTAGATAATCTTATGAAATAAAGAGGGTGAGAACATGAATCTATTTGGATATTCCCGTGTAAAGAATAAGATGACAAAATTCAGAGAAGCTCCTTCAACAGCTCGTGACCCGAAGAAGGTAAAGGTAAAGACCTTAGGACAAGCGATTAAAGGGGTAGGTGCCGGTGACTTCGAGGAATCACCAGTTGACTTAGAGGAAATTGGACGTGCTTATTACACAGATTCCTATATTCGTAGAGCTATAGATAAGTATGTAGGTAGAATGTTTAAGAATGGATGGGAATTACAGGGTAAGAATGAGAAAGCAACAGAATACGTATGGACTCGTCTAAAGTTAATGACAGAAGCTTCTGGTATTCCTACAGAAGAACTGTTCACGACAATGGCGCATGATTACGTTTTATATGGTAATGCATACGTAGTAAAACAATATCAGAAGAATGCACAAGGTATGGCTGGGATTCAGGCAACAGGTTATACAAGTAAACAACCAATTGCTGCTTACTTCCCGTTAGCTTCTACGACAGTAACAATTGCTCGTGATGAAGCAGGTACCTTACAGAAGTATCAACAAAAAGCTCCGGGCGGAGGCGGACAAGGTATCGAGTTCAAACCAGAACAAGTCTGTCACTTTGCTTATAAGAAACCTACAGGTAGAGCCTATGGTGTTCCTTATCTATTTAACGTAATGGATGATGTAAAGATACTACGTCAGATTGAAGAGAACGTAGCTCGATTAATCTATCGTAACTTATTCCCGCTATACATGTATCAAGTTGGTTTACCTGAGCCGGGGTTTGAGGCAAAGGACGAGGAAATTGATGCAGTACGTGAAGAAATCCGTGCAATGCCTATGGACGGCGGTATTGTTGTACCAGAACGTCACAATATCAAAGTAATTGGTTCAGAGGGTAATGCCTTAGATGCGAACGGATACCTTAAGTATTTCCGTCAACGTGTATTTACTGGACTTGGCGTATCAGACTCTGTTATGGGTATTGGTGATACAGCAAACAAATCTACATCAGATAACCAATCTTCTGACATGAATGATGGGGTAAAAGACTTCCAGCATGGATTTGCTGAGTGCGTACGTAACCAAATCATTAATGAACTATTATTTGAGGGCGGATTCGACCCAATCTTAAAACCAGAAGATGAAGTTCTATTTATGTTCTCAGAAGTAGAGCTAGATGCAAAGATTAAGAAAGAGAATCATGTTCTGCAAATGTTTATGCAAAATGCAATTACACATGAGGAAATGCGTTTAGAACTTGGTAGAGACCCAGTAACAGATGAAGCTAGATTACAAGCTAATATGTTTATGGCAGTAGACCAAGGCGCAGCGAACGCAGGTGATAATAAGGACAAACCAGAGAATCAAAGTGGAAAACAGAACTCTCCGGGCAAGCCAAAACCATCAAAAGAAGCATTATTTGAAGAAAATGCAAATAAAGTATTGACGGAATCATCTGTAGTGGTTACTTTAACTTCTGAGTTAGATGTTTTGAAATACACATCACAGCTCGAAGATTACTGGAATCAGGCTAAGACGGACGTTGTTAACCGCATGGCAAGAGGCGAAGCCTTAAACCATATCCCGGTACTGACAACCAAGTTAATTCAAGACCTGATGAAAAGTAGAAACCGACAACATCTTGCGAAAGCAATTAACTTAGGATTTCGTGATGGGAGAGAACAAACAGGGATACAGGCATTAGCCTTACATAAAAAGAATGTGGAGGATGCAATTCACAAAGGTAGTAAATCCATTCATAAAGTGATTGAAGAACTTGAGATGGCTTTACGCAAGGCAGAGGAAATAGAGGATTCAAAACGAATTGCATACATAGAGAGTGCCTTCCATGCGAATAAGTATCGCTTAAAGTTAATTTCCAAGACGATGTTGTTCTCAGCTTATAATTACGGCGTATGTTATGCCGGACAACAAGCTGGGGTAGAAACAGCAAAGGTTACATATACCGAAAGAGCATGTAATGTCTGTGAAAAGAAACAGACAGAGATTTCCTTAACGGGAGATTGGAAAGAGGAGATACCTCCTCACCATCCGGGATGCGAATGCATTATCGTACTAAAGGAGGGGAACTAGATGAAGTGGAAAGGTTTAGACATCGACCCTCGTCTTATCTCTGAATCTTCTGTTGTGAAACCAAGGCTTTCACCGGAAGCTGGATTCACAGAAGCGACAACAGAAAACGGCGTACGATATTTACTACCACAGATTGAAGCGATTCACGCAGGTTCGACTCGTAACAACACTCGATACTTAGCAGACAAGTTAAAAGGTCATGAAGAGTTAAAGAGTGGGGTATTCTCTTGGACGAAACCTTACCCGAAACCAATCATCTACAATCATGATGTAGAAACGGAAGCAACAGGCCGTGTTCATACTGCATCATTTACCGAGTATACGGTAGCTGGTAGACCGGGTATTATCGTTGTTCCAAAGATTTCACACCCAAAAGCAATTAAAGACATCTTAGATGGTAGATTGCTAACGGTATCAATCGGAGCGACAACAGATTCCGCTGTCTGTACGATTTGTCACACAGACATTATTAACGAAGGATTCTGTGGCCACATGAGAGGCGAATCTTACGACGGAGAAACTGCTGAATGGACTTGCGGCAATCTATGGTTCGATGAACTATCTTGGGTTAACGTCCCAGCTGACCAAGACGCAATGGTAGTGAACATCGGCGATATGCAACAGCCATTTAATGCTAGTCGTGAATCTACAAATAGAGAATCTATTGTGGTGACAGAATCACATTGTGGATGCTCTTGCAAACACACTACAGAGAACAAGGAGGACGAGAATATGCCAGTTGAGAACACACCAGTTCAAGAGCCAACTCCAGTAGTTGAGCCAGAACAAACAACTGAGGCAACTCCAGCAGTTCCTGAAACAACTCCTGCACCAGCAGTAACAGAATCAACTCCAGTGGTTGAGCCTGAAACGCCAGAAGCACCAGTAGCTCCAGAGGCTCCTACAGAGAGTCAAGAAGTTGCTGACTTAAAAGCAGAAGTTAAACGTTTACAGGATGCTTTAAAAGTTGCAGAACAAGAATTAAAGGATGAGCAAGAAGCTCGCCAAGATTTAGTAACAGCGAACACAGGGTTATCTGAACAACTTCGTGAAAGCAAAGTAAGTCATTTAGTTGATTTACGAGTAGCACTAGGTAAAGAGTCTGATAGAGAAGCAGCAGTTGCAAAATTCAAAGAGCGTTCAACAGAATCTCTTACTGATAGTATTGCTGACATGTTAACAGAATCTGTAGCTACTCCAGTTGCTCCGGCTCCTCGTGTAGTAGAACGAGTGCAGAACCCAGTAGCTGAACAATTACAACAAACTCAAACACCAGCAACGAACCTTACAGAAGGCTTAACGGCTGAACAAGTATTAGTTCGCATGTTCGGTGGTAAACGATAATAAGAGGAGGAATACAAAATGGCAGGTTTATTTCCTAACAACAACAGCCAATATACATTTGGTAACAAGTCTCATACGAACTTAGTAATCTCAGAAGGTGCGGCTCCTGCTCAGAAGTTCGCAGTATCTAAAACAAATGAAGCAGAGCACTTCCTATATGAATACGGCCCAGAAGGACAACAAACAGTTGTTTTAGCTAAAGGTAAAGCTGTAGAAGCTGGCCCAGCTGAATATGATTCAGAAACAGGTCGTATGCTACCTACAATTAAACAGGCAACAGAAGGTACTAACAAATTCATTGGTACTAACTTACAAAACTCTTACAAAAAACGTCGTGACGGTATGAACCGTGGAGAAAGTACAATCATCACTCGTTCTTACATCGAAGTACCATTATTCGAACACGAAAGCGAAGCAACAGCTCAAGGTTTTGCAAAAGCAATGCGTTATGGTGCTGCTTACGGTGGAGTTAAAGGTGGAGCAGATGGAACTACTAACACTAAGTTAGAGCCGGGTGACTTCGTAAAAGTTGGTAAAGACGGTAACTACGTAAAACTAGATACTGCTAAAGATTCTCCATTCCAAATCGTAGGTCAAGTTTGGGAAGCTACTCGTGAATTACCACCAGCTGGTTTCTTACAATACTACATGGAATTAGCTAACCCTGAGTTAGAAGAAATGTTAAAAGCTATGTCTCATGCTCCATCAGCAGGGAAAAACGGTAAAGATGCTGGGGCTTACCCTTACGGCTACCCTTACCAAAACAAAGGATGGAAACCTAAGTTCGAAGAAAACTTAATCGGTAAAGGTTGGGCGAAAGGTATCCCATTCTTAACAGATGGATTCTTCCGTGCTCAAGAGCGTCGTTCATTCAAAATCGACAACAAGTACGATATCAAAGCTAACAGCGGTAACGTTGAAGCAGTTCGTGCTAACGATAAAGTTGAAATCGCTGGAGCTCAAGTAACAGTTCCTAAAGGCGTTCGTAACGGTGCAGTATACGTTAAGTTACATCACCCAATCAACAAGACGAAAGCTGTTCCAGCTGTAGTTAAGTACACTAACAAAGACGGTGCTGTAGTATCAGTACACGGCGAAGATGTACATATCGACTTCGAAAACAACATGGTAATCTTCTACATCGAAGAAGACCAAGTATTAAAAGATGTAACAATTGAAGCAGAATTAGTTGTAGACCCAGTAGCTGGTATTCCAACTGAGTGGGATTACGCAGGTTCTGTAGGTGCGGTACGTATCTTACTTCAACGATAAGCTTTGAAAATATGAAAAGGGAGAGGGACAAAGTCCCCTCCTACTCTTAAAACAGTTAGGGAGGATTCAACATGGAACAAGTACAATTAGTAGAAAATTATACGAAGATGATGTCTTTCGGAGGTTCTAAGAAAGTTGCAGAACGTCTTACAGTATCTGAGGCATTAACAACAGCTGATGCTAATATTCTTTTACCAAAAGTAATCTCAACAGTAGTAACAGAGGCTGCTGAGCCAATGACTCTAGTATCTGAGTTTTTCCAAAAAGTCAGTTTAACAGAAGGTCGTTCAATGGAGTTCATCCATTTCGGAGCAATCCGTGCGGAAGAAGTTCAAGAAGGACAAGAATATCCAAACCAATTACTTAACTTAACAAAACAAGGCATCGGAACTGTGGATGTTAAAGTTAAGAAATACGGTCTTAAAGTACCTATCACTGATGAAATGATTTCTGACTCTCAATGGGACGTTATCGGTTTACACTTACGTGCTGCTGGTCGTGCAATGGCTCGTAAGAAAGAAGAACTTTGCTTCGAAGAGTTCAACCGTCATGGTCACGTTGTATACGATGCAGATTTATTCCAACCAACACAAGATGGTTACCCAACAGGTCGTGGATTCGATGGTAACTACAATGGTACATTATCTGCTGATGACTTAGTAGATATGGCTGTATCTATCATGTCTGCTGGATTCACTCCAACTGACATCATCATGCACCCATTATGCTGGAGCCTATTCCACAAAAACGCTATGTTAGAATCAGCTTCTGTAGCAGCATTCGGACAAGGCACTGGTGGACAAGACCCGAAAGCATTCAATACTTCAAATGCACTAGGATTGAACGTTATCTTCTCTCCTTACGTACCATTTGACCAAGCTGATAAGAAATTTAGCTTCTACGTAATCGACCGTAACAACATTGGTGTATTACTTGTAAAAGACGAAATTTCTACGGAGCAGTTTGATGACCCAACTCGTGACATCCAAACTCTTAAAGTTAAAGAGCGTTACGGTGTAGGTATCTTAAACGGTGGATTAGGATTAGCAGTAGCTCGTAACATCAAGTTCGCTAAGACTTACCCAACTCCAGAGCGTGCGTTCAAACAAGAAATGCCTTTACCTAAGGATTACTACGATGTAGATGAGCAAGGTAAACCAGTTTACCCAGCAGGAAAACATCCACACGATGAAATCTAATAGCTTGATTGACTGAGAGAGCCTTCGGGCTTTCTCTTCAATATAAATTATTAGGGGGACTGCTTGATGAAGATGGAAAAGTTCCAATTTGTAAGTTCTAAAAATCCTGTTTTAATTGCAAAAGGAGTTAAGGGTGGCGGACACGTAGCTATATCTGCTGGTCTAGATGTTTCGTTTTATACTAAAGATATGTTAAGTGACTTATCAAGTGGAGTGCAAATCTCCAAATTCTTTACTCGTATTCCTACTTTGTATTTAAAAGAAGGAGAAGAACTATATAGTGTTGGTCAATATGGAACTGCTTATACAGTATCTATTGACATACTATATTTAAATGAAGAACAATTTTCTAATGAACCTCAAGTATCACCCATCAACCTATCTGGAACAATTCAATTGAATCAACAGTAGGTAACCCTAGAGCCCTCTACGGAATGTAGGGGGTTCTTTTCTATATAAGGAGGAAATGAAAATGAAAACAGTTAAAGTAATGATTTCACCATTCTATAATGGCGGGCCATGGACGGATAAAAAATCTGGCGTAGGTTTCCATCCGAAACGTGATTTCGGAAAAGTAATGAAAATCAATGCAGAAGATATCTCAGGTATCGAAGCTAGTATTCGTTATAATCGCTTACTTCCTATTGAAGGATTCGATACAACAGTACCTACACCACCAGCACCTCCAGTAAACCCAGAGTTCATTGGAACAAAAGCAACTAGTGATTATCTTGGATTATCATTTGACCGCCCTGTATTCCCTGTAGCGGGTCGTACTATCACTCTAGTAGTAGATGGAGTAGAACGTACGCTATTAGCTGAATCAGGCGATTTAAAAGGTCATGTAATTGGTTACAAAGTAGGCTTAGGAAAGACGTATGCTCTATCAGTAAATGAAGGTGTATTCGTAGATAAGAATAACTACACAGTATCTAGTTTCCAAGTAACAGAAAAAGGTATTACTGACAAGCCAGTTATCGTAGACCCAGAGAGTGTAGAAGCAACTCCTATATCTATTAACCCTACAGAAGGTGACTCAGGAACTATTGCAGTTAAAGTAAACCCTGACAATGCAACAGATAAGTCAGTAACATTCACTTCTAGTGCGCCGACTATTATTACTGTAGATGGTGCAGGTAAATGGACTGCTGTGAAAGCTGGTAATGCAACAATCACTGTTAAAACAGCCAACGATAAACAAGCTACAGTAACTGTATCTGTAAAACAGAAGATAATTGACCCTACTGGTGTAACGCCAAACCCAGCTTCTCTAAATCCATTCGTAGGTGAAACAGCTACTATCACAGCAACTGTAGCACCAGCAAATGCAACAAACAAAAATGTTACATGGTCTAGCTCTGATGCAACAATTGTATCTGTAGATAATACAGGTAAATGGAACGCACTTAAAGTAGGTTCTGCAAATATCACTGTTAAAACAGTGAATAATGTACAAGCTGTTGTCCCAGTAACAGTTAAACCAATTGCAGTAACGGGCGTAACAGCTTCTCCTAAAACTGTAACTGGTGAAGTAGGAGCTAAAGCTAAGATTACGGCTACAGTAGCACCAGCTAATGCTACGAACAAAGCAGTGACTTGGTCTTCTAGTGATGCAACAGTAGCAACAATTACAAACACTGGTGATTACACATTAGTGAAAGAAGGTACTGCTACATTCACAGTTAAAACAACTGACGGTAACAAAACAGACACAGTAGCTGTTACTGTAACGGCGGCTCCAACTGAACCAGAAGTAAAAGTAGCATCTGCTCCTAAGAAACGTGCTACGAAAAAGAAAGTAGAAGAATCAGCAGAATAAGAGATAAGGGGGACGTATTATGCCAAGCAATGCGTATTTAGTGTTAGGTACAGTACCTGCTAATAACGAACAACAAGTTCCTGTTAATACAAAACTCAAAGTCTCTTTTGCTAAACACATGGACGAGGGAACCCTTCACGAAGGGAACCTTCGTTTTCGTAAAGTAAATGGAGATGCTGTGGCGTATACCTTAACTTACGATAGGGATTCTATGAGTATTACTCTAGTTCCTAAAGAAGTATTAACAGTGAACACACAATATCAATTAGAAGTTATTGGCGGCACAAGCGGTATTAAAAGTATTACAAATGATTATCTCCCAACCTCTCGTAAGTATGAGTTCACGACAATTCAGTCTAAGGCTATATCCGAACCTCGTAATCTTATCCTTACGCAGAAAGATGCTTTAATCCAAGTAAAGTGGGAGATTCCTGCTGAAACAAACGAAAACGAACAAATCTACTATGAGGTGCAGTTATCTACAAGCCAAGACCCTGACGTAAAACCTCTATGGAATATGAAGGATATTACTGACCTTGCTATTACCATTCCTAAAGAAGTAGAGCTAGGAACGAACTACTATGTCATGGCACGAGCATTTGGCGGAGAGTTCCGTAGTGCTTGGGTAATTGCTCAGATTTATATGGAAAAACCAAAAGACCCAGAGAAGCCTACTGACCCAACCAATCCCGGCGGAGGTAATGGCGGAAACATCTTTAATCAAATTGAGATTACAGAGATTTCTCCTAGTCATGGAAGTATTGCACAAGTAGATGAGGTATTAGTAGCATTCTCTCAACCTATCAAGATGGATGCGCTACCAGAACATGCTGTGTACGTCGTACAAACTCCGTACAAGGACAAGTTAACTGCCTTAGATAAACTAGGAGCATATAGTGTTAAACACGCTGTAGAGGGCACTGTGAGCCTTGTAGCGGACACTGACAATATTCTTTCTTGGAAACCTGCAAATGAACTCTTAAAAGAGAAGCCGTATGTTGTGATTGTAGACAAGGCTATTAAAGGTACGGGAGACCCATTAGGTGTTACGAAGATGTTTGGATTTAATACACCATGGGAGAGATTCTACGGAAGAGTAGATATCGTAAAGAGTCTATTAGGTGAATATGCTTCTGGTATAAAGGATGTATATATATACGAGACTATGCACGGCAATAGCCAATATGCTTACGAGAAGATGACGAAAGCGAATCCTACTGCAATTGAGGCGATTAATAAAGGAGAGATTCCTTTCTATCTACATAAATACGTAGAGTACAAGTCAGCATATGACTTATTACTTGGTCAGTTTACGAGTCAGACTCGTGGCGGTGCCGAGAAGGTAAAACTTGGTTTATTAGAAGTAGAACATAAATTTGACCTTAAGAAGGCAACATCTATCCTTGATGAGTTACGAAAACAGCTTGAAGAGTGGGAAGAACTTGTTATGGGTAATAAGTCTAAGTTTGCATTACCGAAAGGCGCTGTTAAAGGAGAGTCTGGTGCTCCGTACCCAGAGTTCCTACAACGAGCTGAATTTAAAGAATTGAAATAGGGGTGATTTAACATGAATTTACGTCA
>Ga0256786_1000897_pt1 | contig 13106 bp, 13 predicted proteins | sample MC6MC0937MT_FD_186053 | JGI IMG/M metagenome (GOLD analysis project Ga0256786, IMG submission 186053) | Metatranscriptome of enriched soil aggregate microbial communities from Iowa State University, Ames, United States - MC6-MC0937-MT... | ecosystem: Environmental > Terrestrial > Soil >...
CAAAGCAGTATTCGTGATATCAATATTCAACTGATAAGCCGGATCCTCGACTTTCCTTAATGTAACGATCCCGCTGCCCGTCAGTACAACCTCAGCAAAAGTGAGCTTCAAGTTTGTATTCGTCACGACAGACTGGGACCCGGGCTGTGGGAATAAAGCAACCGGTTTTAAGTTCGAATCTACCGCCAAGGCTTGAACCTCCGCTGCACTCGGAGCAGCAGAGACAGGCATCACAAGCAAAGTCTGCAAAATAAGAGAAAAACTCAGAACAAGAGATAATAACCGATTCCGTTGCAAAATGAGACCTCCTGATTTAAACATAGTGTATTTATTATTTCGGCCAATTGAGCTCACTTGATTAGGATTTTGGGTATAAAAAAATACACATCGATGGAGCGATGTGTATTTCTCAATAAACAGAATTGCTTAAGCCAAAGCCCCTTGCTTCAAAGCCTCGACACGATTCAAACGCTCCCAAGGGAGATCGACGTCCGTGCGGCCGAAGTGGCCATAAGCTGCCGTTTGACGGTAGATAGGACGACGCAGATCGAGCATCTTAATGATCCCAGTTGGGCGTAGGTCAAAATTGCTCTTGATCAGCTCAACCAGCTTCTCTTCGGAAACTTTACCTGTTCCATACGTATCTACGTTAATGGAAACTGGGCTAGCTACACCGATAGCGTAAGCAAGCTGAATTTCGCACTTATCGGCAAGACCTGCAGCAACGATGTTCTTGGCCACGTAACGGGCCGCGTAAGCCGCGGAACGGTCGACCTTTGTCGGATCCTTACCGGAGAATGCGCCACCGCCGTGGCGCGCGTAACCGCCATAAGTATCGACGATGATTTTACGACCTGTCAGCCCAGCATCGCCTTGAGGTCCGCCGATAACGAAACGTCCTGTTGGGTTAATGAAGAACTTCGTATCCGCATCCAACCACTCTGCCGGAACTTCCGGGTAGATGACTTGCTCGCGAATATCTTGCTGGATTTGCTCCAGTGTAATATCTTCGGCATGCTGAGTAGAAACTACGATCGTATCAACTCGCACCGGCTTGCCATCCTCGTATTGTACCGTAACTTGAGTTTTGCCGTCCGGGCGTAGGTAAGCGAGCTTACCGTTCTTACGAACCTCCGACAAACGGCGAGACAGACGATGAGCCAACGCGATTGGCAGAGGCATCAGTTCAGGAGTCTCATTCGTCGCAAAACCGAACATTAAACCTTGATCTCCTGCGCCGATGTCTTCATTCTCTTGTTGAATATCTTTGCCGTCACGCGATTCAAGGGCGGCATTAACGCCCTGCGCAATATCCGCGGACTGTTCATTCAACGATGTTAGAACTGCACAAGTGCTGGAGTCAAAGCCATACTTCGCACGAGTATATCCGATCTCTTTGATCGTGCGACGTGCAATGGCAGAGATATCGATAAAATCGGCTTTACTGCTAATCTCGCCGATCACAAGTACAAGTCCTGTCGCTACAGATACCTCACAGGCTACACGCGCATAAGGGTCCGCTTCCAAGAATGCATCCAACACCGCGTCGGAAATTTGGTCGCATATTTTATCCGGATGGCCTTCCGTGACCGATTCGGATGTGAAGAGATGCCTGCCTTTAATCGACAACGTCTCCAACCTCCACATATAAAAATCAACCTTTCCCAATTGGAAAAGGCTGTTAGGAATAAACCTTCGATAAATAATGATACCGGAAGTGTCGGATAGTGTCAATAAACAGGCGCCCAGCTTTGCCCTGTGCTCCACCCGACTTATAGAAGTGTCTGTTGTGCCTGTTGAATCAATCGCTTCGTAATACCCCCGCCCAGAGATCCCGCTTCCCGCGAGGAGATGTTACCAAGATAAGCTTGCCCGAATCCGGATGCTCCTATGCTCCCCAACTCTCCCGCAAACTCCGTATCCAAGCCTTCCCCATGCTGACCGATCTGAACACCTATCTCGGATGCGATTTCGTATTTCATTTGATTAATCGCATTAGCACATTCGGGTACGACAAGCCTGTTGCTCCTTCTAGCCATAATCCATTCCTCCTTGAAGTTGATGTAGTTATTATGGCTCGACTACACTCCTTCAAGGCGTATTACATTATGGATTGTCGGGGAAAATGTAGGAGTCGGCAAGGTTCGACAGGTAATCGCGTAATGCTTCTTTCCATGGTCTAAGAGGTGTAAACCCTGCGTTAATTAGTGCCTGTTGACCAAGTACAGAATAGGCTGGACGTGGTGCAGGACGTGGGAATTGGTCAGTAGAACATGGATGAACAGTGATCGGTCCTACTCCCGCTTCTTCAAAGATCGCTTTAGCAAACTCATACCAGGAACAGCTTTCTGAGTTGGAGGCGTGGTAAATACCGTAATTCTCCGACTGTACTAAATCGATAATAAACTTAGCCAAATCATAAGTGTACGTTGGCGAGCCAATCTGATCGCTCACGACCTTCAGTTCCTTTTTACTTTGCGCAAGCTGCAGCATAGTCTGCACGAAGTTCTGACCATATTTTCCATACACCCATGACGTACGTACAATAAAACATTTCGAAGAAAACTCCAGCGACTTTCGCTCGCCTTCCAACTTTGTAACTCCATAAACGGATTGGGGATCTGTTGGGTGACTTTCGGAGTAGGGTTCCTTCCCCGATCCATTGAACACATAATCCGTGCTGATGTAGCAGAACTTAGCTCCAACTACTTCTGCTGCCTTTGCCATATTTCGCGTACCTTCTACATTAACCGCCCAAGCCGAATTCCGGTCGGACTCCGCTTGATCAACTGCCGTGTAGGCAGCGGCGTGGACGATGAAGTTGGGTTTTAACGTCTCACATATCGTCTTGCAGCTATCGCAATCAGTAATGTCCAGCTCAGATCGATTCTTCCCTATAATTTCAACGCCGGCATTGTTCATATGAACGAACTCTTGCCCTAATTGCCCCCCCGCACCGGTCACCAGAAGAATTGGTTTTCGTTCGTTCATTGCCGATATGCTCCGGATGCGATTCTGTTCAGCCACTCGTCATGCTGCAAATACCATTCGATCGTTTTTTTAATCCCGGATTCGTAATCATACTTCGGCTTCCATCCCAGCTCACGACGGATTTTGGAAGCATCAATAGCGTATCTTCTATCATGCCCCAACCGATCGTCTACGAACTGAATAAGCTTCTCCGGCTTGCCCAGCTCCTTCAAAATCGTTCTTACAACCTGAAGATTCGTCCGTTCGTTATTACCGCCGATATTGTACACTTCGCCTTTTTTACCGTTATGCAGAACCAGATCGATCGCACGGCAGTGGTCATCCACGTATAACCAATCCCTTACATTCAATCCGTCACCATAGACAGGCAAAAGCTGATCCCGCAATGCTTTAGTGATCATAAGTGGGATTAACTTTTCCGGAAATTGATACGGTCCATAATTGTTGGAGCAACGAGTTATATTGACATGCATTCCGTACGTTTCGTGGTAGGCTCGCACGAGGAGATCCGCTCCTGCCTTGCTCGCTGAATATGGACTATTGGGAGCAAGCTGCGTCCCTTCTGAAAATAGCCCTATGTCTCCTAACGTACCGTACACCTCATCCGTTGAAATTTGCACGAATCTCGGAACGTTATACTTTCTCGCCAAGTCGAGCAGCACCTGGGTTCCCGTTAGATTCGTTCTGACGAACACCCCCGGATCGGCTATACTGCGATCGACATGAGATTCTGCAGCAAAGTTAAGAATGGCATCGCAACCTTCGCCGACGATCGCCTCCATCATAACCGGATCGGAAATATCAGCTTTCACGAAACGATAGTCGGTGCCTTCCGTCAGCCCCTCCAAGTTATCCAAGTTTCCCGCATAAGTAAGCAGATCGACATTGACCAATTGATACTGTGGATAGTTCCTTCTCATATAGTGAACGAAATTACTGCCGATAAAACCAGCCCCGCCTGTAACAAGCAACTTCATTCTGACCACCCTCTAGTACTTAAAATTATGCTCTGCTTTCGCCAAAACCAGATGTCCGGCATCTTTCTCCGAAAGAATCGGCTGTGTTGTCGGCCACTTAATTCCGATCGCAGGGTCATTCCACAGAATCCCTCTGTCATGCTCCTTGGAATACAGCCGATCTACCTTGTACTGCACTTCTGTATTTGGAACCAACGTGCAGAAGCCGTGAGCAAACCCGGTTGGAACAAATAATTGCCTTTTGTTGTCGGCAGACAGTTCGAAGCCTTCCCATTGGCCATATGTCGGAGAGCCTTGGCGGATGTCGACCACGACATCGTAGATGGCCCCTGCTGTAACTCTGACCAGCTTGCTTTGGGCTTGTGGATTGAGTTGATAGTGAAGCCCTCTGATCACCCCTGCTTCCTTGGATAAGGAATGGTTGTCTTGAACGAAGACCACTCCAGCACCAAAATCGGTAAATTTTTCCTTATTATAGCTTTCCATGAAAAAACCCCGGTTGTCTTCGTGAACAACGGGTTCAATCACCTTAATATCTTTCAAAATCTGTCCCTCATGCAATTTCATGGGATCACCCGTATCATTTATTTTGATTCCAAAACTCCTCTCCGAATTGAATACCTTTGGCTAATTCATTTGCCGCCATTAGAGAGGAATGAGTCCCTGCATCCGTCCACCATCCCTGCAATTTCCCATACAATAACTGACCTCTTTTTATATACTCATTATTGACATCAGTGATTTCAAGCTCACCGCGTCTGGATGGTTTCAGCGTCCTAATGATATCGAAAACGCTGGCATCAAACATATATATGCCGGTTACAGCGTATTGACTCTTCGGTTGACTCGGTTTTTCTTCGATGGAAATAATTTTTTCTTCTTCAAGCTCCGGAACTCCGTATCTTGAAGGATCCGGCACCTCTTTGAGTAAGATCATTGCACCAGTATCCTGTTTTAAGTAGCTTGATATGTATTTGGCAATACTATCTGCAAAGACATTATCTCCAAGAATGACAACCATTGAATCATCGTTCACAAAATGCTCTGCCAACCCCAATGCTTGAGCAATTCCCCCAGCCTCATCTTGCACCTTGTAAGTAAAAGTGACTCCTAGTTCGCGTCCGCTGCCCAATAGGTTTACTACGTCCCCCATATGTTCCTTTCCCGTTACTATTAATATATCGAAAATTTCAGCTTCTTTTAACTTTGCAATGGCGTGGAAAATCATTGGATATTTCCCCACGGGAAGCAAGTGCTTATTGGTTACCTTTGTAAGGGGGAGTAGCCGAGAGCCTGTCCCTCCTGCGAGAATTACGCCCTTCAAAAAAACACTCCCTTTCAATTACCATCCGTTTAATTATACATGAAAACAAACCGCCACACTGAGTTGATGGTGTGGCGGCTGTTAATTTGCGTTGAAATTATTGAACTATTTTATAAGATCCACGAACCAGAACTATAAGACCTTTGGCTTGTTTGGGATCCGCTTCGACTCCTCGATCCCCTCTTGGATTGAGAATAAGATGATTGTTCGCAACCAATTTTCCTGGCTTGATATCTAAACCATCAGTCAAATCGGACAATCCATTAGCATCTGAGCTATATGCCAATGCTTTACCGCTTCGTACAATTAACTCCCCTCCGTCTTCGACAATAAGCCTAGCTCCCCAAGGAACAGTCACGACTTCCAGTTTGGAAGATCCGCCGTTCCCCGTGGTGCCTAGCTTATCCAGCTCTTGTTGGACAAGTTTGGCAACGACCGAATCCACATAACCTTTCGTCACGATTGGATCGTCTACCGAGCCCGGAGTAGATTTTGTATCTGCATAGGCAGACTGGAGTAATCCTATGGCCCCAATGATTACGGCCACTAGAACAGCAATTGATAGAATCTGAAACAATTTTGAACGCATATTCATCATCCTTCTGCATAGTTCGACAATATCGAAACAGAAAAATTCCTTAAGATTACAGATGAACACTCTCATCAATTCAATCATACACGCCAGAACAAACGATGCATACTGAACTTTTGAACGATTTTCCGAGGAATTTTGCGATAAGATAAGCCCATACGATATCCTAAGTATTTGGCTACCAGCTCAGCAAACCAACGCGGGAGCCATGTCCATAATTTGGACTTACATAAGTACCGGACTTGGGATTTTATCAATTTGAAACCCTCACCCTCGGGCCTCGCGTATTGCAATATCCAATCGTTCATCCGAAGAGAAACGCCAATATCGAAGTTTCTTCTAAACTCCATTCCTAACGAATAATGGTGAGAATGGAGCACTGATGCCTTGGGAGCATAAGCTACTGAGTAACCTTGCAACAACGCTTTTGCAGAAAAAACCATATCCTCGTTCGAGATGATAGGCTCTTGAAAACCTCCTACCTCTTGAAAAACATCTTTGCGAATAGCAGAGCAAACATTCGTAAAGAAGAACGTTTTTATGCCGTATTTCTTCACATCCGCCAGAGATTTAACTATTGGAGTCGTGTGATAATTAAACTCCCTTGTCATTCGCTCGATTGGGGTAGCCTCGGACCTTGCGATTTGTCTTCCGTAAACTGCAGCAATATTAGGATCGGAAAACGGAGTGATTAATTCTTCTATGAAGTTTTCATTCTCCGGAAGCGCATCCTGTGTCATAAAAACAAGTACGTCGCCACTTGAATATGATGCTGCACAATTACGAGTTCGACCATGATCAAAAGTTTCTCGTCCCACAGTTAACACCGTTGCACCACATAGTCGCGCAATCTCGGTTGTACGGTCTGCCGAATTTGAATCTATTATTATTATTTCATGTGGGACTACAGTTTGTTCACGGAGTTTCTTCAGTTGATTAAATATATATTCTGATGCGTTTAATGTTGGAATGACTACCGAAACGAGAATGGGGATCCCCACCTCTCTTACTATGAATTTATTGTATTCCGAACAACCTCAGACACTTCTTTACCTAGTTTTACGCTAAAATTCATCCCCCGGTCATTCGGATATATTTGGGCTGTATTCGACAAAAATAATCCATCGATGGGGGTCTTATATTCGGGTTTAATTTGAGAATACTTCATTGGCCATATTGGTTGAGCATAGCGATCTCTGGAGACAACGAAATTTTCTATCGTTCTTTCATCGAAGTTCGGATATATCTTTTTGAGATGGTTTGTATAGAGTTTTTGAATTTCTTCGTCTTTTGTATGCATCAGCGGGTCGTTAACATTTAAGTATTTTGAGAAATAGAGCAGCGTTTTTCCTCCATAATTTTCACTGCCTATAAAGTTAGTATGTTCGATTACTCCCCCGAATGGTATATTATTATCGGCAATATTAAGCCAATACATGTTACCCACTGGCTTACTAAGAGTCATTAATGCAACAAGAGCACAATCATATTCCACTGCGCGTAATGGATTCAGGTAGTTCTCGGGAGCATTTTTACACAGTTTAACAAATATAGGAAGCGCCGCCGTGCAGATTACCGTATCATATTTTATGAATTCTTCATTAACTCTTATCCCTTTGCATTTGTTTTCCTCAATCACAATTTCATCGATTGCCGCGTTCAAATGCATATTAATATCCTGATCCACAAGTGTATCTAAGAGTTTTTCGTTAAAAGTTTTGAAGCTCCCCTTCATGTAGCCCAATAACTCTTGTTTACCTCCGCCTGTACGGGACTTAAAGCGTTGAACAATCCGTTCCCATATCCACACAGCCGGAATCTTATTGTAGTTATCTCCGAACTTAATTCTTAGCATGGGTTTCCATATGACTTCCCACCCCTGTTTTCCTACATACTTAACCATAAACTCTTCTGTTGTCATTGATTCTAGTTTATCAATATCTTTATATTTGGATATAAACAACGATGATAGTCCGAACTTTATTCTGCTAGGGAAACTTAACGGCTTGAATCTCAGTAAGTCAAGAGGAGTTGTAAATGCATGATGGCCGCCGCTATGATAGAAACCAACTTTCGACTCTTTCCAGATCAGTTGGCTTGTTAGGCCTAACTCGTCTGCTAACTCCAGATAGTACTTATCATGTGTAAATAAATGGTGGTAATATTTCTCGATAACAGAATCGCCTACTTGCATAACACCCGCTAGCCCGCCGATGTCGCTTCCTTTTTCGTAGACATCCACTTTTGCTTCAGGAATATATTTATTTATGTAGTAAGCAGTAGACATACCGGCTATTCCACCGCCAATAATTGCAATATTCAAATCAATTCTCCTCTCTTATACGAAATCATTTTACTTAATCCCTCAACGATCGATACTACTGGCAACCAGCCTGTGGCCAATGTCAACTTGTCGTTACTGACTTCGTAACTCATAATCTCGTTATGTCTATAAGGGATCGCACCGAACTGAACGACCGATTTCGAACCCGTTATCTCAATCATAATTTTGACAATTTCCTTTATCTCAATGCTACTACCATAACTTAGATTCACAACCTCGCCTGCTAGAGCAGGGGAGCCTGCGACTTTCATGAACCCTTCTAATACATCTTCGATATAAATAAAATCTCTTGTTTGTTCCCCAAAAGTCATTTGAAAGGTCTCGTTAGCCATCACTTTATCGATCATTTGCGGAATAAAAAAACGTAGACTTTGACCGGGACCATACACCAACGAAGGACGAACCGTTACAATCGGGAGATCGAATAGATTATAAAACATCTTGGCCAATGCGCTGCTGGCTGCTTTAGTTCCTGAATAGATAGATATAGGGTCGGTGACCATATTTTCAGTAAAGGGAGGTCGGTGAAGCCCATACTCTTCACATGATCCGGCATAAACAAAGCTAACGATATTAATGTGGTTTTTGACAATACAAGATAGCATATTGGTGAGACTGTTTACGTTAGAGTCCATCATATCTTGTAAATCCCGGATATCCCTGCTTGGCCTTGCGTCCGCTGCAAAATGGTATACGACTTGCGGTTCAATAGTCTGCATTAGTCGGTCCACTTCATTTGACTTCCTAAGATCAACGGCATAATAATTTATGCTATCATTATTGCTCTGCTCGACAGGAGTTGTTCTGGATGCAGAATATATGTGCTTAAACCCTTTATCTCTCAAATATCTAGCTAGGTGACTTCCAATGAATCCCTGGCCACCCGTTATGAGTATGCGCGTGTTCTTATTCACGAAGAAACACCCCCTCAGCTAAACAGTGTAAGACTTAAACAATATGTTTAAGCCTTACACTGTTTATTATAAAGTCCATGCCATTTTTTTGCCACTTGCGAAATTTTGATATTCATTAATTTGGTCGTTACATAGTGCATAGCCATCAACGGATTTATATTTCTTGTACCATGCCGCCGTTAGCATTAAGCACTCGTCAATATTCAGTGCTGATCCCCACTGTAATAAAAAATGCGCTTTACTACAATCCAAGTTAAGTAATTTGGCTTCATGAGGTTGATTAGAGTCCGACACATCCCTCATTTCACCTTGCCCCATATTCTCATGCACTTTCCTAACCACGGTTTCAACCGTAATGATAGATTCGTTAGAAGGGCCGAAGTTCCATCCACCAGAGTATTTCTGAGGTTCGTTATGCAATTGGGAACATAACCACATGTAACCACTCAATGGCTCAAGAACATGTTGCCAAGGCCTTATGGATCGAGGATTTCTTACCTCTATCGGAACGTTATTTTCAATACCCCGAATGATGTCTGGAATAATACGATCCTTCGACCAATCTCCGCCACCAATAACATTGCCGGCTCTTACGGAAGCTACAACCTTACCATGAATCCTATAATCTTTAGGATTAAAAAAGGAATGGATATAAGAACCAATAACAACTTCCGAGCACCCTTTAGAGGCACTATAAGGATCATAGCCTCCCATCGGATCGTTCTCTCTATAACCCCATACCCATTCCTTATTGTCATAGCACTTATCGCTAGTAATACAAATACAGCTTTTAACCGAATCCGTAAGACGTACACACTCCAGAACATTTACCGTGCCCATTACGTTCTCTTCGAAAGTTTGTCTTGGAATATCGAACGACAACCTCACTAAGGGCTGTGCCGCTAAATGAAATACGATTTCTGGAGAATGATCCTGAAAAACCTGCAATAAACTGGGCATATCAAGAATATTACCGCGGATATCCTTAATTCGATCTTTTATTCCAGCAATCACGAAATTGTCCTTGTCCGAATAGGGGTCCAACGAGTAGCCAATGACTTTCGCCCCCAGTTTTTCAAGCCACACCGTCAACCAAGAACCTTTAAACCCAGTATGTCCAGTGACAAGTACCTTTTTACCCTTGTAATAGTTATTAAACATAGGCCATTACCTTTCCCATAGTTTCCAGGGGGTCTCCTTCTCTTGCCACAACTTCTCAAGATATTGCATATCCCTCAATGTATCCATGCATTGCCAGAATCCGTCGTGTTGATGCATCATTAACTGTTCGTCTTTTGCCAGATTCTCTAAAGGATCTCTTTCAAAAATACAATTCTCGTCTTCAGATACATAATTAAAAACTTCCCTATTAAAAACGAAGAATCCTCCGTTAATTCTCCCCGTAGACGTTTGCGGCTTTTCGCTAAAGCTTTCAACCATATCCTCGTTAAGCAGTAGTTCTCCGAATCTAGAGGCTGGTCTAACTCCGGTTACCGTTCCAACTTTACTATGTGATCGATGAAAATCTAGTAGTTGTTTAACGTTGACGTCCGACACTCCGTCACCATATGTAAGCATGAACGTATCGCCTAGAATGTACTTCTCAATTTGTTTAATTCTCGAGCCCGTCATATTCTCCTCGCCCGTAAAGGCTAGAGTAACCTTCCAGTCTCTCTCATGATGGGAATTGTGTACCGTAATGTTGTTTTTATTTCCCAATCCAACTGTAATATCACTGTTTAGCAATTCATAATTTAGAAAGAACTCTTTTATTTTATGACTCTTGTAGCCTAAACATAGTATAAAATTGTTAAACCCAAACGACGAGTATATTTTCATGATGTGCCATACAATCGGTTTCCCACCAATCTCAATAAGTGGCTTTGGAATCGACTCGGTCATTTCTTTGATTCGCGTTCCTTTACCTCCGCATAAAATTACTACTGGAATATCGTATGTCATTTTATTAACTCCTTGTTATGTACTTTTCTCCTTCAACGCCTGCTGCCACTTCTTGAACGGAGTCTGAATTTCTTTGGTTCAATTTTTTGCCAATAACATCTCTAACAATATAACGGGGTCTACCTTTAATCTCGTTAAAAATTCTTGCGACGTACTCACCGATAATACTTAACGCCAACAGTTGTACGGCTCCTAGAAAGAGAATTAATACAATTATAGTCGAGAAACCATACGGCGTATCGGGTTCAAGAAAATGTAACACGACGTAATAGACGATTCCAAGCAATGAGACGAGAGTTAGCAAAAAAGCAAAGTTAGATATCCACTCTAAAGGCTTATACGAGAAATTGAAGATCCCCATCTTGGCCCATTTTATGTTTGCAAGAAAAGGAATCGAGGTTTTTCCAAGTTCGCGATCATCTCGAGTGTATTCGATGCCGATTTGCTTAAAACCAACCCAGGCGCGTATACCCCTAAAGAAAATTTCGTTTTCTTTTAATTTCTTGATCTCGTCAACAACTCTCCGATCGATTAGTCCGAAGTCTCCTGCATCTAACGGAATATCAATGTAAGACATCTTCTTAAATAACCGATAGAAAGCTTTATAACCAATTCTACGTAAAATAGAGCCTTTTCGTTTCGTGCGGACTCCGTAAACGACCTCAAACCCGTCCTCCCATTTTTCAATGAAATTTGCAATCATTTCCGGAGGATCCTGAATATCGCCATCTATCACAACAACAGCATCACCTCTTGCATAATGCAAGCCGGCAACTGTGCTTGGTTGTGAACTACCGAAATTTCTAGCCATACAGAGTCCAAAAACTTTTTCATCCTGCTTGGCAAGCTCTTCAATCTTTCCAAGTGTATTGTCCTTACTGCAGTTATCAACATATATGATTTCATAACAGTATTTTTTAAAATTCTTAAATACATTAGTAACACGTTCATACATCGGATGAATATTTAATTCTTCGTTATATACCGGGATTACAATTGAGATTAACTTCGCATTCACAGCGCCTTCTCCTCTGAGTTCAACGTTACGCTCTTTTCTTGTTGCATCATTTGAGATAAGGTGATGCCTTCCTTAAATAGAAAGAAGAATCCTACCAGAGTGATTGGAATGTATTGAAAAATTCGCAAAACAAGCGCATAACTCACTGCTGATTCTTTGGTTACATTGAACACTCCAAGGGCCTTGGTACAAAAATATTCAAACGTACCTACATATCCGGGTGATGATGGAATCATAATTCCTAAATTTACGACCACCAATACGAATAAAGCCAAGTAAATCGTACTCGAATAATCGAATGCTTCCGCAATTGCAAAGAAGAGAACGCCTTCCATTGTCCAAATAAGCAAAGAATAGAATGCGACGGGAATGAGACTTTTTCTGTCTTTAATAACATCGAACCCATGAACAAATTGTTCTAGTATATCATTCAACTTGTTTGCTATTTTTGTCCCGAATATACTTGATACCTTCTTAAAGATCTGCAATGTTAGCTTTTTAAACGCGACCAATCCGATTACAAATAATAAAGCGAAGCAAAATATTATTGCAGTTACTAATCCGATTTTTTTTACCCAAGCTGGGAACGGAAACATTACTGCTGTCACGCCTAAAAAAAGTAACAGAGTAAGACCATCATAAATTCGCTCAAGCAGGATAGTAGAGAATGCTCCTGATTTACTTATCTGCTCCTTCTTACCAATCAAAAATGCCCGAACGAACTCCCCTATTCGCAAAGGCAAGACATTGTTCGCCAAATAACTGATACAAATTATCGGAAATAGCGAAACCGACTTTATTCTCTTTATGCTTCTCAGCATGTAGGCCCAGCGGATGCTTCTAACCCAGTAGCTGGATAACTGTACAATCACAGCTGGAATAAGAAGGAGATAGTTGATTTGCCTCAGAGTTTCTCCAACTTCGGAAAAATCAATATTTCGAAAAACAAAATAAACAAAGCACACACTTATTAATAGACTGAGG
>Ga0256786_1000900_pt1 | contig 13070 bp, 6 predicted proteins | sample MC6MC0937MT_FD_186053 | JGI IMG/M metagenome (GOLD analysis project Ga0256786, IMG submission 186053) | Metatranscriptome of enriched soil aggregate microbial communities from Iowa State University, Ames, United States - MC6-MC0937-MT... | ecosystem: Environmental > Terrestrial > Soil >...
GAACGGATGCGCCGGTTCTCTCTCCGACCAGATGCCAGGATTGCGTGGAACGGTAAATCTCGGAGATGACCATCGAGAGGTCCGAAACCTCGTCTACGAGATGGAAGGTTCCCCCGGTCTTGCCTGCGATTTGTCGCAACAGGTCGTTGCCGTCCCTTTCCGCAATGTTCATCCCGACCGTGTTGATTGAGATTTTATTCGCTTTGTAAGGAGCCAGCGCCGCATCCAGATCGACCAGGCTGTACCCGTCGGAGATCAGAATGACCATGCTTTTGCGATTTTCCTCGTTCTTCGCCGCTTCAATCTGCGTCATCGAAGTGCTCAGAGCCGCCCCGATATCCGTTCCGCCGTCCGGAACGCCGATCCCGTTCAGCTTGGCGATAACGTCCTCTTTCGCGGCTTGGCTGTCCAGCGCGACCAGCGGCTGCAGCACTTGGGCCCTGTCGCTAAACGTAATAATAGCCGTCCGTTTATCCGACTCCATCTTTTGAACCAATTGGTTCAGCGCGGCAATGCTCTCCCGATTCGGGTCCGTCTCAATCATGCTCCCGGAGGTGTCCACCGCGAGCATAATATCTTTGGGAGGTTGATTCTTACCGAAGTATAAACCGTAAATAAATTGCAGTCCCATTCCCGCCAGCAATAACAGGACAAGGGAAGCCGGAATCAGCAACTTCCAGCTGTCGCCTGTATAGCGCAATCTCCAGCCCTGCCCGTTTAATTCGGGCGAAATCAGCTCCGCGATCAAGCAGAAAAGCGCTATCCAGAGCGCCAACTGTCCGAAGTACATGCCCATCAACAGCACGTTCGGAATCTTCCCCGTCCCCCACGATAACAGCGCTTCGCCGACAACGGCGCCCACGATGCCTCCAAACAAACTAAACAAAACGAGCAACAAACTTATTTTTCGTTGATACATAGACGGACTCCCCCTTCAGCGTCTAACCCCTGTCTTGCGTCTAGTTCCCGACGTGACGCGAAGATCACGCATGGAATTGAAATCCGTTTTGCTTGTAGCTTTCGTAATATTTCGTATTATTGACGACATACATCAGGTCTTCCAATTGGAAGCCCCCCATAATGTTAAGCTTCTCGATTCCGGTCGCTTTTTTCTCGTGCACGCATCCGAGCTTATAGAGCCGGACCCCTTTATCGACCGAGAAGGCATGATGAATAAATTCGCTGTCGTAATCCGCAAAAAAGTACTTCTCTTCATAGCGATGCTTCTGCGTGTAATTAAACACTTGCATATGAATAGCGGCGCGCTCTTCCAACTGTATATATAAATCGCGGTAGAGCTCCTCTTTGGACAACACATTGCCCTTGTCCTCATACCTAACGGTAACATTGGCGCGCTCAAGCAGTTCGTCCTCGAAGGATTGGCGAAATTGCGGGTACACGAATACTTCCTTCCGGCACACTTCAATAAATCGGTTAAGCAGCGCTTCCGCCCCCTCGTTCACGAGAGCGGCGATATTTCCGACGTAACGGTCTTCAAAATAGAAAAACGTCCCTCGTTTGGCTTGGAGGTCCTGTATAATTTCCTCGACAACGGCTTCGTAATATTCGGGGATGTTGCGACCTAAGTAATCGTTAGCCTCGGACACGCTATGCCGGCTTGTCTCCTTCAAAAGCTTGTCCAGGCTCGTCGTGACTTCGATTTTGTCTCTAAGCGGCTGATGTAAGCTCTCGATTGCCGCCAAGTAGCGCCGAAGCAGCTTCTGCTTGATTTCGAAGAACAGGATATCGAATTTTTGTCCGTATATTTTGTCAAACAGTTGGCGGCTAAGCTGCTTAATCTTGCCCTTATCGAAAAAACTGAACCGCGAAAAAGCCTGCAACTCCACAGGCTCCTGCTCCACTTGCAGCAACTGAAGCCGGGCCTCCTCCAATTGCCTGGACACATCCTTGATCATGGACCGCAATTCATGGACGATCGAACGTTCATCCTGTTCGGAAGTCCAGGCATAGGCGCAATATAAGCCGTAGGATAGGGATTGGACGATTTGCCGCTCAATGCTGGCCTCCAGCTCTTGCTCCAGCTTCATGCCCTGGAACTTCTTGTCCGCAGCTTGTTCGAAATGATCGATGAAGAAGGCGTTGGCATGTTGGCCGTAAAGACTGTCCTCCGCTTGCTTAAGAGACATCCGCTTTAGCTCGGATAGCGGAACCGACTCGGACAGCAAAGCGGACATCTCCTCTAAGCTCTCCTTACTCGGCATCAGTTCCGCTACTTTACGGTCTACCGCATCGGAATTCAATTGAAACAGCTCAAGGATTACGCGCTTCTCGACTTGGCTTTGCGCGCTTAGCACGCTCATCACTTGCCGATAAAATTGCGAAAGCACCGTTAGCGCAATCGCTTGATTCGGGCGCTTCACGATTGAAAGGCCTGCCGATGAATAAACAGGCCCCTTCGTTTCCGCAGGCTGGATATGCTGTCTGAAATGCTGGTTGTTGTAATTCTCGTGCCGATGGTCGAATTCGTCTATAATTTTGCGGTTTTTCAGCAGATTCATATTGCAAATAATATCGTAATTGGCTTTCATTCCGGCATCGTCGTCGAACATCCCATGCTCGTTCTTATCGCTGAGCAAATAAACGAGATCGAATAGCGGAGAGGCCGCATGCACGATAGGAAGCTTGATCTGATCGTCCGTTACGAGCAGCATACCTTCGAATTGATAGGCCCTGTCCTGATAACGATCAAGCTCCCGCAAAAAGCTGACCCCGAGAGAGGATGCATATTCATGCTCCTCTCCCCTCTTTTCCTTAATCAGCCCGTACATATCCATCTGGATCAGCTTAAACGATTCGCCCAGCAGCGATTTGAGCAGCAGCGCAATCTCGGGAAGCACGATGTTGCAGCAGTCCTCCACCCTGGTCACAAAAGCCATGTTAAGCCTTTGGAACGAGGAGTACGACTTCCCGTGTTCGGCGATGCGGTTGCCGATTTGTCTCGCCAAGCGATTGAATTCCGCCAATATCCGAATATCTTGATAAAATTGACGATGCAAATTTTGCCGGGCCGTCTTCCGGTCCGAGCCCGAGGAAGGAAGACGCAGCGAGAACACATTTTCCTTCTCCACCGTCTGGTCCTGATAGACATGAAAATAGAGAACGCCTTTGCTGTTGTTCCACTTTTTCCTATTGTTCTCGTAAACAGCGTTCAGCGCTTCAAGGGATTGGTCTCCGATGAACACGAATAAGAGAGGGTTATTGATACTAAGCTGTCCGTCGTTATCATCGATAAACCGATCTGCGTCCGCATCGTATGCGTTCGCGAAAGCATGTAATTGTCGCTGCATTCGGCTTCCTCTACTTTAACTTATTTATAATATCGTTCACTTTGGCCGAGACTTGCTGATAGAAGCTGTACATTTCTTCGCCGTTGGCCCATTCGCTGCGGTCATAGTCAAGAGCGGATTTGCCTTCTTGATAAGCCGCCGCCATCTCTCTCAACGTTAACAGCAAGTTGGAGGTATCGACTTCAGTGGACAATTGAACGCTGCGCTTGGCCGATTTGCGCTGCAGCAGCTCCCGTTTCTTGTTGTCGAGGCCGCTCAATTGTTCGAAAATCGCATAATCGACAAACTTGTTCACCCGCATCAGGTTAACAAGCGGCTCCCAAGCTTCCTCGTCGGCTTCATGGTCGTAGACGTACAGCGTGCCTTTTTTGCAAATCGTTTTTGTGTACATGGCCTCGATAAATTGGTCGATGAGCTTCTCCATATCGGAGTGCGCGTTCGCGAACTGCTCCAGCTCCGCGATCTTCGCGGCGATCGCTTCGTACTTGGCGATTTCCTTACGAACGTAATCCAGCAATTCGGGAGAGCGGATCAGGTTCTCCTTCGCCATCTCTTCATTGATACTGCCGAAAATGTCTCGCGCTCCCTCGCGCTCCAGTCCATCCTTTAGCAGCCCCTTCAACTGTTCGAGGCACTTTCTGATCTCGCCGTGATTCGGCTTTCCGCTATCCAACTGATGGTTAAAGCCTTTCACAAACTGTTCAACCTGGAAGGCCTTCGTCAGAACAAGCTCATAACGGCTTGTCGTCGTGACATTCTCCGACTTCTCGACGATGATGCGGAACTCCGCAGCCTTGTCGAACAGCCCTCGAATTCCTGAGTTATATTGCTTGACCCTGCTGTTGTTATACACATCGCCCCATGATTTCTCCGGAATCGGCGACGGCAGGTAGGTCCAATTGATTTTGTCCGTTTGCACCAGGTGACGCCCGATCCCCTCTTGCTCCAGAATCGTCCGTTCGTAGCTCTCCTCCAGCACCTTCAGCGGTGAGTAGGAGAAGAGCGGGATGCCGTTGCGGGTGTTTAACCAGAAGATCCGGTTTTTTACCTGGCTTTCCTTAATCGTAAACCGGGAGTGGCCCAGAGCAATCTCCTGATATTTCAATATGCCTTTGAAAATATTCGGCGCATCGGCAGGCACAGAGACGAATCCCCATTGCGGGAAATGGAAGTTGCCGGAGCTGTTGCTCAAATGGAAGACCGGAATCGCCTCGTCGTCCAGACGTTTGGCAATAATCCGTTCTACTACCTTATCGACCGCTTCGTCCTGACCGTACTTGATCGCCAGAAACTCCTCCATCGATTTCGTGATCAAATCGCCGAATTGATCCGACAGGAACTCGGAAATCGCACTGACGATATCGACCTCTTGTTCCCGCACCCATTGCTCCGATTTCCGGAGCAGCTCGTTGGAGAAGTCGGAGATCAAGGTGTTCACGCTCTTGTTATCCATCACATTGGTGATCACCTTTTCGATATCCGGCACACTTACAATGTTCCAATAATAGGTTTTGTTGCCTCTATGATCGACCTGCTCGTCGCCGTTAACGAGAATATCTCCATTCTTCTCGAAAATTCCGTTAAGCGCATTAAGCAGCTCTGTGAACACCCCGTAAATTCGCGAGTTTTGATCGTTGATGATCTGCGCCAAATCTTCGTAAAACTCGATCATCTGCTCCATGCGCTCGCGATCCGCGTACAGCAAGTACTCCTGAATTTTGGCGTCGATGTACACGTCTTTTTTCTTGTCCTTCGAGATAAACGCCGTTCTTGCATCGCCCAGTCTCTGATTGGCCGTTTCTTTGGCGCCATCAATGTCCTGCGGAATTCTAAGTATGCTTTCCTTTAAAGACTCGATATAGGAGCTGATCAGGTTCAGCAAGCAATACCCCTTAGGCGCGTTAATGACCCGAGAGGCAAAAAACGGCCCCTGCTCCGGATTGCGGAAAATGCGCTCAAGCTGCTCGGTGAAGTTCTCCAGCAGTTGCGCCGGCAACTGCTTCTTCGCCTTCATATACTCCTCCCGGGCGCGGGAGAGGAAGCTTTGCTCCAATTCCGTATCTATGCTGACAACCTGCTGCCTGATCACGTTGTTATAGCTAAAGCGTTCGCTGTTCTGATAGCCTGGGATCGGGCTAGGAACACGTTTCTCGAACTCCTGCTGCACCGTGTCCGGGTCGATTCCGAGCTTGCGGACCAACTGTTCCGTGAACTCCTGACTCGGAGTCATGTCGAACATTTTCTCCATCTTCTTGAACAGCTTGTAAGCCAAATAGGTCGTCATCTCCTCGATCGGCAGTACAGCCGAGGAAGCGCCCAATATGTTATATTGATAGTTCGCCGCATAAGGCTTCGGCATCTGGTTAATATTCGTGCGAATGTTGCTGATATAGTCGTGAATCGCGAACTCTTCTCCCGACTGCTTGTCCTCGCTGGCCATGAAGTTTGTAATGTTCTCCGCCGTTACGTTCATACAGTAATCGTACGAATTCTCCAGCAGCTTGCCTTCGAGATTCGTCGCGGAGATCAAGTGAGCCAAGTTAAACGGCGGCATCGGCGAATTCACTGTGATGGCATTGCCGTATTGTTGTTTGAATCGCTCGCTGCGCTCGTCTACGTTCATCCAGTAGTCGAGCTCTTTAAGCGCGGCATATCCGTTTTTCTTGATGTATTCCTTCGTGTGATCCGTCAAGCTCTTGCTCGCCAGATTGACGTCAGGCATAAATAAATAGCCCAGCATATTCACCTTGTCTACGCCGGCGCTGCCATGCTCCCGTTCGATCAGACCTCTAACGATATACGAAATATCGAGGAAACAGCCGCTCCCCGTTCCCCCGGATAACCCCGTCAGCAGAAATACCATCAGCTTCTTGTTCGTTCCGACAGACAGTCCGCGTATTTTTTTATCCAAAGCCTGCACGACTTGGACGATTTTCGTAAACAATAACAAACGGCCTGCTTGCCGAATGCCGGAAGCGCCGCTTATTCCATCCGTAATCAACAGCTCGGGTGAAAGCCATTCGGTAATATAAGGCTCCAATAAGCTCCGATTTTGCAGCAAGCTGCCTATTTCCGAGTTGGACAACAGCACGAACTCCGTTAACGGATCAAGTCCGATCCCTTTGTACTTCTTGTTGCGGTCGTGCTCGTTCGTCTCGAAGGCGATGAATTCAACATTGTCCGGCTTGTCGCGCTTCTTCTTCGTAAGCGGGTCCTCCGGCAGTTTAAAGCGGCGGTTGATCTGATATTTCAGGCGCAGCAGCGCGTCGATTCCCGTACCGCCCAACCCGATGACAAGCATCGGGTTATCTATCGTATCTACTCTGATTTTATCGCTGACGATTCCTCCGCCTTGGGAGACGTCCAACTGTTGAATATGCTCTCTTACGACTGCTTTCATTGCGTGTTTCCCCCTAAACGATGTAGTCGAGCCAAATGGATTTGTTTACTTTTTGCAAAGTAATCTTAATACGGTCGTTATTTTTTAACTCTTTCCCTTTGCTCGCATCGAAGGCGCGCCCGGATTTCTCGATGATGCACGGGGTCTGGTTGTAGATAATGATAGAATCCTTGCCCGGAACGAACACGATTTTGTCCGTCTCCGCAAGTTCCGGCGCTAACTGCAGCAGTTGATGCAGTTTAAACTTCCCTTTAAAACCATTTAACTGCTTATATTGCGGGCTTGTTCTCTCGTTCGTGTCCTCGTCGCGAATCTCGATGATCACTTGCCCGTAAAAGCCTTTATTCGCCTTCTTAACCTTGTTCAGAATAACCAACGCTAAAACAAGGAGCAGGATTAGCAATGCGGCGCCCCCGCCGACATACAACCATGGAAACGGTTCTTTCTCCTTCTCTGTCACGGGAATCGGGGACACGGAGGGCGAAGGCGTTGCCTGGGGCAGCGCGGACTTGGCGCTGATCTTGACCGGCTCGCTTTCCCGGAAGAAGCTGGCATCCTCTACTTTGATCTTAAGCTCATAATCATGCGCATCGGCTACCTTGTAGCTTCCCTCAAATTGCTGCCCCGAGTTGGTCAGCGGCAATTCTTCGGTTTGCTGCGTATCCAGATCGGTCACAAGCAGCGTCGATTTGATGTCTTTGTACAGTTCCTCATCCGCAAGCACCTGTCCATTGGATTCAAGGTGCGCTTTTACCTCAACCTGATCGCCCTTCTTATACGTAACGCCCGGAGCAAGCGGCTCCATAACCAGTTGGATATCATAATTGAAAACTAGGTTAATATCGATTTTATCCTTATCGACGCCTTTGACTTGGAGCTTCCAATCCCCCAATTCCGGCTTCGACAACTTGATTAGCGAATACGCGTTGGACTTGGAATAAATGATGCCGTCCGAAGGGATGGCTCGTTCTTGTCCCGACGGATCGTACAGCTTGACTTGCGCCGGCTTGGACGAAATCAGCGAGATGTTCGCTTCCAGAACGTTCTCGTTCGGAATCGGTACCCTAACGTCCTGATACTGGCCATTGCCCACTACTCCATTAAGCGGGATGACTTTCACTTTTAAATGATTCGCAAATATTTCGCTCAAAATTTGCGGCAAATCCTCCGCCGAGCTTGTGACAAACGATTTGTCGTTCGTCCTCTTGGAGATGTCCTCGAGATTAGCTTTATTTAATTTCCCGTCTGCGTTCAAACCGATTGTATAAATAGGAATTCCCAAAGCGATCGCCTTGTCGATCGCTTCGTTAAGCTCCTTATCGGACTGCTCCTGCGTTCTGCTGCCACGAAGGGAATTGTTGCCGTCCGACAACAGGACGATCATGGGGAAACGCCCCGGCTCGCGTTCTTGCTCCAAAATTTTCACAGCTTCGACAACCCCGACGGCGATGTCGGTGTAGGAGCCTCTTACGATTTGGTCGATAAACTTTTTCAGTTCTTCCTTGTCTTGTGGCGTATTAATGGTCAACAACGCCTTCTCCCGCACAATCTGATCCGTATAAGATACGAGACCGATCTTATCTCCCTGCACGGAAGCCATGTCCACAAACATTTTCATCGCTTCGTTCGCGACCAAATTTTTATCGCTCGTTTTCATGGAATTGCTGGCATCTACGGTCAATACGACATCGATTTTCTGCTCTGTATAGGTTGCAGCAATTGCCTTGGACGCGAAAAATGCGTCAACTCCGGTAAGTGTCAAACATAGACAAAGGATGGTTAACAAGTAAGATAACTGATTCGAATTTTTTTTCGGTTTCATGCTGCGTTACCCCCGACGTTCTTCCATAAGATTGGCCTTCTGACAGGGTCCAAAGGTTTCCTTGCTAGTAAAATATGCCCTGTTGTATAGTAGAAGAGATATACAAATAATGATACCGTCTTAACTATGATAATTCCATAACTTTCTTAATTTATGATGCGAATAGAGGCGACTTTAGTGTTAACTTATATCATCCTGTTGATCTGTGTCCTTTTTTTAGTTATTAAATGGATATCTTTCTACAGACGCAAAAAAAAGATTGCCCCTCCAGCTCAATTGGATAATTATATCGTTTCTTCTCTGAATCGCAGGGAGGAGAACCATGGAGTCTAAAATTGCGGTACAATTTCGTAAACTCAAAAAATCAACCTATACGTTTCAAAGGCTTAAATATTGCAAAAAATGCGGTCGATATTCGGTTCTCTTTGATGAAATTTGCCCGGATTGCCAATCTTCTCGCACTTTCCAATCGCCTGCCGAACACGCCTACGTGATTCACAAGAGATCGGGCCATACCGAAACGCTGCTTCTGATCGCTCTTCTCTGCTTAGGCATCGTTCTTGCTCGCGACTTCACCCAGTTGATCGCCGCCTTCTCGGCTGCAGTCGTATTGCTGACAGCTTATTTATATTTATTGAAACGTTACCGCGCTACCAATGAAAAGTTTTATCTCCAAAAGCTGCTCATCAAACAAGTTCCGCAAATTGCCGCAGGACTTAACCGGGACGTTGAGAGCTCGCTGGAGGACATCAAAGCCTCTAAATTCAAAGAGGGATACGAGAAGCTGCGCGAAATCGGCTACTTTCTAAACAACGATCATATTAAAGCTTACAAGATTTTTTGCTTAAGCCGCTTTTTTATTCGCAAGGATATGCAGCTGGAACTGGAAACCCTCATTCCCGGCCACTTCGACAAGCTCTTCATCTCCTATTTGTTTGAGGTGTCGCAAGTCAATAAACAGCTCATCCGCCAGAGCGTTCTGGATTACGTCGTTAAATACAGGGCAGAGATCGAGGGGCTTGAGAACGGCAAAGAGATTATGACGAACGTTGCTGCTGCAGCTATTCGCATGAGACACTATGTAGATACCTACTCCTCCATGATTTTCGATTATGTAGAGGGGTTGCCCAAGGAAAGATTTCTGCGGCTGTGCAAAATGCTTGCCGAGCATCCTTCGCTGAATACCGTAAGTTTGTCTCGCAAGTGCAAAGAAACCGTGAGAGTCAGGTACGGCTTCGATCCCGACTTTCAAGGGATATGGTAGGATGGAGGATTTATCGTGTTTACAATAACCTACAAACGCTCGCAGCTAATTCGCCTAGCTGCCTTGGTTATCGCAATTGCGGCCGTCAGTCTGGCTGCGATCAAAGTTTATTACAGTTACTCCAAGCTGCATAACTATTCTATGGCTTCGGAAGCCATGAACGACGACAATATCATCGCTGCCGAAGCCTACTACGCCCAAGCGGCCGACAATGGCTGGATCGATTATCATCAAGATGAAATTGCCGAAGCAGTCCTTAAGCTTCAGCCCGTGACTCGGATTAAAACCGAGCTATCCGATATTTTGGAGCAGAGCGCCAGCGGTGATCCCGCGGACTTGGCCGGGTCCTTTGTAAACTATAGGAACGTTAAAAAAGCGGCCGCATCTAAAGGCAAAGATTATCAAGCCTTATTTTTGGACGTAAGCAATCATTTCGAAATCGAGCGGCATTTTGAAGATTCGTTTGCCAAATATATAGCGGGATTGCAGAAGCAGATGCAAGCGGAAATGAAAAAGAAGCTTTTCACGGATGAACCAACCGCTTCGTTTCTGAGTATCCCCGTTCAATTTTTTGGCAGCTCCGAAAAAAAGCAAGCCGAGCTTGCTTTGCAGTTAACCTCATACGATGAGGCAAAAATCGATGCATTTGCCCGGGATAAAAAATTTGCCGAAGTACTCGACGAAGGCATTCGCCTCAAAAAACTCTACACAGGCCGCAAGGTCAATCCGGATTGGCTCATCTCCAAGCTTGAGACGTACGCGATCGATCACCTGACGGCATCGATTGACAACAATCAAATTGATACTTTCTTGCGGGATGCGATTCAATATGAGAAAAAATCCGTATTGGCCTACAAAGGATCAAAAGTAACGAATTTCATTTCTAAACAGCATAAAGACCTTTTGCGGCAAGCCGAACGACTTGTCCAGAACAAAAAGTACGCAGACGCCATCGCGCTCTACAAACAGCTCGGAATTTATCGTAATACGGACAAGCAGCTCAGGAATGTCGAGTACAAGCAGGCCTCCGGCGATCCGGGATACCTTCTTAGCAAGGTCGCTCCGGATCGGAAATTCGCCAACATTACCAACGGCAAAGATCTGATGGGCGCTTCGCTCTATGCCATAGGAACCTCTAACGGCAAGCTTTTGCTCGCTCGGATGATGACCGACATGTCGACGAATAAGAAAGAAGTCGCACTGGATAAGGATCTAAACATTAAATCGATCAAGGTCACGAACAGCTTAACCTCCAAACCGACGATCCTGATCGAAGCCGGTTCGTCCTCGAGAAAATCGAGGTATATTGCGTACGACACCCAATCGTCCGAGTTGAAGAAGATTCTTGATATAGAAGCCGACGGATTTAATGTAGAAAAAGCCGGGAAGATCATCGTCAAAAACGGGATCGGAGAAGGCGCGGGCCAGGAATCCTTCTACACCCTGCGCAACGGCACTTACAAATATGACGGGATTAAGCCGGACTATGTCGAAATTGCACTTGCCAGCTTAAACAAATACAAGAACGTCAAAGTTAAATTCACTTGCACCATACTTGCGGCAGACGGTACAACCGCCGTTGTCGCCAACGGAGACCAATACATCCTTCTGTACGGAGTGGCCAACATGCACGAAGGTCAAGCAACGGTTACCGGCACATGGGTCGGCAATGAGCAAATCAAAAAAGGGGAACAATCGATTACAGCCTATAAAGTAAAAGTAGCCTCAATATCGCAATAAGATGGATTGGCTCGACCCGTTGAGCGTGCCCCATTCTTCCCTCCAGTTCAGCACTGGGAGAAGGATGGGGCTTTTTGTACATTGAGGTTGTTTGACTATCTCCCATAACGGAAAAACATCCTATAACTAATGCTGGATATGTGACCAAATGAAAGGGGTTGTCTCATAAGTAGGGTCGTACAAGATGATCGATCAAGAAAAGTGCATGTATCTTCTGGAGACTGCCTCATACGGTCCTGAAATCACCTCTTAACGGGTTTACCCATTCAAATTTCAGGATCGTATAGCATCGTAAGGAGATCCATGCACGACTACTTTCTCATCGATCATTCTTTCGTACGACTCTTTTTACTTAGGAGACAGCCCCTTTTTAGGGCTATCGTTTCCCGTTTGTCGAGGAATCAATTTACTACATGGGTAATATAACACCTAATTCTTCAAGCGATTCACGACACTCCTCAATACCATCTGCGTTCTCCAGTCCGATAAGGTTTGCTTCCTCTTGCGTTAATCTGATTTCGGTTTCTGGATTCTGGCGTTTACGGTGGAATAACGACAAAACCAAATCGCTTTGCTCTTGTGACATTTCATAATAATCCTGCCATCGCTTTATTGCTTCATCTGTATAACCCAAAAGTTGCGTTTGAATAATCTTTGCACCATGTTCAAATAAATCTTCTATATTATCGTTGGAAATAAAGTCGTCATTCACACCGTAAAATAGTGTCGTTATTAGAGGCATTGTTTGCCCGTCAACGTCATCTAGCAAGTATTGCAGTGTTTCCGCTATAGCAACTTCATGAACTGCTGATGGTGCGTTAGTGAGGTTCTTTTGAACTGTTTGGGTCAAATCGCTACTAATAAGGCGACCACTTTGTTCATTTCTAAATGCGCCTAAAATAACATCAGCGTGGAATGTAATTGTTCCTCGTGTGCCTGCTCCATCTTGTACATTGTAGTTTATTCCATCCCATGACTGTTCGAATGAAAAGTCAGGGTAATGTGCAGTCATTATAGCATGAGCAATCGCCGCCAACATGCATCCGTTCCAGAACTGTTCTCTGTCTATGTCCAACTTGTACAACTTATTTATCAATCCTTTCAGATATTTAATGACCTTTTTCTTGCAACTAATGTGCCGTCAGCTTAACAAGAAAACACTGAACGCCTAATTCTGGCGTTCGTGTCCGTCATTGAAAACAGGCAAGAGCTAACCAGCATCTGTTTCTTATTCGACATCGTATTCTCGTACTCCTTGCTATCTACATAGCGGAACCAAGCCAAGTAGTGCTGCAAATACTTGGCTGCAACACCATTAAAGCCGTCCATCCATTTTTTCAGACGACTGTGATTTGCTCCCGAATTTCATCAATAATGGGAATCGAAGCTGCAAACACTATGGTGCGGGACTGTAAAAAGTCGATAAGCTCTTGCTTACCGCTATTGTCCAACGTATCGGCGTGCCTTATCAACAATGCGATTTAACATAGCCTAACGAAAAAAACACCCGGTTAAGGGTGTTTCTCTTGTCTATCC
>Ga0256786_1000913_pt1 | contig 12968 bp, 7 predicted proteins | sample MC6MC0937MT_FD_186053 | JGI IMG/M metagenome (GOLD analysis project Ga0256786, IMG submission 186053) | Metatranscriptome of enriched soil aggregate microbial communities from Iowa State University, Ames, United States - MC6-MC0937-MT... | ecosystem: Environmental > Terrestrial > Soil >...
CTATTGCGAGGACCTCAAAAGCTACTGCAACAAGGGATCTACAATACCTGCAGGAGCAAGGTATATTAGAACAAATTGGGTTTGGAAGATCAGTACATTATAAACTTATACTTAGTTAGACGACCGGTTCTAAAATAATAGATTTAAACTATATCATTATTTCTTCTTTACCGGAACAAGTTCTGCATCTCCCTCCTTGGGTCGGTACCAGTACTTGTTGCCCAGATCATCTTCAAAATCGTGGTTTACTTCTGCTTTATCTACACTTCTGAAACTTTTGACATCGGGGCCTTCAAAGATTTTATCACCGACGAAAATATGTCTGGCATCTTTGGCGACAGCGCGCCTAAGAACTTCAAAAGTTTTTGGGTCTGCCTCTGTCAGGAGCTGTTCATTATAATAAATATGATTTTTGTCTCTGGACCAAAAAGAGTTTCCACCAATTCCTTCCAATATTTTAAAACTGTCGGCATCAACATCAGCGAATTCAAATTTCTTTCCTTCAATGAGCACTAATTGATCAATGATTACCGTTTTTCTATCAAGTAATTTAATTTTATTGGTCGAAGGCAAAGTCGTTTCAAGTACACCGATACCCTGATATGGCTGGTAATAAAGTAATTTTTTACCATCCAAAATGATGTATTCATTGTTAAGTACATCAATCTTATCCGTTGTGTAATTGAGCGGATTGATACTTTTCTGAGTGACCACATAAAGCCTATTTTGGTCTTTTACAAAATTTTCATTTAAAATTTTAAATGAAGCGTAGTCAACAGCTAATGGTTGGGCATTGTAGAAATAATGTGATTTATCTTTAGATAGGGATGGGATTGTATCATATAAGGTAATATACGTTTCGGGATCCGCACCTGTCACGACGGTAAGCTGTTGTTTGCTACATGCTCCTGTAGCTGATGGAGAGCCATTGAAATCGAATACGTGAGACTGATCGATGGGAATCTTTCCTTTCAATCGAAAGGTCTTTGCATCAACGAATTGTTGTGGACAACCCATAAAATAGATATTGTCTTTATCACGTGCATAGACGCCTTTGATCACAGAAAAACTATTTACATCTGCTTCCGTCTTTCTTGAACCGCGTTCAAAACCATTACCTCCGGGGATAAAATAGATCGCTCCACTTTTTTTATAATAGTCTTCAGACAAAGGGCTGACCTGCTCTTTGCAGGAGAAGAACAAGCCAATGCATGTGCTGATAATTCCCATTTTAAAAATATTTTTCATACTCTCCTTTCTATGATTTGCTCCCTGATGATGTATTCCTACTCCTGGATATAATGGACAGCAAAATCAATCCAATCAGGGACGGATTCATCCAAATAGATATCTGGCTGTACGCCAATATTGTCAATGGGGTATTGCGGTAGCCGTGCCGACCTGTAGGTTGGCAAAAACAGTTGATAATTATCGCAGCCAAATTTAAACTCCCGTATGGATCCATAATCCAGTGCACCCATACTAGGCGTGCCCATAATCTTTACTTTTTTGCTTTGACGACAGCTGAATAAGAAATTTTCACCTGAACTGGCCACATTTCTGTTGGCTAGAATAATAACTTGGGTCGGGCTTTTCTTATTGAGTGCTATCGTATCGATAAGTACTTTTTTATCACCATAGAGTACAAATTTTCCGATATTATCTTTGTATTCTTTTAGATCGTTCTCGATCTTTTTCGCTTCCGCAATGGAGTCCAGCCCCTGTTTTATATTCTTAAGGGCATAATCACGGAGGCCATTGACTAGGGTATGGGTAGCAAAAAATTCAACACTCATAATCCGTATCGGATTTGTCAGGACATAGGGTAAAATGGGTTGGTATACATCATCCGTTCCACCACCGTTATTTCGGATATCGATAATCAGTCCCTTACTATGTTCAATCTGTTCCTTATGTTTTGCTATTAAATCCTTTACCGGAGCGATATTTTCATAAGCAAAACTGCCGATCTTAATATAGAAAACCTCGGGATTAATTGCTTTGGCCATCACTTCTTCTTCAAGCTCAGCCGGATTCACCGTAGGTTCGGGGACTTTTTTCTGTGTTGCAGTCAATGATCTTAAAACAATGTGCTCATCCTGAAAAAAATCGAGATACTCCTGCAAAAGAGCTGTGCATGCTTCGTTTTTTGCGTTGAGACTTTTTTTATTCAGAATACTCTTTTTGGCTTGGTATAAATCGTTGTGACGTTTTACCTTTTCCGGAAAGCCCGGATATTCTGTTTCGATTTTACTGATTAATTGTTTGAGTGCCTGTGAACAGTTGCAGTTGGTCTGACCGAATATCGGATAGATCAGAAATGAAATACAAAAGAATAAAAGTATTTGTTTTAGGGTCATTTGTCGGTTTGTTAGACGCTATACTTCTTATTATAATGGTACTATTTTAATTTGCTATAAAAATACGATACATTAACATCGCATTCGATAGAGGTTTACGATTCGCTTATGGCTATTTATGATTCGTTTATGATAAATTGCAAAACCTGATGATTTTCAATTCACGTTCTCGCAATCTACGTTTAAACATAACAATAATTTAATAAATTTTATCCTATTCGAAGGAATAGAATAAAAGGGAACAACAAAATCGGATAAAGCAGCCCTGTTGTACTGGCTAAGTAAAGATCAAGTATCTCATTAGGGATGATACCATATTTTGAGCGGGGCTAAATACGCCCTAAAGGAGCGATAGGAACCTATAGTGAAAGAGACGTATGCTATTCATAGAGAAACTATGTTATTCTAAAAAACATTTGTATAAGATATTTTTAATTATTACATTTGTATATATAATCTATATATTTGTATTGTAATGGTGTTTTCTTGAATAACATGATGCACCAGTATCTTATCTGTCTCTTTGTCGGCAAACAGATTAGCTATATTTCACAAGTACATTTGAAATTTCGATACGATTTTTTATGTTGATTGCCGACCTTTCCTAAAATAAACCAAGGTGCAAACGCGAATGCATTTTACCTGTTGATTTTCTATTTAATCACCTTGGTAGTCACTTCTGTTTTTTTTCCAATATAGCTATTGTTTTTTTACAATAATAGGTTTTAACCATTTGTTGTTCAGTAGGCTATATGTTGTAGAATTTTATATTCATTAAGTCATTATTATGGAAATTAATAATCAATTGATCATAGACCGTTTAGCTCAACGTATGGATCTCGATCGGGTTTATCTCGTTAAATATCAGTTTTTGGATCAAGAATATCAGCACTTAGTTTTAACGCTTAAACCCGTGAGTGGACTTTCGCATAAGATATTAAAACCTATTGTGGAATTATGTCTGTTGGATCAGGAACGTATTTCATTTGAATTGATTTTTACCCCTGAACTGAAAAACAAGATCAAGATGGGAAGTTTATTCTATTGTTATGCGGCTTTAGCCAAGCATGAGATTTTTAGTTCTGGTGAGAACAATACCGCAATGAGTAAACCGAAAGAGATAAGGGGTATACTGGATATCTCTGATAAGCATTACCAAAAAGTGCAGGCTGCTTCCGCGGAATTTTTACAGGCGGCACAGACATTTGCCGATACGGCAAATTATCTCCGTGCATTATATATGGTTCATCAGAGTATGGAAAGCCATTTAAGATTGCTGCAAGTGATGGTGGAGGCCAAAGGAAATAATGTACACAGTCTGGACAGTAGAATAAGAAGCCTTGACACGCACTTCTCGATGTTTAAAAAAGTATTTATGGGTGAAGGCGATGAAGAGAAAGAGCGCTTCCGCTTATTGGATACTTCCTTTAATGCTGTCAATCAAAATAAAGATCTGGAGATTTCCGCTATAGCAGCCTCACAGTTATACGATCATTGTGCAGTTATGCAAACGGCGATAGAAAAACTCTTCCGTTACTTTATGCAGGAATTGCAGGCCGAATACGAAAAGAATATAGCGACTGAAGCTGCCATCCAAGCTGAGCTAGCAAAGACTAAACTGGCGAAAGAAGAAAAAGTTAAAATAGCACAACAGGAAACGCTGGTCGCTGCATCTACTTTTCACGCATTCCCCTGGCCTGAACAGTATCAGTCGGATATACAGCAGCTTCTCTATCAGATTCGCAGGGACAATCAGGCTGAACAGATGATGTTGCTCAATTATTATGTGAGTAAAACTCATGGAAAGGGGTTATTCGACTATCCCCTAAAAGATGTTGGAAGCGTCAGCATTTACTTGGTTGTTATAAAAAAATGGGTTGGACAATGTTACTTCCGTAAAGTTTCTTTTGGTCGGGCGACAGCAGTTATTTCATTTTTAAGCAGCAGCTTTATCGCAGCGAAATTAAATATAGGAAGTCGCTTTTCGCAAACGATCTGGAATGACTCTGTTGTCCTTTACCGCAATCCGGGCTATAAGCCAACCTATTCGCTAACTCCTGTAAATTGGCCCGACACCCTATTTAAAACGACAAATGTCTGGATACGTAATGCAAAGCTCATGCACGATATGCTGGCCATATTTTCTGATGCTCGCCCTTCGAGCAAGCAATTGGCGGTGCTGTTGTTAAATCAGTTGATCCTGATCGGAATACATAGCTACCTCTACCTACGGATCGGTTACACGCCAATGAATGCAACGTTGGAGGAGTTGGTGGAATGGAGCTGTATCTGTGATAAAAAAGTAAGCGATTTTTTTACCTCAAATGAACCTTCTGAAGCCCTATTGTACCAGGAGCTATTAAAAGATATGAAAGGGCGGGTATATGAGCTGCCTCCTGAATTGGACCAGCTGGAAATGGAGTACTTTAAATCCAACGCTAGTCGGATTATAGCCTTTTTTGCTGATCTGTGCGAGCAGAGCTTAAGGTATATGGAAATGAAATCGGGAATTAAAATAAATTGAAGCTCACAATAAAAGGCTAGATGCTCATCTAGGTATGGTAGACTTATAAAATTAAACCATTATAACTAAACATAAACCAATGAAAAATGAAATAGATGTAACGATACCATGGCAAAATAAGCAAGAAAAATCTCTGTCTATCGTCTATCTGAAAAGATTTTTTAACGAAAAATCTGCAAGATTAACTTGGGATTTTAAGATAATTCTAGAAGAGAGTGTGTTTAATAATAGGTATGTGTTCGAGAGTTTGTGTAAGGGAAATATTCGTGTCCTGATCACGTTGACCGCCGATCATTTGAAAATAAATTGTTCATGTGGGAAAATGGACGCGACATTATGTGAACATGTCTATGGTTTATTGCGTGAAAAATTAGGTGGGAATAAATATTATTTTTCTCATTTATACGATCCAAAATGGTTTTTACCACATCCTGACCAACGAGAACTATTTGGTCTATCTATTAAGGATGAACATAAGAGAATAACGAAAATTGAAATCAAAGCGGCAGCCGAATATGGGAGCATTTATGGTTTTCATGCGCCATCGGAATTATGTCACGCGGCTAGTAATAAAATATCTTCAATCGAGCCTTCAATTTGTAAATCGGAAGGCAAATTTATTGTTGCAATTCCGATTAATAATACGATTGATCAACTACCTTTTTTTCTTCCATTTTTAAGTGGAGAAAAGAAAAAAGATGTTTTTAAAGAAAGCTATCTATTAAAAGATGACATGCCGCATCCCGGACGTCTTACATGCCATGAAATGATGCTTGATGCAGTCGCAAAGAAGTTGTTGCAGCTAGGAGCTTCTGCATTTAACATGATCAGACCAAATGAACTTTCAAGCGTTGAACAAAATGAACGGGATTATCAAATAATGGATTTATGGAGGGATCTCATTTCAAATCAATTGTGTCATGATGAAGTGACCTTTTTCTATTCCCATACGAATAATTTCGGTCTAAAACACTACCAATTCCGATATAGCTCTGCTTTCAATCAATCATATAAATTGAAAATTGCGAATGGCGACTTTAAGCTTAAGATTCAAGTAGTGGAGAATCAAAAAGGTTTATTGATGGAGCTACTGGCCTATTATAAAGGTAATTTGTTAAAGAAAATCAAGTTTTTGAGCGATGTGCATAGTTTCTTTGTGGAATTAGGTTCCAAAAATGTACTTTTTATTGACGATATGCAAGTCGGAAAATTGCTGAATCAATTTAGACATTCCGCATTCAAAATTTTTGTGTTGCGCCAAGACATTCCTAAATTTTACGAAGAGCTATTGTGTCCAATAGCTCAGCACCTCCCGATAGCTTATAAAAATGAAACGCTTAAAGATCATGCCGCAATTAAAAAGACAATTGAGGAGACGAAAATATTAGAGGTATCGCTTCAGGATGATCTACTGCTCTTGAAAGCATCCATAGATTTTGGGACAGTTAGCCTACCAATTGTTGAGATGCCAAGCACAACTATTTTAACTTATGATGATAATGAAATTTGCGTTCAAGAGCGAAATGTAGAAGAGGAACTCATCTTTAGCAATTTTATCAAAAATCAACACGAATCTTTTGAAGAACAGGTTTCCGCTCATACTTGGGAGCTGCGAACATCCCTAATTTCCCGAACAAATTGGATAAATAATCTTCGAAAGGCATGTCAAGATCATCAGATAACGCTTAAACTTACGGGATTAGTTAAAGGATCTAGTTACTATCCTTTCTCTTTAAAATGGGAAGTGGTGGAACTGAAGTCTCAATCAAATTTATTATATATCAACATAAAATTTAAACTGGGGAAATTAGTATTAGAACCGAGTCAGTTTGAGCAGTATTTATTTGAAAGGAAAAATTGGTTCAAGATCAATAATGGAGACCATATCTATATCAGCGATTCTTTGAAATCCCTTTTTATCCCCTTATTTGCTCAGGCACGTGTAGAAGATCCATACATTATTTTGACTTCAGCTCAATTGATCTCTTTTCAAACACAATTAGAAAAAATAGATCCCAAGATTATTAATGATAGTACAAGAGAACGGCGAGATAAATTAGCCAATATGACCGAAATTCCTTTATTAGATGTTCCGGATACTGTCAAAGCAACGTTGCGACCCTATCAGAGGGTTGGTTTTAGTTGGATGGGATTCCTCCAAGAATTTCAATGGGGTGGTATTCTGGCGGATGATATGGGACTTGGAAAAACATTACAAGTAATTACTTTATTGGAATACTATTATCAAAATAATCCAGACGCAGACCCTTCCATTGTTATTGTTCCTAATTCATTGCTATTCAATTGGCAAAATGAAATTGAAAAATTTGCTCCGGAACGAAGTTATTATGTTTATCATGGTATGAAAAGAAAGGACCAAGAGACATTAGCAAAAGCATCAATTGTGCTGACAACCTATGGGACAGCGATGACAGACTTTTCCTTTCTTCAATCTCAATCATTCAGTTATATGATTTTGGATGAATCTCAGATGGTAAAAAATCGAAATTCTAAACGGTTCGAATACCTTTTCTCCATTAAAGCGTTATTTCGAATTGCGATGACGGGCACGCCAATTGAAAATGGTATTCAGGACATCTATGCACAAATGACTATGGTTAATCCCGGCTTTTTTGGGAATTACAGAAATTTTAATAAAATGTTTAAGTCTATGGGAGAGGGGGAGGAAGTCGATACGCCACTCATGAATTTGCAAAAGATGATTGCTCCATTTATTCTGAGGAGAACCAAAAAGCAGGTCGCAATAGATTTACCAGATAAAACGGAGACTATTCTGTATTTGGATATGCAAGACGGACAACGGAGAATCTATGATAACTATCGTAAAAAATATCGAGAGGAAATTGAAGAAAATTTAAACCGAGAAGACTCTTCAAAATCCAAATTCTTGGCCATAGAGGCATTACAGAAATTAAGACAGCTGTGTAATTCACCCGTATTAATGAAAGATGACGGTTTAGCCAATGAATCTATCAAATTGGATTTTATTGATGAAATCATGGAAGAAGTAGCTCCCAATCATAAGATTCTTCTTTTTTCATCCTATACTTCTATGCTCAAACTCGTCGGTCAACGGATCGAAAAGTACAATATAGGGTACACCTATCTCGATGGTAGGATGAACCAGGAGCAACGGCAATCAGCGGTTGAAACATTTCAAAATGAAGATGCATGCCGTGTTTTTCTGATCAGCCTAAAAGCTGGTGGAACGGGCTTAAATCTTACTGCTGCGGACTACGTTTACATTTTGGATCCTTGGTGGAATCCACAGGCTGAAGCTCAGGCAATAGATCGTTGTTATCGCATTGGTCAAGATAAACATGTGATGGCTTATAAGATTGTTTGCCGGGATTCTGTCGAAGAAGGGATTTTGGAACTTCAAGAAAGTAAAAAACGAGTGGCTGAAGGAGTGATTTTGGATGAAGCCAACCTAATGAAGTCTATTAGCAAAGAAGAACTGCTTAAATTATTTGAGTAACCAATTATAAACTTAATTTATGAATACCGAATCTACAATAAAAACTTCCTGCTCCGGAATGATGTATTCACATGATTTCCAACTTTGGTATACCTATCTCAAGCGGCGGATAGAAAAAGAGTGGCGACCCGAAGAGCTTTCATTCTTACTGGGCAAGCCCGATCATGCCTATCTCGATTTTGAGAAAATGTTTCAGGTCCGAAATTTTTTAACACAAGAATCGCCCCTTCTTGATCGGATATATGCAAGCTCATGGATCGAAGGGATGGAATTCCATCGAGAAGAATATGAAGTTTCTCAAGAGCGTCTGGTACGTATTAAAATCGAAGAGGATGAGGTGAAATGGAGTTATTCCATTGAAGTGCCTTGGACCTTTTTAACGGGTAAAAAAAAGCTTCCTGCGCCAGAATTACAATTTGAAGAATGGAAAGCTGAGAAAGATCTTCAACTTGAATCGGATGCCATGCTCCATGTCCGACAAAAACTGGAAGCATTACTGGAGAATAATTACTTTGAAAATGGTGCCACAGCGTTGCAGATATTTCGGCAGGTCGAGCGTACCGGTCTTGTTCATTTACAGATTTTCCCTCGACATCTCAAAAATGTCCTGTATAGCTTTATTCAACAAAACAAACTCGTTGTTAGAAATATCGAAAACAGTTATTCTTTTTTATTGCCAGATTTTCAGTAAGCTAGCCACAAACAGTATTTATTAAATGGCTGGCGTTTAGTAAAAAAAACAATCATTATATTTATCCCAATGTATACAATGATTCCTGGCAATAGAAGATTAATATTACCAGCCATCCTAAAAGGGGTGGCTGGTACGATTTTTATTTTTGTCGTTTTGACTGTCATTTCTTATCAGAATGATCTACCTGTGGATGGCAAATTAACAATAGGATTTCCTTGGGAATTTTATTCAAGCGGGACAGGCTACAATGTCGAAAGCGATGAAAATACCAGTTTCGAAAATTTTGAACCACTCAAACTGACCGGTAATATCCTTTTTGCAGTAGTTGTGTATATGCTGTTGCGGTTGTTGCTTCGCGCGCGCTTTGCTAAGAAGAGGAGCTAAGTGCTTTCATTATTGTTATCCTTTTGTTAAGCCAATATTGTTTGCTAACTCGGTTTAGTTAAAAACTATTAACCTTTTATTGATACTACCTTCATATTGCATTTGTAACCTTGTACCCATAAATCAAATGCACTACTTATGAAAATTAAAGCCAACAATGTCTTTTGGTTGTTATGTGCCATTGCAGCAAGCTCATCAGCTGTTCAAGCCAAACCTCTCACACTCACCAATTCGCAATTTCTACTGGTACAAAATCCTGTTAGAGGCCGTGTGGTCGATGCACAGGGCAATGCAGTTTCGGGGGCAACGATCCAAAATCTGAAAAGTAAAAAGTCTGTTCAATCCGATGAAAAAGGAAATTTTCAGATCGATGCGGAGATCGGTGATAGACTTGGTATCTCCTATGTCGGATTTAGCAATCTTGTCCAACCTATTGCACAATCCAATGGACAGCTCTTTGTCCTACAGACCAATGAAAACACGCTTGAAGAAGTAACGATTTCTATCGGTTATCAGAAAATACGAAAATCCGATGTTACCGGAGCTATCGCTAGCGTCAAAGCAGAAGAACTAAACCTCAGTGCACCAAAACTATCCCAGGCTTTAGTTGGTAAAGTAGCCGGCGTACAGGTAATGCAAACAAGTGGTGCCCCTTATGATGGGACCAAGATCCGCGTACGTGGTATGGGATCTATCAACGCAGGTTCGGATCCACTCTATGTTATCGATGGATACCCCGCCGGAAATAATTTAAATATTAATCCCAATGATATCGAATCCATTGATATCCTCAAGGATGCGGCATCCGCTGCCATCTATGGATCGCGGGCAGCTGGCGGCGTTGTGCTGATCACCACCAAACGCGGTAAAGAGGGTAAAAACAATGTCGATTATGAAGTGCTGGGTGGTTTTGGTCAGCTCTCCAAAAAAATTGATGTTTTGAATGCCGAACAGTTTATCGACCTTTTGATTGATGGCCGTAATAATTCTTATAAAGACCTTCTGGCAAAAACCAACATTGCATGGTCGGATGCAAGACGTCTTGATGATAACAAAACCCGCGTATTGAATTCTCCCGGCAACGCAGGGTCGATAACTATTCCTGAAGAATATTATGATTTTGCAACGGGTACCGCTAAAAAATCAAAATACGATACCGATTGGCAGGATGCCCTTTACCGGAATGCGCCTTTCCAACGCCATAATCTCTCCACTTATGGCGGCAATGAAAAGAACCGCTACTTTCTAAGTGGTTCGTATCAAAACCAACAAGGTATCATGTTAGGTACAGATCAAAAAGTATTTAACTTTCGAGCTAATATTGACAGTAAAGTCAGTAAAAGACTCACCGTCGGGGCCAATGTTTCCTTTACTTACAATGACAACAACGAAGTGACAACTGGTCGGTATGACCGCAGTCCTTCGATGGCAGCCTTAATCTATCTGCCTACATTGCCCGTATATAACGAAGATGGTTCTTATGCACAATACCTGATGGCCGATCTTTCAGCAAATAATTATGGTATTCAGAATCCCGAAAACCCATTGGCTTATGTGACTCAGATCAAAAACAATCGGCGAGGAAAAAAAGGGTTGTATAATGCTTTCGCAGATTTTGCGATTATTGATGGACTGAATCTGAAAGTGAACGGTGGATTGTCTACTTATGACGAAAAATACGATTATTTTCGGCCAACAAGTATTTCTAACGGAAATTATAGACCTTATTCTCCAGAAGCAATCATAGCTGCCTATGCGGATGCCAAAACCAAAAATGAGGTGGATAAGCTCCTTGAGACGACATTAAATTATAATAAGACTTTTGGTGAGAAACACCAGATTTCTGCATTATTGGGTTACTCTGCACAACGGACTGATTTTGATTATCAAGGTGTAAGAGCTAATGGATTTAATAGCAATGCTATTGGTGAAATCACCGATAAAGGTGCTGACCCCACTAATTTTCAGCTATTAAAGGATGATACTTTCAAACGTATTACAACACTTCAATCGTATTTCAGCAGGGTAAACTATAGTTTTGATTCGAAATATTTCATTTCAGCTTCCATACGTACGGACGGTTCTTCGCGCTTTGGCCCGAATAATAAATGGGGAACTTTCCCTTCCATTTCTGGAGGCTGGACAATTTCCAAAGAGGACTTTTACACGGATTGGTTAGGACAGCAGTCTACGCTGAAATTGCGGGCAAGCTGGGGGCGTAGCGGTAACAATAATATAAAAGAGTATCGATCTGTATCTGTGTTTAATTCCCCGGCGGGTGTGATATTGGGGGATAAAGTGAATACAGGATATACTGCTGGTGATCTATACGATCCTAATTTGAGCTGGGAAACAACTTCTCAATATAATGCAGGGTTGGACCTTGGACTCCTGAAAGGGCGTTTGAATGTAATGGCGAATTTTTATCTGAGCCGTTCTTTTAATTTATTGTTTGACCAACCGATTTCTGCGGTATCCGGATCAACGACAATATTGACCAATTTGCCAAATTCCAAAGTGCAAAACAAAGGCGTTGACTTACAGGTGGACGCGACATTGATCCGTAAAAGTGAATTTGAATTGGGCATCAGTGGAAATATTAACGTCAACCGCAATAAAGTCTTGGATTTGGGTGGATCGTCAACGATCTTAACCAATGGTGCCGAACGTTCCTATCTGACCCATATCACACAGGAAGGAAGCCCAATCGGTATGTTCTATGGCTTTAAAGTTCTTGGCGTGGCAACGGAGGACAATTATAAAACAGTAGCGCCATCAGCAGCTTCATCTACGCCGCTGCAACCCGGTGACCTTTATTTTGAGGACGTCGATGGAAACGGTATTGTTAATGATGCAGACAAACGGGTGATCGGTAATCCCCATCCGAATTTTACCTATGGCTTTGCGTTGAGTATGCGCTACAGAGAATTTGATTTACGTGCATCTTTCAATGGATCACAAGGCAATAAAGTACTGGATGGCTATGATTACTACCTCTATAACATGGAGGGGTCTGGCAACCAGTATGCAGATGTTGCACAACGTTACCGATCGGCACAAAACCCAGGTAACGGCAAGGTATACCGTGCTTCCCGCGGTGGTACACAAAGTAACAGTACGCGTCTGTCAGATTTCTACCTACAGGATGGTTCCTTTTTACGTATGACCAATATTGCCCTGGGGTATAATATGCCAAAAAACATCGCTGAAAAATTGAGTTTATCCGGAATACGGGTGTATGCAACGGTGGACAATCCTTTTACGATCTCCAAATACAAAGGCTATAATCCCGAACCGGATTATAACCAACGGGGAAACCTGACTCCGGGTGTCGATTATGGACTGTACCCACTGGTCAGATCCTATAATCTCGGTGTAAAAGTAACTTTCTAATATTCATATTTATAACGCTGTTATGATTTTTCAATCGCAAAATATCGAACGGCTACACTACTAAAAAATACTTCAATGAAAAAAAGATATTTATTACCGCTAGTGCTTTTTGCC
>Ga0256786_1000920_pt1 | contig 12921 bp, 9 predicted proteins | sample MC6MC0937MT_FD_186053 | JGI IMG/M metagenome (GOLD analysis project Ga0256786, IMG submission 186053) | Metatranscriptome of enriched soil aggregate microbial communities from Iowa State University, Ames, United States - MC6-MC0937-MT... | ecosystem: Environmental > Terrestrial > Soil >...
CATTTATGTACAATATATTTTACAATTTAAAAATAACCAAAAATTAATTCAATATCAAATTTAATTTTCCTAACGAAGAGATAATATGTTAATAACAGTGTAACTTACTAAAGGTTTATGCACCCTTGTTGATGGGTGGATCGTCAAGTATGCTTTTATGTCTCGTTCAGCCAACTAAGTTTTGATAAAAATAATATTGGCAGTAAATTTGAAATTATCTTGAAACGGCGAATAATAAAATGAAACAAAACAAATATGATGATCCTAGCTTCTTTGAAAGCTATGGAAAGATGCAACGTTCTATAGATGGTTTAAATGCTGCTGGAGAATGGCATGTTTTACAGAAAATGTTACCCGATTTCCAAAATAAGAAAGTGCTTGATCTAGGTTGCGGATATGGATGGCACTGCATTTATGCTAAGCAAAAAGGGGCTAAAAATGTAATTGGAATTGACTTATCTCAAAAAATGATTGATAAAGCAAAAGAGCATTCCAAAAACTTTGAAATTGAATATAAAAAAATGGCCATCGAGGATATTAATTTTGACCATGAAGAATTTGATGTCGTTATTAGTTCACTTACATTCCATTACCTAAAAGATTTAAGAAGTGTTTTTATGAAAATAAATCAAATTCTTAAAAAAGGAGGAAGTTTTGTCTTTTCAATGGAGCACCCTGCTTTTACTTCAAGAGCTGAACAGGATTGGTTTAAGGATGAAAATGGAAATCGTCTGCATTGGCCGATGGACAATTATCAGGAAGAAGGTCAAAGAAACACTCGATTTCTTGGACACGAGGTAACTAAATACCATCGAAATTTAGAAACTATCATCAACACAGTTATTAAATCTAATTTTGATATTCAACAAATATCGGAACCCAAACCTTCAGAGGAAGTTTTAAAAATTTATCCGGAAATGAAAGACGAGATGAGAAGGCCAATATTTATTATAATTGCTGCCATAAAGAAATAATAATCGGATCGACATCATTCATAAAATTCTCATCATGAATTAATTATTTTAAAATAAATTTTGAAATAAAATAAAATCTACTAACTTTGTAGAGTATTCAGAATTGCACGTTGCAATACCAACCGAGTTACATAACCGCGGTGGTAAATTAATATGGGTTTCGACCAAAAATATCTGGATACAGTTTATGGTTTAATCCTTTAAATTTTTAAATTGTATGTCAACACCAAATCTTTATCAACATTTACTGGAAAAATTCAGTTATTATTCAATCAACGAACTGATACAGCTCAACAATGATACGGTATCGGAAAAAGGTTGGGGTTCTTCCAAATCTACATTCCGCACTGCGCTCATAAGTACGTTTTCTAAAAGAGGGCTAGATCTTTCCAACATCATTTCTAGAGAAGATGGTTTTACTTCCGTAAAGTATGTCGCAGTAAGATTAGAGGAAAATACGCTTATCCCGATTCTCCAATAAGAGCAAAGACAGCTTTAAAATTGCGTATTCACTCAGCGCTTAAAAGGTTAAATAGCCCTTCCTTTTTGAGCATTGAGTGAAGCTTTTTTTATCCAACTAATTCTATATAATTTTCAGTCACTAATATCAATGCTATGCTTTTTTTAATGCGTTAAGATAGTATTTTATAATTTCTCCAATTCCCTTCAATAGTTTAACACAAAGTGATATCGCGTTATTCTGAACAATTCCTTCACCTTGTTTTCTTTCTCCAATAGTCTATTTAATATGTTAAATGATCTTAGATTTTGTATCTTGCCTGTTCATATTCGTATTCTTTATGAAAAAAAAATCTTTAATAACGCTTTCCATTTTATTATGCGCTTCGGCATCAATAGCTCAGGAAAACAAAGAAACCAAAATGGTTCTTAATATGGAAAACACCGCAAAAGCACCATTAGATCCGCAGACACTTTGGAAATTAGGCCGTGTTTCTGGAGAAGGAATTTCAACAGATGGAAAAACTTTAGTATATGGTGTCTCTAATTATGCTATAGAAACAAACAGCTCGGAAAAAAACCTTTACACATTATCCCTAGAAACAGGTAACACAGCTCCTCTAACAAGTGAAAAGGGCGGTGAGTCTGTTGTACAGATTACAGAAAATGGCGATATCATTTACTTGTTCAAAGGGCAACTTTGGAAAAAGAATAGATATAAAGGTGAAGCTATACAATTGACACACAGCGAAACTGATCTAGAAAATGTAAAACTATCTCCAAATGGTCAATATATTTTATTTAGCAAAGCAGTTTTAATCAAAAAATATCACAGTACCGACAAATATCCTGATTTACCAAAATCTGACGCTTATGTTTTTGACAATCTTGACTACCGTCATTGGGACACGTTCAATAATGGAAAATTCAATCATCCATTTGTAGCCAGCTATAACAACGGTAAGATTGGCGAAGCAATTGATTTATTGCAGGATGAGCCTTTCTATAGCCCTCAAATGCCATTTGGCGGTTCTGAAGATTTTGAATGGACACCAGATAGTAAAGCTGTGCTATATGTCAGTAAAAAAAGGTTTGGAACAGAGTATGCCGTGAGTACAAATACGGATATCTACCGCTATGATCTTACTTCTAAGCAAACAACAAATCTGACTGAGGGTATGAATGGCTATGATACCAACCCGACTTACAGTCCAGATGGAACTAAGTTAACTTGGCTAAGTATGAAAAAAGATGGTTACGAAGCCGATAAAAATGATATCATTATTTTCGATAAAGCATCATCTCAGCGTTTAAATCTTACTGCACATTGGGACGGCACAGTAAACTCTTTCATATGGAGCAAGGACAATCGTAAGATTTATTTTGTGGCACCATCCAAAGGTACCGTACAACTTTTCGAACTGACTGTTCCTACTAATTTAAAAAACAAATCTTTAGCATCGATTAAACAAATCTCTGAAGGAAATTTTGATATCACAGGAATTGTGGGACAGGTAAGCAATCAGTTGATCGTAACATCAACAAAATTCACAAGAGCTACAGAGATTTACAAATATGACTTAGCGAATAAAAAGTTAACGGCATTGACGACTGTCAATGATAAAATGTATGCTCATATCAGTGATAATAAAATTGAATCCAGAATTACAAAAGCTCCTGATGGCCAAGATCTTTTTTCTTGGGTAATTTATCCGCCAGATTTTGATCCAACAAAAAAATACCCAACGATTTTATATTGCGAAGGTGGACCTCAGTCTGCACTGACCCAGTTTTACTCATTCCGTTGGAATCTACAGCTTATCGCTTCTCAAGGTTATATTGTGATCGCTCCAAATCGTCGCGGGATGCCTGGCTGGGGAGTCAAATGGAATGAAGCAATATCCAAAGATTGGGGCGGACAGCCTATAAGGGATTATTTATCTGCCATTGATGATATTTCTAAAGAGAAATATGTAGATACAACACGTCGTGCTGCTATCGGTGCTAGTTATGGTGGTTATTCAGTATATATGCTGGCTGGAGTACATGAAAATAGATTTAAAACATTAATTGCACATAACGGCTTATTCGATATGAGAAGTTGGTATGGTACAACAGAAGAATTGTTTTTCGCGAACCACGAACTAGGCGGTCCTTATTGGGATAAAGCAAATGTAAAATCATATACCGAATTCAACCCTTCTGAATATGTTGAAAAGTGGAATACACCAATATTAATCTTTCAAGGAGGTCATGACTACCGCGTGCCGATTGGCCAGGGACTAGGTGCTTTTCAGGCTGCTCAATTGAAGAAAATCAAAAGTAGATTAGTTTATTTACCAGACGAAAATCACTGGGTGTTATCAGGGCATAATGCTCAGGTATGGCAAAGAGAATTTTTCGGATGGCTGAAAGAAACCTTATAAATTAAAAAGGCTTGAAGGTAAACTTCAAGCCTTTTTAATTTTATTTCTCCTGCTCTCCCTTTTTACCAAAGATAGAAAGCTTAATGTATTTTCCCGGCTTCTCTTTAATATCTTTCATAAGGTGATCAAGGCTTTCTGAAGCATTATTCAAATTATCATAAAGCTTATTATCATTGATCAATAATCCAATTGAACCCTGCCCTTTGTTGATCTTATCTACGATTGTTTGGAAGTCTGTCATAGCCATATTAGCTTTATCCATAGTTTGTTGGAAATCTAATTTAGCTGCTTTATCTGTTACAGTATTCAAATTGGACATGATAGCTGTGATCTGACCGCTATTATTTTTAAATGTATTGGTAATAACTTCAAGATTAGAGATAATCGTGGTTAATCTTTTACGTTCCGAACCAACCAGACCTTCTACATCTTTCGTAATTAGCTCCACATTTTTTAAAGATGTTGAAATACTATGAACACTTTGCTTAAAGTCTTCTTGAAATTGATCGTCCAAAACAGAATTGACAACTGTTAGTACAGAATCTAATTTTATGGTGATGGTTTCAACTCTTTTTTGAATAGGCTCTACTTTGTCCATTATATTTGCCTGAATACCTGAAGCTAATGTTTCACCATCTTTAGCCATTTCTGTACTATTGCCCATATCAAATACAATTGCTTTTCCACCCAGAAGATCTGTACTTGCTATACGTGCAACGGTATTTTTCGGAACTTTGTATTCGGCTTTAATTTTAAATTCTGTCAGAATGCTTCCATCTGGTTGCAATGTCATCTTAGAAACACGGCCAATCTGATATCCGTTCACTAATACAGGCTTAGAGGCTGTAAGACCATCCACTGCCTGATAAGATGTATAATAGGTATTATCACTGCTAAATACATCATTACCTTTTAAAAAGCTATACCCTATAAATAATAATGTTACTGCTATTACAGCTAAAATTCCGACTTTAGTCTCGTTTGATATTTTCAAAATAATATTTCCTTAAGGTGTTTTTATTGAACTCAATTTATCATTTAAACAAGACAATGGCAAATAAGTTTATCTTTCTACGCTTTTTTTGAATGCGCTGATTGCTGAGACTAAGTTTTGTACGATCTCACTTTGTCCTTCATCCGATAACATATAGTCTTCTTCTGCACGATTATTTACAAAACCAATTTCGGTCAAAACCGCTGGCATTCCTGCTTCTGCTAATACTGCCAATCCCTGTTCCAGAATCCCTCGGCTTACTCTTCCTGATTTGACATATTCTTGTTGCATCAGATTTGCTAATTTGACACTTTTCTCGCGGTATTGATTTTTCATCAAAGAGAAGATGATATAACTCTCTGGATCTTTTGGGTCAAATCCCTGATAATTTTCTTTATAATTCTCCTCTAATAATAGGGACGCATTTTCACGAATTGCGGCAGTCTGCTCACCTAAGCGATGTGAACCTGATACAATTGTTTCTGTACCTCTTGACGATCTTCCTGGTGCAGAATTACAGTGAATCGATATAAAAATATCAGCCTTCGCAGCATTAGCCATTCGGATACGCTTATATAAATCAATAAACTCATCTGTTCTACGGGTAAACATTACGCGTACTCCAGGCAACTGTCTTTCGATTTCTTTACCTAATTTCAAAGCCACCTCTAAAGCAATGTTCTTTTCCAAAGAACGTGATCCTTTGGCTCCGGAATCCCTCCCACCGTGGCCAGCATCAATTACAATTGTTTTAATTTGATAATCCTGGGGAGGAGTAACATGCGCTTTAGAAATAGTATTGCTTGGAGGAGTAGCACTCGTCAAAACCATAAATAGAAAAATCGCTGGAGCTAAAAAAAATATAAGTTTCCGCTTTCTAATATTCAAATCTAATTTCATGTATATTTTTTTTGATTTCTGTAATTTAATAACAAAATGTAATGAGTAATATTGTGGTACAAAAATAGGAAATGTTAATCTCGTTAAAAAACATCACTTTCTATTTGTTTTTGACTAATTTTGTCAAGCTTAGTTTAAATATTTTTACAAAAATAACATTTGTCTTTAATTTTGAAGTCGTTAACACACATTTTAACAATATTTCTTATTCTTTCGCTAAGTGTTTCTGCAACATTTTCGCAAGAAAAAACCCCCGTAAAGACAACGTCAAAGAGTCTAAAAGACTCTGTTTCGGTCAAAGGAACAACTGATTCCGTTCGTGTTAAACGAGATTCTACAATTATCGGCAAAGACAGTACCAAAAATAAGGGTGGATTGCAGGCGGAGGTCAGTATCATCGCCAGAGATTCACAACGTACGGAAGTCGATAAAAATATAAGTCACTTATATAGAGGTGCTAAAGTTAAGTATCAAGATTTTGAACTATCTGCCGATTATATTCGATTAGACCGAAATAAAAAACAAATATTTGCATCAGGTATTATCGACCATAATGGCAAGTATGTAGGGCGTCCTATTGTAATGACTGGAGCTGAAAGTCCTAAAACGGTCGACTCCCTCCTATATGATTACGAAAAACAAGAGGGTAATACCTACGGAATCATGACTGATGTAGAAGGAGGTTATATCCAGGCAAAGGTAGTTCGTAAGAATATTTACGATGAAATGTCGCTGTATCATGGACTGTATAGTACCTGTAATCTTCCAGAACCACACACACACTTCGGGATTTTTCTCAGCAAAGGTATTGTGACTAAAAACCAAATTATCGCAGGTCCATCCTATCTCGTATTACAGAACATCCCTTTAAAATTTATCGGTTTCCCGTTTGCCTTTTTCCCTAAACCGGACAAAAGATCTTCAGGTTTTTTATTTCCGTCATTTGGAGAAGACTATACCCGTGGATTTGCCATGCGTGACATCGGTTGGTATCTAGCTTTCAATGATTATTGGGATAGTGAAGTTCGAGGAAGCTTATATTCGAAAGGATCATGGGAAGCATCGATCAATACAAGATATACGGTCAACTATAAATATAATGGTGGATTCAATATCCGTTATGCCTCAACCAAAGCCGGAGTTGAAGGAACAGATAATTATGGGACTAACAAAGATTTCAATGTTACTTGGAACCATACACAGCGTCAGGAAGCAAATCCGGGAACCTCTTTTTCAGCAAATGTGAATTTTGGAACGGGATCATATTTTAGAAATACAGGTGCAAACGGAACCAATACGTATAACGATATCACCAAAAATAACATGTCTTCCTCCATTAGTTATGGTCGTGTATTTGCTGACGGAAAAGTTAACTTTACCTCGAGTCTGAGCCATCGCCAGGACATGAGTACAGGCAATGTCTATTTGCAACTTCCTAATTTCAGTTTAAACGTTTCTTCTTTCAATCCTTTTGATTCTAAAGACCGTGTAAATGAACAAAAGTGGTACCAACGTATCAACGTAGGATATAGTCTACAGGGAACTAATACCTTAAATACTGGCGACTCAACCTTATTTTCAAAACAGACCTTAAAACAATTTACAAACGGTTTTCAACATAATATCCCGATCAGTTTATCCCTAAATGTTAGTCATTTCCAATTCAACACAAGTGTGAATTACACGGAAAGATGGTATTTACAGAGTACCCGTCAGCGAATGGAGAATACCAAAGAAGGTTATGTTGCGGCCAAAGATACAGTACAAGGATTTAAAAGGGCTTATGATTATTCTGTATCAACCGGAGTATCTACCAAAATCTATGGTATGTATCCAAAAATCGGTAAAATACAGGCTATAAGGCATGTCATCACCCCATCTGTCAATTTAAACTACAGACCTGATTTTTCTGATTCGAAATATGGCTTCTACAAAAATTATGTTGATCAATATGGTATGTTAAACCAGTACTCTATTTTTCAGGATAATGTGTACGGCTCACCTTCGGCAGGTAAATCTATGGGAATCGGTTTCTCTGTTGATAATAATATCGAAGCAAAAGTAAAAAGTAAATCGGATACGACAGATGGTGGGTTTAAAAAGATTCCGATCCTACAGGGTTTATCATTTAGTGGAAACTACAATTTTGTGGCCGATTCCATGAAATTATCACCCATCTCTTTCTCTGGAAGAACTGCTGTATTTGGTGAAAAAATTAACATTAACTTCAACGGAACATTAGATCCCTATGCAATTGATCAAGCAGGACAACGCTATAACAAATATATGTTCAGTGATGGTAAACTTGCACGTTTGACCAATTTCGGTCTTTCATTTGATTATAGTTTCAATCCAAAGGCCTCAAAAAACAGAAATAATAACATCGATTCTTTACGTAACCAAATGGGAGCCAATATGACTCCGGAACAGGCACAGGCTCTATCCCGCATCAGTGCCGACCCGAATGCGTTTGTGAATTTCAATATACCTTGGAACTTAGCTGGATCATTTAGTTTCCAATATTCTAAGCCAGGTCATGTTTCGACCATCACGAGCACTGTAAATATTCATGGTGATTTTAGTTTAACGCCGAAATGGAAAGTAACCTTTAACTCGGGCTACGATTTAAAAGCAAAAGAGATATCGTTGACACAGTTTAATATCTATAGAGACCTTCACTGTTGGGATATGGCAATTGGATGGACACCTTTTGGAAGATACCAAAGTTATAACATTACGATAAGAGCTAAATCTTCAATCCTGCAAGATTTAAAACTTTCGAAAAGGAATAGTTCAGGTGGCAGTTATTTTTAATAACTGCTTTTTTTTAACATTTTTAATTGACCTAAAAAGATTCAACGTTGAAATTCGGTAGCTTTTGCTCCCAACACCAGTACGTTTCTTTTATTATATATCCATGAAAGCACAAATTATAACCATAGGGGATGAAATCCTGATCGGTCAAATTATTGATACCAATTCAGCCTGGATAGCGACTCAGCTCCAAAACAATAATATCTCCGTAACACAGATCCTTTCGATCTCGGACAAAGAGGAAGCTATCTTCAATGCATTATCCAATAGTCAGGATCAGACGGATGTTGTATTTATTACAGGGGGATTAGGTCCTACGAAAGATGATATAACCAAGCAAACTGCGGCGAAGTATTTTGATACTTTCCTACAACGCGATGAAAAAGTCTTACAGCATGTAACGCAATTTTTTGAAGCTCGTGGAAAAGAAATGCTGGAAATCAACAGACAGCAAGCGGATGTGTTAAAAGGATGTACTATCCTGTTCAATCAATACGGTACTGCTCCGGGTATGCTCATAAAAAAAGGTGCTACCACCTATATCTTTATGCCTGGTGTTCCTTTTGAAATGAAACATCTCATGAACACACAAGTATTACCCATACTATGTAAACAAGATAACACAACCTATCTGGCTCAAGAAAATATTATCGTTGGAGGAATTGGTGAATCTTATCTCGCTGAAAAAATAGCGGATCTAGAATCTGAATTACCTGCACATATTAAACTCGCATACTTGCCCACCCTTGCCTTTGTTAGGTTACGGCTATCGGGAACTGGATCTCATAAAGACGACATTACAAGAGAAACAAAAGAATTCGCAAGTAAGCTGATCGACAGACTTGCTGATCATGTCATTGCAAATCACGACACCTCAATAGAAAAGTTTTTAATTCAGAAATTTATTCGTCTCCAGTTAACGTTAACAACAGCAGAAAGCTGTACTGGAGGCAGTCTTGCCGCTATGATAACGGCAGTGCCTGGCTGTAGTACGATGTATGTGGGTGGTACCGTTCCTTATTCGAATAAGCTAAAGCAACAGCTTTTGGATGTTAAAGAAGAAACACTGAGTCAATACGGAGCAGTAAGTGAACAGACTGTTATTGAAATGGCTCAAGGTGCTAAACATAAATTTGATACAAACTACGCGGTTGCAACCAGTGGAATTGCAGGGCCAACAGGAGGTACTCCCGAAAAGCCGGTAGGTACAGTTTGGATTGCAATTGCCGGTGAAAAAGAAACCATTGCCAGAAAGTTCCAATTTCAAAATGACAGAACGATAAATATCGAACGAACCAGACAATTAGCGCTTTTCATGCTTTGGCAATTACTTGTCAAAGAACATCAGATAGGCATTGATTTGTAAAATATTATTCCGCAAAAATTGATTTATCAAAAATTATATTTTACTTTGTAAAATATAAACCTTAAAATAACTAACTTAGTATTTAAAAGGATTGCAGTTGAATTATTATGGCATTATATAAATTATTACTTCCTAAAATGGGGGAAAGTGTATCTGAAGCTACTGTAACAAAATGGTTAAAACAACCAGGTGATACCATTAGTGAAGATGAAGCAATTTTAGAAATAGCAACTGATAAAGTCGATTCGGATGTACCTTCTCCAGTAAAAGGAATATTCAAAGAACAACTTTTTTCAATTGATCAAGTTGCACAAGTAGGTGATATAATTGCCATTATTGAGATCGAAGGTGACCAAGATGGATTAGAATCTCCAACAGTAGATACACAATCAGCATTAGAGAAAAATCAAGACAAAATAGAAGTTACTCCGACTACGATTCAGATTGAAGATAAAAAATTAGAAATACCAGGATTAAATCAGATTCAACCTGCTATTGAAAATCATCAGTCCAGCATTCATAATGGAATTAGATTCTATTCTCCTTTAGTCAAAAATATAGCTTCTCATGAAGGCTTAAGTCAACAAGAGTTAGATCAGGTGGTTGGAACAGGTTCTGAGGGACGTGTAACCAAAGAAGATATTTTAAAATATGTAACACGCAAAAGAGAGCAGACTGGCACTGATTATACTAGCACACGTGCATCTCAACCAGTAGCAACTGTTGTTCCCGAGAAAAAAGAACAGTATGCTGCAACTCCAGTTGAAACTGCTCATACTATAAATTCAGGCGGGGATGAAATCATCGAGATGGACCGTATGCGCAAGATCATCGCAGATCATATGGTGAAAAGTGTACAGACTTCACCACATGTATGCTCTTTTGTGGAAGCAGATGTTACTAATTTAGTCAACTGGCGCAATAAGGCGAAAGAGGTGTATAAAAAGAGAGATGGCGAAAATATCACCTTCACTCCTATTTTTATTGAAGCAATCGCTAAAGCGCTAAAAGACTTCCCTATGGTCAATATTTCTGTTGATGGGAATCATATTATCAAAAAGAAAAATATCAATATTGGAATGGCCGCCGCTCTTCCAAATGGTAATCTAATTGTTCCTGTAATCAAAAATGCAGATCAATTAAGCTTAGTGGGACTTAGCAAATCTGTCAATGATCTGGCTAATCGCTCACGTGCTAACAAGTTAAAACCTGATGATACCCAAGGTGGGACATTTACCTTTACTAATATTGGTGCTTTTGGAAATATCATGGGTACCCCCATTATCAATCAGCCTCAAGCAGCTATTCTGGCCGTTGGTACTATTAAAAAGAAACCTGCTGTTATTGAAACAGAACATGGTGATCTAATTGGTATCAGACAGATGATGTATCTTTCGCTATCTTATGATCATCGTGTCATAGATGGAGCATTGGGAGGAACATTTTTGAAAAGAGTGGCCGATTATTTAGAGAACTGGGATATTAATCGCGAAATCTAACGTTTTATAGCATAACAAAAAAGGCTTCTTTTAAATTAAAAGAAGCCTTTTTTGTTATGCTAAGCATTCAAATGTTTATGAATTACAATACGGTAACGCCAGTATAATAAAACAGACGATGTGAGCAAGCCCAAAGTTAAACCATACCAGATTCCTTCTACGCCCATTCCTAAATGAACTCCCATAAAATATCCACTTGGCAATCCGATGATCCAATAGGCAATAAAAGTGATTAATGTCGGGATATTGACATCCCCCATACCTCTTAATATGCCTAAACCTACAACCTGAGTTCCATCAAAAAGCTGAAATAATCCAGCTATAATCAACAAATGAGCTGCAATAGTAACGACTGCCATGTCCTGTGTAAAAATAAAAGGAAGGTAGTTATTAAAGATAGCAAAAAGTGAAGCCGTCAGTGTCATAAATACTAAAACCAATTGATAAGAGGAAACTGCAAAACGCTGTAAACGAAAGAAGTTTTTGTTACCAAAGCTATTCCCTGTTTTAATAGTTGCAGCCGCCGCAATTCCACTTGCCATCATATAAGTCATAGCAGCTAATTGAATAGCAACCTGATGTGAAGCTTGCTCAACAGCACCAATAGTACCAGCAATCAATGAGGCCCCTGCAAATGCGCCGATTTCAAAGACATATTGCATGGCAACAGGTGCTCCTATTTTTAAGATTTTTCGAACCCGGATAAGATCAACAGCCCATAGTTTAAATTTACTGATATAAGGCTGAAAATAAGAAGATTTCATAACATAGAACAACATGACGACCATCATCATAATACGGTCGATCAACGTACTGTATCCTACCCCACTGACTCCCATAGGTTTGATACCAAACATTCCTTTAACAAAAATAACGGCCAAGATAATGTTCAGAACATTGCCCCATATAGTAATATTCATGGCTTGTTTAGTAAAACCTAAACCTTCAGCAAATTGCTTAAATGCACTGAAAATCATCAAAGGAAAAATAGATAAACTCAGAATAAGTAAATAAGGTTTCGCCTCTTTTACCACCGCAGGATCTTGGTCTAGATGATCAATAGCCAACATAGAACCAAAATATACGAGGCAAAATAAGAGTATCCCTGCTATGGCATTCATCCAAATACTATTCGAAAGCAACTTGGCACATTCTTCTTTATTACCACGTCCATTTTCCTGAGCAATTAATGGGGTAATTCCGTAAGCAATACCCAAACCAATAACCATAACGACCATAAAGACCGCATTGACCAATGATACCGCAGCCAAAGGAACTGTACCTGCAAAATGCCCTACAATGACACTGTCTGCCATATGTACCATGGTATGACCAAGTTGAGAGATCACAACTGGTCCTGCCAGTATAAAAGTGCTCCAATAATAAGGCTTGTAAGATTTTAATCGCTTCAACATATTTTCCCGCTACTTAATTTGAAAAGATTCCAAAAGTACGAGATTTTTCCCAATCCTACATTTCTTATCTATCA
>Ga0256786_1000938_pt1 | contig 12710 bp, 10 predicted proteins | sample MC6MC0937MT_FD_186053 | JGI IMG/M metagenome (GOLD analysis project Ga0256786, IMG submission 186053) | Metatranscriptome of enriched soil aggregate microbial communities from Iowa State University, Ames, United States - MC6-MC0937-MT... | ecosystem: Environmental > Terrestrial > Soil >...
CAGCTGTATTAAATAACAACACCTTTAAAGTGACAAATCTAGGTGAGAAAAAAGAATATGTTATTTATATAATGGTCGTAGATGGTGCGAAAAATGTTTCTGATCTTAAATCAGAATCCTTCCAGATGAAGGATGCGTCACCGCCAGTAGTAAAATCTCTAAAAGTGAATCCTTTACATGGTGGAAAACGAGCAGAGTTTACATTTACTGCAAGCGAGCCAGGGGATTACTACTACTATGTTCGGAAAAAGACAACTGCAGCTGATCCGACAACCGCAGATATAGTAGCAAAGCCAACAGGGACAGGTAAGGCTGTTGCAGGTAAACTAGGAATTACGGAGATTTTAACAGGCTTAGAGGCAGAAGAAGTGTATCAGCTCTATGTGGTCATGAAGGATGCATCGGGTAACTATTCGGTAGACCCTATCCCAAAAGAGGCCATTAAAGAGTTTACGACAAGTGCATTAGATAATATTCATCCTTATGTTGAGCAGACGAAGCTTGAACCAGCAGGAAAAGCAAATCAATTTTACTTATATTTAAACGAAGCATTGGATCCTGAAAGTGCTCGTAATATAAACAACTATGATTTATCAGGGACAGTTATTGTTAACACAACAGGACAAAATAAAATTAAACCTTCGGCAGTAGAATATAAAGAAGGGGACAAAAAAGTATTATTAACGATTCCTTCTGAAACAGGCTTTGTTTATGGTGATACATTACGCGCTACTGTTTTACCGGGCGTAAAGGACTTAGCGGGTAATGATTTTGAAAATGTCAATACTGTTGACCCTGGCAAACCTGTTAGAAACTATGCGGAATATATCCATGAAAAATTTGATATGCCTGTTATAACGATTGAAAATGTAGTTAGTAAGCCAGATCAAAATGATAACTATAGACGTTCTGAAGTAGAATTTAAACCAAGTAAGGCTGGTACTTATTATTATATGGTGCTGCCTGATACTGTTGAAGACAATGGAGAAGTAAAAACGTTTAAGCAATATTTAACAGACAAGGGCATTACAGAACGTGATTTTGTGAATGAGTTTGCAAATGAATCATCATTAAAATCAGGTTATTTCCAAATTGGTGGGAAGGATATATATATTGATCGTGGATCAGGTCCAGCTGATTTAGAGGAAGCTACAAAAAAATTCCCAATAACGATTTCGAAAGACAAATTGAATCCATTCCTAAGCTATTCCGTCTATATGGTCTTAAAGGATCGTGGCGGGGAAATTTCGAAAATTACCTCAAAGGAAATGATTGGTGATACAAGAGCACCGTTAATTAAAAATTTAGTAGTAAAACCTAAAGAAAATGATGATACGAAAGCTATGATTTCCTTTGATACTGATGAAACAACAGAGCTTCATTATTGGTTTGTACCGAAGAAAAATGCAGATGGCACGACAAATGATTCAGCAAATCTAAAAATTGATACACCTGCTGAACGTAAATTCTTAGAGGAAAAATTAAGAAGTAGCCCAAGTGTTAAGAAAAGTGGAAAGGGATCATTCCCATTATCTGAAGCTACAGGTGCAACTTTAGAGCCGCATAAGGAATATGTTGTGTATTTTGGTGCTGCAGATACGTATGGAAATATAACAGTGTACAGATCCAACTCTACTTCTGATGGTTATGATGAATCAAGCACGGGTTGGATGAGAGAAAATTTCTATTCTGATGGAACACCACCACGTATTGAAATGACAGTCGATGGTCAAAAGAAACGCAATATTGTTTATCGTAATCCAGATAATACATTTACGATTACATTTAGTGAAGCCATTATGCGCGATGAAAATGGCAATTCTTTAATAAACGATTTAAATTTACTTACAATTTCGAATGAATCAGGTCAAGATATTACGTCTCAATATCAATTTGTTAAGTATACACAAGGTACAAAAACAACAGATGAAAGTAAGTTAATTATCAAACCAGTGGCACCAAATACGGCAGATAAAACATTTACAGTGAAGATGAAGAATGAAGCAGTCGATTACAATATTACAGGTTACACGGGTAATAAATTCAATGTTGAGGATTTTGGAAAATATGTATACCAAAAATCTGGTGTGGCATTCAGATCAGCTACATTAATGGGGAATATCTCAGTGGGGAATGTCCATTCTTACAGAGAGCTTGAGTTTATGTATCAACTTGCAAACGCAGGAGATGATGTAAAATTCTATTATGCAGTCCGTGTAAATGTTGTTCCTGGAGACCTAACCGCAGAAGAAATTATTTTTGCAGGTGAGCATGCTGACCAAATAGCGGCTGGACAAGCTGTGCCTGATATTGCTAATGGTATTTCAGTTGCAGGTACTGGTAAACCTGAAAATTCATCAGATAACTCCCAAAGATCGGTATTAACAACGAAGTCTTCTAATCTGAATAAAGTATTTATGGAAGGTGACCGTATTTACTTTGCAACTGTCGATAAATACGGTAATATTTCTCAAGGCGTACTAGATACAAACGACCAACAGAAATATATTAAAATTGAGAGAAAACCTTAATCAAATCGTATAATACTAGACATCTTATAAAGTTTTTTATTTTAAAGAAGAAAAGTATTGAACTCTAAAATGTTATAATCAATTTATCTATATAATAATTTGGAGAGATATTAAAAGCCGAACAATTGTAGAGAGCTACAGTTGTTTGGCTTTTATTTATAAACTTTAATTTGTTTTATAATATAAGGCAGTCAATATAATGAAAAAAGGGGATTTGAAATAAAATTTTTTATATACGTTATAAATTATTTGTTTATATTATTGGAATATTCGTAGTTTATCTGGGAAATATATTTTAAATGTAGTACTCATATTTTCTTGGGAATCTACACTTATTCGTAAGCCTAATTTTTGGCACAAAGTTTCACAAAGATACAAACCCATTCCAGTAGATTTAACATAATTTCTGCCATTGCTTCCTGTGAACCCTCGTTTGAAAATTCTTTCAATATCAGTTGCTGCTATACCTATACCATTGTCTGATATTAACAAGTTAGTTCCGTTTTCTACCTTTTCCGAAATAAAAGACAATTTAAGTGAGTTATGTCGATATTTAATAGCATTATCTATTAATTGTTTTAAAATAAAAACAATCCATTTTGAATCAGATGTAACTCTTAAATCAAGATTATCCTTATGTATGCTACCATTAGCACGAATAATACTTAGGGAAAGTGATTTAATGGCTAAATTAACAACCTTATCTAGTGTAAATGTTTCAATTCTATAATCTTGATTTAAAGTACTGCTTCTTGCATAATATAATGCTTGTTCAACATAACCTTCTATCTTTAATAATTCTTCTTGAATAAGGGTACTTTCGGACGCCTTATGGTTGCTTATAATTAATTTTAGTGCAGTAATAGGTGTTTTTATTTCATGTACCCAAAGTTCAATGTAGTCGGTATAATCACGTTGAGAGTTTTTTAATGAGAAAATACAATCATTCATATTTTTTGTTGCTTCATTGAGGATGTTGTAGAAGAATTTCCCTGAAAAAAAAGGAGGCTCCTCTACAATATCTGCAATATATGTTTTTTCTTTGATTTGTTTTGAAATATTTTTTATTTCATCATAATAAATTTTTAATTGATAGTATTTTACTCCTAATGGTATGAAAAAGAAAAAAAGAAGTATTAAATCAATTACTATTACTAAACTTCCATTTTCATTATACAAATAGAGGATAGAGGAAATGATTAGCAATGAAAGAAAGTGAAGAAATATAGATAACTGTTTTTCCTTAAAGAATTCGATTAAGCTCATAGCTGGTAACCCTGTCCTCTCTTCGTTAATAAATACTTTTTTAAACCGATTGATTCCAATTTACGTCTTAACCTCGAAATATTAACATTTAAAGTGTTTTCATCAACAAAATCTCCATTTTGCCAAAGTTCATTCATTATTTCATCTCTAGAAACAACGTTTCCTTTATTCAGCATCAGTAGTCGAAGAATGCATAATTCGTTCTTTGTAAGCTCTATTCTGTACTATTATAAATCGCCTTACTTTTTAATACTTCCAGAGTCAAATCTTTATAAGTAAGAATAACACTTTTGGAAATTTCGTATGTTCTTTTTAAAACGGCTTGAATATGAGCCAAAAGAATTTGTAAATCATATGGTTTTGTAATAAAGTCATCTGCTCCTATTTGAAGACTTAATAGTTCGTCGAAGGAAGTGTCGCGGCTAGTTACTATAATAATGGGAACAGATGACGACTTACGAATTTCACGACACACTTGAAAACCGTCTTGATAAGGAAGGTTAAGGTCTAAAATAATTAAGTGTGGCATGCTTTGTAAAGCATCTTCTACAATATTTGTAAAATCATCTCCGCTTATGCACTCATATCCGTATTTTTCTAAAAAATTAAAAAGTTCCTTTCTGATAATTGGATCATCTTCGATAATGAATATTTTCATGTATAATTCTCCTTTTATTTAAACCAATGACTGGATTTATTTCCATTATTCATACCATTATAGTGAAGTGCAAGTAAACTTACAAAACGGTAATAATATGATACAATAATCGATTTTTTGTCAATTCATTCGATGGTAATATTATGGTAACAAAAGGATAAGTAATCCATAAAAGGAGTAGGATGGGGAAAGTGAATACAATATTAAAAGTTGAAAATATTGAAAAGGTATATGGTAATAAGGGTAATGTGACCCATGCATTGAAAAATATTTCATTTGAAGTGCAAAAAGGTGATTTTATAGCTATTATGGGGCCAAGTGGGAGCGGTAAATCGACTTTACTTAATTGTATTTCAACCATCGATACTGCAACTGCTGGTCATGTATTTATAGATGACGAAGATATCACCAAATTAAAGGGCCATAAATTATCAAAATTCAGAAGTGAAAAATTGGGTTTTATTTTTCAAGAGTATAATTTACTAGATACACTAACTGCATTCGAAAATGTGTCTTTGGCATTATCTATCATTAATTATCCAGCGAATGAAATTGAGCCCGAAGTGGATAGAGTTGCCACTGCGTTAGATATAAAAGAAGTACTATACAAATATCCATATCAAATGTCAGGAGGTCAACAGCAAAGAATTGCTGCAGCTAGAGCAATTGTAACAAGACCTACTTTATTATTAGCAGATGAGCCAACTGGGGCTCTTGATAGTAAATCCGCTAAAATGCTGCTGAAAAATTTGGAAATTTTAAATCAACAACAAGATGCCACTACTTTGATGGTTACTCATGATCCTTATAATGCTAGTTTTTGCAGAAGGATTATTTTTCTAAAGGATGGGCAAATTTTTAATGAACTAATAAGAGGAAACGATGATCGTAGAACTTTCTTTCATCGAATTATGGAGGTTGTTGCACTACTAGGAGGAAATATCAATGATGAGTTTTAAATTGATATATAAAAATGTAGGCAGAAGTATTAAAGATTATGCTATTTATTTCCTAACTCTTGTTTTAGGTGTTAGTCTATTCTATGCATTTAATTCAGTATCATCGCAACCAGCTTTAAATGATTTAAATTATTCTATGGAGATTTTTGGAGATGCGTTAGTTACATATATTGGTCTATTAACAAGATTTATTGCAATTGTTTTTGCTTTTCTCATCATATATGCGAATCAATTTATAATGAAGCGAAGAAAAAAAGAGATGGGTATCTATATGACATTAGGAATGAGTAAATGGCGGATATCCTTCATTTTTGTAGGAGAGACTTTTTTAGTAGGGTTATTTGCTTTAATTATAGGACTTGGGCTAGGATTTTTAGTGTCACAAGTAATTTCAATATTAGCTTTAAAAATGTTTGTAGGAGATGCAATTGGATATAAATTATTGTTATCAAAAGAAGCTATAAAAGAGACTATTATAAGTTTTTCAATCATTTATATTATAGTAGCGCTCTTTAATACACGTAATATTATGAACATTAAACTTATCGATTTATTAATTGCAAATCGTAAAAATCAAGAATTAAAGGTCTATAACAAATGGGTAACAAGTAGTCTTTTCTTAATAGCGATTACTCTAATAACTACTGGAATTCTATTGTTATTGAAATATGGGCTTGATAAAAATTATTTAACAGGGATAGTTTCACTTCTTGGTTTTGGTATTATTCTTTTTTATTATACAATTTCTGGTGTAATGGTATTTTGGGCAAAAAGAAATAAAAAGTTGTATTTTAAAGAATTAAATTCGTTTTTGTTTAGACAACTTGGAAGTAAAATGCAAATCAATTTTCTAGTAATAAGTATTTTAAGTGCATTACTGATGGCTTCACTAGTTGTTTTAGGTACTGGAGTTAGTGTTACAAGTTCTATGAATAAGCAAGTTACCACTGCAACCCCATTTGATCTAACAATTGTACAACCATATGATGAAAACAATGGTCTTTTAGAAACAGCAAAACAAGATGGTATTCCACTTAAAGAAAATCTTATAAATTATGTTGAAATAATGTTGTTTAACACAGGTTTAACATATGGGGAATTGTTTAAAGAGCAACAAGTAAAACTATCTGATTTAGAACACGAATTACTTATGTCACAAGTTACTTTGATAACCGAGACAGATTACAATAAAATATTGAAATTATCTGGAAAAGAAGAAATTCAGCTAGGAGAAAATAACTTCATTATTAATGCAAACTATGAACCCTTTAATAAGCATATTCATTATTTTTTAAATAATAAAGGGAAAATTAGAATAGGTGATAATGAGCTCACTCCAGCAAACAAAAAAATATTTAGTAACATTACTTACTTAACAAATTCAACAAGGGCAAATGATGTAGGGACAGTGGTTGTACCAGATAATATGAAAAATCTAATGAATCCAGATAGCTTGTTATTGAATGGTATTTTTCCCTCACAAGAAATTGAGGGCATGGTCTATAAAATAATGAATAATAAATGGGTTGAAAAATCTCTTGATGGGAATATTTACTACGTAACTAAAAGCGTAATACAAGATACTTACTTTGGAGTATTTGGAGTAATAGCTTTTATTAGCAGTTACTTAGGAATAATATTCATGATTGTCACTTTATCAATACTAGCATTACAGCAATTAACAGAAACACAGGATAACAAAGAAAGATATCTGACTTTATCGAAAATTGGCGCAGATAAAAAAATGATTAATAGGTTGTTATTTAGACAAATTGGATTTTATTTTATTTCACCTTTAATTTTAGCTAGTTTGTTATCAATCTTTACTACTAAGGTTGTATTGGAGAAATTAGAACCGTTTTTTGAAGTTTCTATAAAACAGAATATGTTTGTAAGCTTCGGGATTATTTTTTTACTATATGCAATATATTTCATTGCAACTTATCATAGTGCAAAACAAGTAATCTTGGACAATAGACTTAAATAAAAGGAGTAGATAATATGGTTGAATTTCTAATGGGCTTTGGATTATCGAAGGGAATTGTTGAAACTATTAAATGGTGGATTCCATATTTAAGTTTTATAATGATCATAATCATCATAACAATTTTATTTAAGATTATCCGTAAAAAGAAAATAAAGAATGCAAAAAATGGATAATGAACTGCTCCCTGTCAAGTAGACAATGGAAATAATAAAGAGCGGTTTGAGCCCTGAATTCTAAAGGACTTAAGCCGTTTAATCGTGTCTGGTAGCGATAGTGATTATAAAAATGAATATAGTCATCAATCGCTAATTTTAACTCTTTTGAATAGAATTTACATAGAGTAGCTTCTTCGCGTTCACCTGGCTCATATTTTACTTTGCAGCTATAAAAAGTTTGATGATAATGGAAATTTTCCACACCCTTCTTTGAACAATTGAAGGATTTGTAGTTTTACTCGATTGAATGTTTGCCTCGCCTCATAAAAAGTATTCCCCTTAGATAAACAGATTTTATTTTTTAATCTGTCTATCTAATAGGGGGTATCAAAGGGCTTTTCAGCTAGGAATTTAAAAATCGAGGTAGTCGGCTAAGCATACAGGGAAGGACACTAACATGATCCTCCTCATCGAACTTCACAAAATTGGTGCGAATATTCTTGTCACTTAAACGCTTCATTCGTTCTGCTGCTTGCTCAGCCCCTTCAAGCATATCAGCCAGTTCATTGGCACCAATTGTGAGCAGGAGATTGATAGCATTGCCATTCCAAGTTTCACTAAATCTCTCCACTTCTTTTAACACAGCATTGTTAGCCCACCAAACAGAAGGACTTCCAGCTACGATGTGCGAAAATAAATAAGGTCTTGCACATAAAGTATATAGAGTAAAAAGACCACCTAATGAATGCCCCACAATGGCTTGATTACCTTTATTAATGGGCCATTCCTTTGCCACCGTAGGCATCAGTTCATGCTCAATAAAATCTAGAAAATCATTCGCCTTGCCATTAGGAGGCCAAGGCGTACCATCAGGACGAGATGGCAGATTTTCTTCACCTACTGGTAGTGTAAAATCAAGGCATCGTCGTTCCATATCAAATGGCTCCTTTGAGGGATAGCCAATACCTATAACAAGAATGGGGTCAAAGCCTTTTGGTTTTCTTGTTTGTAGCTTCACTGCCTCTGCAAGTGTTGGAAAAAGTGCATCTCCATCTAAGACGTATACCACAGCATAGCCATCTGCTGGCGGCTCATCTGTTGGGGGCGCAATCAATATTCGATAGTCTAACTGCTGTTGGGAAGTCATCATGTATTCAAAATAGTCTTTTGATACATAGGGTTTCTTTGTCATTGTTTTCATGGCGTTAAAAACTCCAATACATCATCTATGACTTTTCCCTGTGCATGAATGCCCCCATTTAGCCAATAATCTCCTGCTGTTTCGTAAACTTGATTGTTTTTGAAGGCCGCTGTACTTTGCCAAATTTTACTTTCCTTAAATTCCTTTAAAAATTCATCGCCAAGATTGCCATCATTAATAAGGAAAATATAATCTGCATCAAGCTCTGGCAAAATTTCTAATGACACCTCGAAGGCACCATTCTTCACTAAGCTGCTTTGTTCAAAGCCTAATTCATGCGTTAATACATAGCCACTGAAATACTCATCAGTCATGAAGAACATACCTTTCGCATTAAAGCGAATTAACGCCACTTTTTTTCCTTTAGTAATAGCAGCTAGCTTCGCTTGTGCAGCATCTACCTTCTCTTGATAACTTTGTAATGCTTGCTCAGCCTTATCTTGTTCATTAAGTAGCTGCCCTAATACTTTAATAGAACCTTCTAAATCACTTGCTGCATTTTTGAATACGTATGTTGGGGCGATCTTTGCATATTTTTCATAAGTGCCATTTTCAAGATAAAAAGAGTTGTGCAATATAATTATATCTGGTTTGTTTGCCATAATCGCCTCTGCAGATGGAGGACCACTTGCAAAGCTAATTTCTGGTACACCTTGTAACTGATCCTGCAAATAGAGCTGTGGCTTCACGCCATTTGACCATTGCATTATGGGTTTAATGCCTAAAGCAAGCAGCGAATCCTCCATGACAGGCGCAAATATTTTTGTCGGCTTAGCAGGTAATGTCACGTCATTTCCAAGCTCATCCTTTACTGTTAATGGATAAACATCTTTTTGCTCCTTTGTGCTTTCCGAAGCTGCCTGTGTTACTACCTTTTCTTCTTTATTACTTGATTGAGCATTGCAGGCAGTAAGTACGCCAATAACAAGTAATAAAGAGGCAAACACAGAAATAGATTTTAAAATTGTTTGATAGTGATAACGACAGTTTACGTTCATTGTTCATCAAGGTCTCCTTTTACTGATAATGATTCTCAAATGGAATTATAATTCAGTGTTAGAAAGGAAACCATGGACTGGAACAGGAAAGGGATTTGGATTTTTTCCGGTTAACATTAACAATGTTTCATCTAACATTCGATTAATGGCAATAGCAGAGTACTCAAACCAAGGATTCGATGGCAAAATGTACACATGTCCATTTTTTATAGCCTGTAACCCTTTCCAACTATCAAGGTATTGTAAAGCGAGCCAATAATTTCGAGTTGCCGTATCAGGGCAAATGATGAATAGCAAACGGTCTGGATTTATGTCTAATAGCTGTTCAAGAGTGATAAGCTTGTTACATGTTTCTTGTTGAGCATCAATAGGATGAAACTGCAAATCTGTAAAAAGAACATCCTGAATTCCTTTATTACAATATAAAAATAATTGATCTCCACATAATCGGAGTACAGCAAAAGTATCCTTTCCAACCGCTCGTTTGATCTCTAGCTTTGCCTGTAATGCTTTTTGCTCGTACGTTTGAATGAAATGTTTACAAGCGCTCTGTTTGTTGATGGCGTCAGCTATTTCTGTTAATTGAGTTTTCCAATCCTTTGCTTTAATCGTTACATGTTTGACGCCAATTGATTCAAGCCAATGTAGCATTGATAGTGATGGTTCCTCCTGAAAAATATGGATATCTGGCTTTGCAGATGCTAATTTTCTAAAGTTATCCTCCGATTCTGCATCAAATATATTTAAAGGTACATGAATTTTATCTTGGTAATGGTTGTAATAATATGGACTCCATTTAGCATTGAGTGGCGCAGCGACAGGTATTATTCCTAGTGCTAATAAATTCCCAGTAGTGGACACAGAAAAAGTGGAGATACGCCGACGGGCTATTTTGCTATAAGAGGATGGTGAAACTCCAACCTCCTTTTTAAATTTTCGACTGAAATAAAACTCGTCACTGTAGCCAACCTTACTAGCAATATCACGTAACAACAAGTCAGTATCGCGAAGTAATTGTTTGGCATGTCCAATGCGTAACTCTGTTAAATAATCAGTAGCACTTTGCCCGAATTCCTTTTTAAATGCCTCCCCAAAATAGCTGGAACTGAGACCAGATATGAAAGCTAAATGATCAATCGTTAGAGGCTGATGATGGTGTTTTGCAATATAATTTCGGATATCCTTTAATGATATTTGAGTTGTCATCGTATCTGTAGCACTTTCAGTTTTCATGTTAACAAGTCACCTCTTATATGTTAGTGTGAAAATTATTTTACATTAACCAATAGCTTCGGTAATGCCCCCAGTAATTTCTCTCTTGTAAAGGCATCGTTGTAATTCCATTTTGTTGCGTCAATCAAATAAGCGTGGTTATTTTGAACAGCAGAAAGTTCTTTCCAACTATCACTTTTGAGCAATTCCATAGTTGCTATTTGCGATTCAGGCTTGTCAGATAATAGCATAAAAATTCGATCACCAACGTACTGAGGTAAGTGATCAATTGGTATTTCCTTATAGCCTCTCCCAGCCTTTAGTAATTTTTTTACTTGTCTATGAGGCTGGAATCCACATGGATGAAAAAGCGCAGGGGATAGACCTGTACAGCCCATAACAAATAGCCGTTTACCATGATCAAAAGTAAAAACAGTAGCCGTTTCATCAGTCTTTACATCTTTTTGTAGCTGCTGCCACATTGTATTTTCTTGTAGTCTAAAATGTGTTAGCCAATCTTCTGCCCGTTGTTGTTGGCCAAGCCACTGCCCTAGTAGAAGAATGCGTTCATCCAAGGAATCCCAGGAATTGAGTGTAATGGTTGGAGCAATAGATGATAAAGACTGATATTGCTGCTCGTCATTATTTGTAAAAATAATTAAATCTGGATTCAGCTTTGAAGATTTTTCAATATTAATTGGAAATGCCACATCTTGCACATTAGGTACGTGATTTTTATAAAATGATTTGCTAATCGATTTTTTGTCACCACCTATTGGCTGTACATTAAAAATCAACATATCTCCAAATGTTTCTCCATGATAAATAATTCGATGAGGTGTGGCAGGAATTTCTACTTCATGCCCTGTCCAATCTTTAACAATAGTCCTTTGCTTATATTGACGAGCAAACTGCTTTGGTGGAATGCCAACGATCTGTCGAAAGCGGCGGTTAAAATAATATTCATCATCAAATCCAACCTGTTGGGCAATATCTTTTAAAGGTTCATTTGTTTTCAGCAGTAATTCCTTTGCGTTTTTTAGGCGTAAATCTGTTATATAATCCAATGGCCTTTTCCCAGTTAAGGTTTGGAAGATTGCACTGTATTGCCATTGGGCGATATGGGCTAAATCAGCGAGTTTTTTTACTGGTAAAGACTGCTGATAATACTTATGTATATAGTCAATTGTTTGTTCAACAGCCTTGGTAATATTTACTTGGTAATCCATATGAAGATGATGCTCAAATAATAAATGTAATAATTCATACAAAATCACTTGTTGTTTAAGATGATCCGAATGAGGCTTCATAGCATACAAATCCTCTGTTAGTCGAGTAAAGCGGGTAGCCGGGTATAACGTATATTCCACTTGCTCAGAAAAAATGGATTCTATATATGGAGAAAGGCCTTGTACTAACTGAAAAGCTGAAAAGGAAATTTTATAGAAACGAAAATCTTTAGTTATACCCGATAAATCAATCATTGAATGTGGCTGTACAAGGAAAATTTTTCCCTTCGTCACAAGATAGGGAATATCATCAATCGTTAACGTTCCACAACCATCCGTAAAAAGAATCATCGTATGATGAGAGGTTGAAATAAACGGATAGCTCTGTGTAATACAGTCAATAGCTTCTAAATGAAAAAGTAAGTCTTTGGTAAAAGTAGTTGGATTTTTATCTTCCATTAGTGACTTCCTTTCTAAATGAAAATCATTATCAATTAACTATATTGTATAAAAA
>Ga0256786_1000954_pt1 | contig 12536 bp, 4 predicted proteins | sample MC6MC0937MT_FD_186053 | JGI IMG/M metagenome (GOLD analysis project Ga0256786, IMG submission 186053) | Metatranscriptome of enriched soil aggregate microbial communities from Iowa State University, Ames, United States - MC6-MC0937-MT... | ecosystem: Environmental > Terrestrial > Soil >...
GCCAAAAATTTCGCTTCATCCTCAAAGGGGTTCGGCGCCGGTTTAGTCATCATCGCCATGACATCCGGGGAAGCTTGTGGAAGACTGGGGTTCCCGGAACTAGACATAATGGAGGTGAGTGACCAAACTCGTTCAGGGTACTCGCTGGCTGCAATCTGGGCGATCATTCCGCCCATCGACCTGCCGACGAAATGTGCCTGATCAATTGAAAGGGCGTCGAGCAGTCCGATAGCGTCATTGGACATGTCATCGAGAGTATAAGGGATGTCCGGTCGCTGTCCCGACATGAGAGCAGTCGCCAGTGCGTCAAAATCCAGCGCCCGGTATTGGCTAAAGTGTGTCGAGCAACCTACGTCGCGATTGTCAAAGCGGATCACGCGAAAACCTCGCGATGCTAATAACCGACAAAACGGAACCGTCCATCGGATCATCTGGGTTCCAAGCCCGGCGATTAGGATAATAGCCTCGTCCTTTTCGTTACCGAAACTGTCATAGGCCAAATCAATGCCGTTAACTTTCAGAATGTTCATGATCGTATTCTCCTTCAATTAATTCGGCATCGTAAGTTCTGCCATGGGCAGAAGGCGTGAATCTTCGATCGCTGCAGTCCGATGCCCGATACCGGCCAGGTAGTCTTGATGACTTGAAAAAGCAAGAAACGACTGCGCGCTGGTCTGGCGGATCAGCATAACAAGATCCCATCTTTCGTCTTCGGGTCCGATAAGAAACTCTCCGCCATCGCCCAGAAACATGATTTCGCCTCCGCTTTCACGGAGAAATGGCAGGGTGTGCTCAATATAGCGGTTGAAAGCTTCGGCACCGCTGATTGGTTCCTCCGGCGTTAGTTCAGGATTGGCTGTGTAATCGGCAACGTCACGAAAACGAAGCAGGTTCAACATGACGATGCTGCCCTCAATGCCTCGCTGCATGAACCTCATGCCGGCGCGTTGCGATGGTTCGATGTAACGAATAGATCCAAACTCCGTCATAACTGCTCCTCTCGTAGTTCTTTCCCTTCAGGGAATGCATTAGCCGCTAATTTTTTGATGTGGTTTCTGATATCAGGTGCCCAGTCATCTATGAAGTGGTAGAAACGATCCGAATCGCCAGCATACAGTTCCCGCAGAGCTTCTTCGTATTGATGGAAGTTCCCGGCCATAGCCGTCATAAAGTAATAGGTTGCTTCTTGTGACTCTCGTATCTTGCTCTGTTCTCCTCCAACACGGCGAGCTTCGTCAACGAGTTTTCTTAATGTTACCGACGCCCCTCCAGGTTGACTCTTGAGCCATTCCCATTGCCGCGGCAATAACGTAACCTCACCGGATACAACCCCCAGATTGGGTCGACCGACCCGCCGTGTAGGTTGGTGTTTCACATCCTTACTGGGCAAGTCACCAAACTGTTCTCCTAATCGTTTGAGCACGTCATCTGTCTTCCCGCGAAAATCAACATCTATTTGTTTCCCCGTGGAATCGTCAAATATAAGCAACTGCATGAGATCTTTGTCATCCAGAGCATCCTTCACTGTAGAAACAACGTGATGTAAAGAACCACTGGCGACGACTCCCACACCCAAAAATGCCGTGCAGTAAAAGGTCGTCAGGTCATTTTTCATGCTGTACCTCCTCCTCTGAATACCTGTATTAATTATACCCGGGTAAAAATAAAAGTCAATATTACCCGGGTAAAATATATAAAGTTCCAAGCAAACAGGTGCAGTTCATTCCTGAAGGCGTTTAGAGAAAAGAAGCTTGAAGATACGTCACGGACTGAGCAACTCTCTCTTCGGGATAATTTCCTTTCAGCTGGTACAGGTAGATGATGTTTTCTAGCATCATTAAAAAAGTCCCGATGATTCATATATCATCGGGACAGGTCTTGTAGTTTCACAAACTTGGGTACCACAATTGATCTTAACCTTTTAATAGTCTCAACGGGACGTGTTAGGAATTATGCTGGACATTACGTGGCGTTCGAAATCCTTATTTCATCGACCACCATAGATGAGCCCGCTGCGCCAATTTCAAAGAGGATAATATCAAATTTTTTAGCCGAACTCCATCCTGTAAGTGCCGGTATATTGTACGTAAAGGTGCCAGTCGCTGAGATATCCGATTGAATGACTTTATCGCCGGTTCCATCATTGACTTTTAATGCCCAGCCCGCCCCGTTGATCAAAGTCGGAACTTGAAGCGTTAGATAGGGATATCGATTCAAATCATACTCTACCGCTCTGATTATATTTCCGTTAGGTCCGCTTACAGCAGAAAGGGTTGTAAGACCATTCATAGAACTCGTAATGACATTATTACGGATCGGCCAATCAGAGACGTTTTCGAAATCCTCCAGTGTGTATGCAGGGCTCGATATTACGTCAACTTTGAAACTCGCACCTGAGGGGCCTATGATATACAGCAGAATATTAAAGGTTTGTTTACCGCTCCATCCTGTAATCTCCTTCAGATTATAAGTAAAGGTTCCGGTCTGAGAGGTATCGGTTTGTACATTGATATCTCCAGAGCCTTTGTTTACTTTTAATGCCCACTGGGATCCAGCGACAACCTGTGGTACGGTGATCTGCAATAACGGCGAATCCGTTAGATTGACTGTTAAGCTCTTCTTCACGGAACCGTAAGGACCGACACCTGCTGATACTGTAGCCACACCTGCACCTGCAGAGATGGATGCGTTGAACGGATTCGTCCAGTCCGATATATTGTTGAAATCCTCCAGTATAAATGCAGGAATCGCATGAATCGTATCGGCATTTACCCATCCATTTATAGCAAACAGCTTGAATTTGAATGATTTTATGCCAGACCACCCCGTGATTGCCTTCAAGTCATACGTGAATTCTCCGATCTGAGATGTGTCCGCCTGCAATGTAATATCGCTTCCGCCATCATTAACTTTTAACGCCCAACTGCCTTGTACTTTATTCATCTTGATCGTTATTTGAGAGAATGCGTCTACGTCGTAGGAAACCTGCTTGGCCGCATATCCGTAGTTGAGATTGTTCTCTGCGTAGTTGTAGATCGTACCGGCTCCACCGACCGCATACATACCGGAATTTATACGTTCGCTCCAGTCAGCCACATGATTGAAATCTTCCACGGCTGGCAGGGTATTCGGAACATTCGGCGATGAAAAGGCGGATGAGTTAAACGCAAAGTTTGTCGCTGAACCGGAATCAATACGCACGCCGTTCAGTAACCAGGTTAATTCAATAATCGCACTTGGCATAAACAGACTAGGCCGAACACCGCCAGTTGTTGGACTATTCGAATTTCCGGGGAGAAGCATTTCTGCAAAATCCGGACCGCGTATCGTATCGCGCAAATTGGCTTCGATAAATTCCTTCGCTTGCTGGTGCCCGCTATTATTCAACAGCCCATAAATGGTTAAGGAGGTGTTCGGATATTTCATTGCTCCAAAATTGCTCATTTGTTTGCTTGTATCGTGGATGCTCATAAAGAAATCTTTCAACATGGATAAAGGATTGGTGGATAAGGCATTTACCGCAAGCGTGCTAATTTTAATATAGTCGCCCCCAATGCTGACCGGACCGGTAACGGTATCATAATATTGATAGATTTGCTGAGGCTCAGTGAAGAACCACGCCTCCATATTTGCAATCATAGATTGTTTTTTAGCTTGCCACATTGTGATATCGGCTGCTAGCCCTAATTCTTTGGCAATTTTTATTGCAAAATCCACATCGAAAAGCCATGAAGCGACGAAATCCAAATCCCTGGACGTAGACGGAGTATTGACCCCCTCCATAAACCAGTACGGGTGATCCTCCGCCCAATCCAAATGTCGTTTCAAGTTAGGGTATACGGTCTGCAGTTTGTTCAAATCATGCGTATTTTTATATAGCATCCAGGCTGTCTGAGCTTTTCGAGTGGGTAAAGATTCTCCTGCAAGCGCTCCGTTGGAGTCAACCAGACTCATCAAGCCCAAATAGGCATTCCATGCTTCTGAAGGCATGATGTAGGATAGATACTGATAACCGAATAGGCTCTCCCATTGTGCTGATCCTGGATTGTGCGGCTCTCCGAAATTCCATAGAGAAGGCTTACCTGTCATCATTTGCGGATAGGGGAAGAAGGCAGCATTCTCCGGTAGCGCTTTCATATAATCCTGCAAATAAAACGTCCAAGCTTTGTAATAAGTATTACGGTGCTGCTGAGCGGTAACGCCATAAGGATTAACAGTGGACAATCCCCACACGGACGGTAAAGGAGCTTTCCGTAGCTGCGTGTCCATATAGGATTTGGCAGTACCTAATCGATCAGATACCTTAAGGGTAAAAACACCTTTAGCACGAGAGACGGCTACGGAACTGCCTTCGAATGAGGAGGCTACGCCTATGCTTACTGCCATCCTCCCGCCCGAATTGAAATGCTTCCTATAGCTCCATGCAGATGCACCAAGAACAGGGACCTCATTCAACGCAACCGGGGTTGTATCCGCAGTCAGGCCAACAAAATGAACGGCATAATAATAGTTGGCATCTGATACCAACAGGACACGATTGGTGCTATCCCACTGTGCGCCGCCTGAGCCGGTGATCGTCCCTCGTATCAGAATATCATTGGGAACACCTGAATTGTTCTGAAGGTATCGGACGAATGTGCCATTGTCATCCGCGAAGAAATCGTAGCCGCTTAAGGATTGGTTACTCAAACCGGAATAAGTGGCATTAAAATCAATTTTATAAGGATACCAAGTGGATTGAACCGAGCTGGCCGTGCTTCCGTTCGTTCCGGTGGCTACTAATCTTGTATTTATGGCAGAAGGCCATTTAAAGGTCGACGACTTGAACCACCCTCCCAAATGGGCGGCTATTTCTCCATCCAATGCTCCGGGCGGGGTTGATGAGTCTCCCATGTTGGCGTTCAAAGATAGGCGGCTACCCGGATAACTAAGCCAGCGAGGTTGTTGCGTGCTGCTATCTGCAATACTGTCGCTGTCAAAAGTGGGATCTCCCGTCATCTCCAGATTTCCAATTTGTGCAGCATGGGCTTTCATAGAACCAAAGGAATTTCCGAGCAATGTCACAAGAATCGCAAATACAAGGAAATACAGTGATGATCTCTTTGTTTTCTGAATCATTTCGTGTTCCTCCCTCTAGATTTAGATTCCCTCCACGCTAACCGCACGCGATAGATTAGAAAAACTCAGTCAGCAGGTGTCGCAAACCAAACTTTATTTGATTTCGACATCGCTGCTGACTGTTAGACAAACCTGCTATACGTTGCCGTCAATGAAGCTCTGACTGACCATGCGCATTTGATCGATCGTAATGGAAGCGCCCGGCCCGCCGATGACAAATATCTTGATAATGAACTCCTGTTCCCCGGTCCAACCCGCCATCGGTCCATAAGCAGGTAGATTGTAGTTGAAAGTCCCCTCTGATCCGTCCTCCGGCTTCAGGGGCTGATCTACTCCAATGTCTAAGTTCTCGATTTTTACCGTCCAGTTGTCCACTGCTGCGGAAGTACGAATCTGCAGAATCGGCGTTTCATCCACATTCACTTTTACCTTAACTTTCGTGTAAAAATGTTGCCAAGCAGGATCTGCCAAATCTGTTGTCGTTAATCGAATACCGTCTACTCCGCCGTTCAATCGCTCGACAACAATACCTCCAGGATTAAACGGATACCCGTATTCCCACTTCTGCAAGTCTGTGAAGTCCGCTTGCCAGCCTAATCCTTCAGCAAGCACCGTTACTGGGAACGTCTTCGTCACTGGAGGATACCCCGCTTTTGACACCGTCACAGTAACATTCGCAATTCCTTCGGATATGCCGTTAATCAACAGTTCCCCGGCTTGCACGGTCGCCTGAACGATAGAGCTATCGCTGGATACCGGAACGATTGTTACGTCGCCCGGAACAGCATCAACTTGCACACTCTTGCTCGCATTGACAGAAACATACTGCGACAAAATATCTTCAACACTGATTGCCGTTGCATGGTTGTCGATGTAGGTCTGACTAGCCATGCGCAGTTGATCTATTGTAATAGAAGCGCCCGCTCCGCCGACAACATAAAACTTGATGAAGAATTCCTGCTCCCCGGTCCAACCATTCATCAGTCCATAATCCTTCAAATTATAGTTGAAAGTACCTACCGATCCATCATCCGGCTTTAAGGCCTGCTCGATTTCGGATTCGCTGTTCCCGATTTTTACGGTCCAATTTTTTGCTGCGGCTGAGGCCCGAATCTGCAGGATCGGTGTTTCATCTATATTCACTTTTACTTTCGTGTAAAAAGGTTGCCAGGTCGGATTCGCCTGATCGGTCACGGTGAGTTGCACGCCATCCGCTCCGCCAGCTAACTGCATAACCTCAAGGCCGCCAGGATTCGATGAGTATCCAGACTCCCACTGCTGCAAATCGGAGAAGTCCGCTTGCCAACCTAAACCTCTGGCGAATACTGTGACTGGGAACGTCCTCGTTACGGACTGATATCCCGTCCTCGACAATGTCATCGAAACAGTCGCATTTCCTTCGGATACGCCTACGATCGACAATTCCCCGGCTTGTACGGTTGTCTGAACGATGGAGCTATCGCTGGATACCGAAACGATTGTTACATCTCCTGGAAGACTCACAACCTGCACCCTCTTGCTCGCGTCGACCGAAACATACTGTGGCACAATATCGTCAACAGTAACTTCTGGAATGCTAACAGACGCATTAAATGAAAGAATCCGATCTTCATAAAATTCTTTCTTAAATTGAACGGTTATCCTTGTCGTCCCTTCGCTTAGCGCTTGCAGCTTCAAACGATTCCCCACCATTTGAACATTGGCGATCTCCGGATGTTCCGAGGTCAATTCATAGCCGACATGGCCCGGAGTCGTCCGAAGCGAAATCATTGTATCCGTATAAGCCTCTACTTCATAGTCGGCAATGCTTGGCACGGTTATCTCAGGCTTACTCATCAGTTCCATCGTATTGAAGATTACTTTCCCGCCGGATTTCGAAGAATAGATTCGCAACTTGAACGTCTGTTGACCCGTCCAGCCCGTTAATGCTTTCAAGTCATAGATATAGTCGCCCGTTCCTTGCCCTATCGCTCTAACAATCACTTCGTTATGATTTCCGTCGATCAAGCTGACACCCCAATGTGCACTGGCTTCCTCAACAAAGAGTTTCAGAAGTTGTACTCTATCGGAATCTGCTTCAATTATCGTTTCGATATAATTGTCCTGCACCACGTTAAGCTGAAGCTTCCCATCCGCCTCGTTCACGTTTAACTTTCCGCGATCCCAAGTCCATGCATCCAAACCAGCCTGTTTATGTTGCCATCCTGTGGTTGCGGAAACTCCTACATCGAATGTTCGAATTGTATCAGAATAGCCATTTTGACTAGAAACAACCGTAATAACGGCGTTGCCAGCAGAGAGGCCTGTCAAAGTAAGTACGTTGCCAACCAACTCGACTGCCGCTGTAGTATTGTTGCTACTCGCAACATAATAGGATATTGCGTCTTGCAATTGGAGTTTCACTTGTTCGCCCACTCCAATAATTTGATGCTTAAGCGGCAATTCCGTTATTGCCGGCAAATTAATCAGCGTATGATTAGGAGCATCAATAGCGACAGATGTCCGGCCCATCCAAGATCCCGACAAATTTATTTTTTTATTAGAAGCATCCAATTTGAAGTCAAGCTGCCCTCCATCAAGTAAAATGTTGGATACTTCACCGTCAGTCTCAAACAAGTTTGTAAACATCGGTTTGCCCATATCCATGCGATATCCGTTACGCTGAAGTACGTTATCAATGAGCATAGTAGCTCCAAAGGAAGACGGACGGACCCCTTGCGGATAGGGAACTCCTGGAACCGCATACTGTTCAGCGAAGAAATGGGCTTGGGTCACATCTCTAACCATTGTTTCAATAATCATTCTTGCATCTTCTGTATAGCCGTTGTGGATTAGGCCGTATGTCAAATAGCTAACATCCGGATGCTTCGGGATAAACAGTCCTGCGAATGGTTCTTCCGGGTTCATATTAGCCTTCAGTCGATTGTATAAACTTTCACGCAAAGTCGGGTCCAGATCCGTAATATATATTCCTGTGGAGGTCCAAAGCGGGTTGCCCGGCGTGAATTCGCCAGTAACCAAATTGTAATATTGATAAGGTACCCCATCTTTCCAGAAGGTAGTTGTATATTTCTTGTATAACTCCTCATACTTACTCTCCCAGAAATCAATCTTGTCGCTATGCCCCAATATTCGAGAAATCTCTATTGCGAATTCGATATCCTTCAGAGCAGAAACTGCAAATTCCGCATCAATTGTATTCGGATCGTCGATGCCAGGCATAATCCAACGAAGATGATCTATTCTCCATAAGAGATACCGTTCTAAAGCGGGATATATCTCTTCCAGAGAAGTCGTATCCTTGGATATATTGTAAAGGATGAGTGCTGTTTGAGCCTTTCTGGAAGGTAAACTTTCCCCTGCCATAAGCCCGTCGTCATCCACAAGGGACATCAATCCCTTGAATGCAGCCCAAGCTAGGTTGACATCGACGTATGCATAGTTTTGAATCGACAGCAAGCTTTCCCACGAAGCAGAATACGCTGCTTTTTGATCGCCATGTCCCCAGAGTGAAGCCTTCCCTGTCGCGATTTGCGGATAATTAAAACCGATTTCAGAGGCGGGTGCCAAAATGTTCGAAGCTGTAAACACCCAAGCCTTGTAGTATTCCTGTTCAATCTGTTCGAATGTGACGCCTTGCGGGTCCACATATTTCAGCTCGAACTTACCGGGTTTAGGAACTTTGGCGAGATATTGATTCCAATTGTCCAACCGTTCCTTAAATTTACGATCGCGATCGTTGTTCACAAAAGGATTGCGAACGGATTTAATAATACTAGCCTTGCTATCCGCTTGCGTTCCTACACTGAATGCTGCGGATAATCCTTCTGGCGGCAAAGTACTGAGTTCGAAGTCCATCAGCCAGTACCCTTTGCCATAGGGTTGCGATGAACCGTTATCAATTAACATATCCCCATAGCTTTCAAAATATCGAATACTGTTAGAAGGCTGCTGCCCGAAGGAAATCGCATATTGCTGATCCTTCAGGGTTGTTCCTGTCGATACGTACAGAGTACTTATATCCTCATTCCATTGGATATCCCCGTTATATTGCCCGAACAAAGAGACGAAATGGCTAGTCCCTCTTCGATCCGCTTTAATTGTTCGCACAACTGTGTTCTCATCATAGAAGAAGTCTGATCCTTCTATCTGCAGGCCGCTATTGTAGTTCGCCTCAAAGGTAAGTTCATGCGGTGCCCATGTTGTCGTATAATCGTTGGCTTCCGCTAATATCGATTGAATCTCGACAATTTCCAAGGTATCTATTTTGAGATAACTGCCTTTGCCCACCTGAAAAATGCGTAGCAATACATCCTTCTTGCCTTTCCAGTCCGGAACCATCTTGGCAATATCAATCGTTTCCACTCCGTCAACGGAGCTTTCCGCGCGTACAACTCTTTCATCTCCTCGGTCGCCTTTGCTCAAGTCGTAAATCTTAATTGCCCAAGCTCCCGTCGTTTCTGTTTTAAGCTGCAGTAACGGTTTCTTATCTAAATCTATGGCTATCGATTCACTCGTTAGAAACTGCCATGGGTATGTCGCATCGTTCTTTACATTTAATTGAATATAATTGGGATCGAAGTCGACAATGGCATCTTCAGGATATTCAAACTCGCTGATTCTCCATTTGGCAGGAATATTAAAGCTTGCCGACCATATCCGATCAACAGCTTGATCTGTCTGCGATTTATCGAAGATTCCCATCACATTGGGCAAGGAATACCCTTTGTAATTGTCCGGCCACGGGCTTAGAAACCCTATATTTAGGGGAAGTGCGGGACTATTGCTGTACTGTACTTGTGTAGTCTGATCCGGCTTATGAAAGTCGAACGGATTGACGACAATCCGGCTTTGCGGTACACTCATCCAACGACGCTGTTGTGGACTATCCTCTTCCACTAACTTCTGGCTCAGCATTGCATCTGTTGGATCGATTGGTCCGGTTGGATTTGTCGGGTTTGTCGGATTGGAGCTTCCCCCGCCAGGGGCAGTTGTTCCCGCATTATTCGTTAAGTCTTGGGCTGTTACATCCTTACCCGCAATCTTTACGATTTTACCCGGAGCAATAATGATCGTGCCTGGTTGATGATCCATTACCACTCCATCAGCCTGAATGTCGACATTGTCTATTAAATCGGCTCCTGTGATGGTTATTGAAGCCTGTGAGGTGAATTGTCCCAGTCTTGATTGCTTATCGAGATGGAGCTCGCTCCCTGCCCCTTTGTTACCGAGAACCATAACGTCCACCTTGGAGCTCTTTAAGCTAATGTTTGCGGGTTTCACCACATCCAGAGTGTGAATAGCTGTGTTATCTACAACGACTTTTATTTGCTCCTTGTTTACGATAACCTTCCCTTTAATCTTAGAATTCGTAATATGAATGCCTTCCAGTCCACCGCCATCGATAATTATATTTCCTTCTACCTCAACCTGATCCAGAGTGACGGCACCGGCATCGACTCCAGCGGTAATATAGAGATTACCCTTTACTTTCAAGTTAGAAAGAACCGCATTATTCCCATTAATGATGATGCTTTTTTGATAATCTCCTGAATATGTACCCCCATCGCTAATCATTTCATCAACGACATTATCAAAGATTTGAAAGGCTTCCGCACGGGTTAAATGTCCCTTAGGGTCGAATTTATTCCCATTCTTCCCCTTAATATAACTGTTCTGTTGCATAGCATGTACCGCTTCGCGACTCCAATCGGCAATAAGCGCAGCATCGGCAAACTTCTGAGAAGGTAAGATCCCATTTGCCTGCAATTGAAATACTCTGGAATAAATGACTGCTGCCTCTTCGCGACTAATAAAATCAAGCGGTCTGGCCTTTCCGCTTGCATCGCCCCATACAATATCAGCAGCATACGCCTTCGAAAAGTCGGAAGCGTACCAGGAATTTGGAGATACATCGGTAAATTCCTTATTGCTCGTTTCTTTCAGGTTTAATATACGGACGATAAAGCTCGTTAATTCCGCTCTCGTCATGGGTTGATCAGGCTTATACAACTGATTGGAATCTCCTCGTATGATCCCCTTATCAATCCATTTGGTCATGGCGCGTTGTGCCCAATGATTCGCCAATTCCGATTTCTGCGCCGAGACCAAATTCGGATATGAAAACAATAGACATGCAATAACAAGCAATGAAATAGGCCTATTCCCTCTCATAAACCTAAACATAGATATTCTCCTTTTCCTCAAATCCATGATGAGCTCACAGCAGTTCAATGTTGATACCGTTAATGCTAAGTTGCTCCTTCGTATCCATATGTTGCATAGAACTCAGAATCGTCACGCTCTCTCCAGGGAAAATATGAAGATAGTTCTGATCGAATGAAGTAAACTCGGAAGCTTCTTTTTCTTGAATCATTACACCGACGGCTGCAGTATTGGAGATGTTCCGAATCCGCAGTTGCCCTTCGCCCATAGGATCCACAGCTAACGATGCTTTAGGCAACCGTCGTAGCGGTCGATATGGGGATTGCACGTCCGTAGAGTACAGATAGGTGTTGGAGGCGACAACCTTATTCTCTTTATCCCGCATTTGTAATCTCAAGAAGAAAAGGGAGCATGGAACCTCTGAGACAATCCAATCCAGTTCGCCTGCTTGCGTCGCAAGTTGCTCGGTAGTACAAGTAAACCTGTCTTGCTTATACAGCGTTCCATCGATCCCCATAATTTCGGCCTGTACTTCAAAGGTTCGTCCGTTTGTTCCAAGCTCATCATGCAAGTACAATTCACAGGCGAAACGCTCGCCTTCGCTAAACTTGACTTTGTCGTACTTCGCCGAAATATGGAGTGAGGAGAATGCATTCCTCAAGGCATAATAGGCTGGTTTAACCATTCCGTCATATTCGATTACGGATGTATTCGAGTTATTAGCAAAGGGTTCATTCCCCATCCAGATGATAAATCCGGATGCGTATGGCTCCCTTCTCCGAGTTGCTTCGACCGCATAGCGCAGCGATTCCATCTGAACATACCTGCTGGCTTGGCTGTATATTTGCAATTCATTATGATTGCGGCTCCACTCGCCGAATAACCTGTTCAATTGCTCCCATTGGATCCACCACGCCCCTCGATGGACCCAATACGGATTTTCCCTTGATGGAGGCCAAGATGAACAGCCTACCGCATATTTCTCGATGTTCTCCGCTCTTGAAATACCGGGAGTCCCCATTTCGGACAGAAGTAAAGAATCGTCTTTGTTGAAAAATTCGTAGTGATCTTCCTCCAGATACATCCAGGGACCATGCACATCATGATGGAGCCCGTTGCCGGTATGCTTTACATTTGCCGTAAAGCTAGGACCGGAGGCGCTCGTCGGCAGAAACCTGCGGCCAGGATCAAGCTCCTCGACTACTTTTTTCAATCTCGCAATGTTTGCATGCCTCTCGTCGACAGGCTTGAAC
>Ga0256786_1000955_pt1 | contig 12520 bp, 9 predicted proteins | sample MC6MC0937MT_FD_186053 | JGI IMG/M metagenome (GOLD analysis project Ga0256786, IMG submission 186053) | Metatranscriptome of enriched soil aggregate microbial communities from Iowa State University, Ames, United States - MC6-MC0937-MT... | ecosystem: Environmental > Terrestrial > Soil >...
CGGCTTCAATAGCATGGGAAGAGTTTAGCCAACTACTTTCCGAATTATGGACGTCAACCAAAGACGGTGCCATAGAAATATGGGAAGGGATGGTTAACTTCTTCTCTGAATTATGGATAAGCATTACAGAAACGGCTTCAATAGCATGGGAAGAGTTTAGCCAACTACTTTCCGAATTATGGACGTCAACTAAAGACGGGGCTCTAGAGATATGGACTGGTTTTATAGGAATCCTATCAGATATTTGGACATCAATAGTTGACCTTGCTACTACTATATGGGATGTCATTTCTACTACAATTATAGATATTGTTTCAACTATTATTGATCAAGTAGTGAATGTATTTAACACTATGAGTGAGGTCACTACAGAAATATTTGAAGGAATAAGCAACTATTTCTCTGCTGCTTGGGAATTTATAAAAGGAATTTTTACAGGCGCTTTAGATGCTATTTATAGTGAGGTAGAGATTAGATGGAATAATTTAAAAGAAGCTACTGAAAGTGTATTTAATGCAATAAAGTTATTTTTGAGTGATGTTTGGATAAATTTGAAAAACGCGATTATAGGAGTAGTAGTAAATATTCTTGAATCAGTTGTTTCGGGATGGACAAAGTTTAGTCAGACGACAACAAATACTTTTAATACAATAAAAAACTATTTGATTAATGTATGGGAATCTATTAAAGCAACAGTGGTAAATACAGCAATACAGCTTGTTTCAAACACTATTCAAAAATTTCTTGACTTTAAAATAGCCATAGAAACAAAGATGGGCGAGGTTAAAAAAAGTATTTCTGATATTTGGGATAAAATACTTGGCATTTTCAGTGCCCTTGATTTGCGCAAAATTGGTAAAGATATTATACAAGGTTTAATTAATGGTATTGGTGATATGAAGGATTTTGTATGGAAAAAGGCAAAGTCTATAGCCACATCAATAGGTGATGCGATAAAGGGTACATTGAAAATCAATTCTCCTTCACGTGTTATGATTGCAATCGGCAAAGGTGTTGGCGAAGGGTTAGCAATTGGGATTGAGCAAGGTACTGAGGGAGTAAACAGAGCTGCTGAGAAATTGGCAGAGGCTTCAATTCCGAATTTCACACAACATTTATCTATTTCTAAAGAGGAAATTGAAAAAGTCCAACAAATCATAAGCGATGTAATAAAAGCCAATTCAGTTGAAGTTGAAGCATTACAGAAACTGGCTGAGGATAAAAGTATTGAAATTTCGCAACATGCAGCAGAGAAAATTACTACAATCAAAAACAATGCAGCAAAAAAACAGGTAGCACTTACAGCTGATCAAATAGCTCAAATCAAAAAAATTGAAGAGCAGGCATTGAAGGATAAAGAAACGGTTACAAAACAATACGCTGAAAAGATAGAAAAAATTGAATCTAATTCTGCAAATGTAAAATTCAATGCCTTAAAAGAATATGTCGAAGCCCAAAAATCAGCTGGAGAAATGACAGCTAAACAAGAAGCAGAATTTTGGCGATACAGTGCTTCATTATTTAAAGATGGTACAAAAGAAAAGACAAACGCACTAAAAGAGTTTAAAAAAGCCTACTCTGAAATGGCGAAAGATCAATTCGAGAAAGAAAAAGAATATATTGAGAAACGTAAAAAATACAATTCGATATCTCTTGCTGAAGAATTGAAAATTTATGAGGGGTATTTATCTCAATATGAAGCAGGAACAGATGAACGTATTTATTATGAAGACAAATTCTATAATACGAAAAAAGAAATAAGCGAAAAAATTAAAACCATCAATAATGATTATTTAAAGCAGACGCAGGATATTAACAAGAAATTATTGGATGAAGAGCAAAAGCATAATGATGCTTATAAGAATGCTTTAGAAAGCCGAATAAAAAGCATCAAAGGTTACTTTGGGTTATTTGATGAAGTAAAAATTTCTGATCCTGTAGACTCCTCTAAATTGACGCAGGATTTAAGTGAGCAGGTGAATAGCTTATCCCAATGGAGAATCGAGTTATCAAAGCTAGAATATCGCGGATTATCTAGTGATATTATAGATGAACTTGAAGCAATGGGCCCAAGTGTCCTTGCACAGCTAGAAGCTTTAAATCGAATGACTGATGCGGAACTGATGCAATATCAAGAGTTATATGAGAAAAAGCTATTAATTGCACGTGAAGCGGCAATAAAGGAGCTAGAACCATTACAACAAGAAACAAAGGCTAAAATCGAGGACCTACGACAAACAGCAAATTCAGAATTGGCAACATTAAATAGTGAATGGCAAGCAAAAATAAAAGAGGTCGTTCTTGGAACAGAGGAAACTTTAGGATCAATGAATGAAATTGGGAAGAATGCTATTCAAGGTTTAATCGATGGTATGACAGGAATGCAATCAACTTTACAACAATCTGTAAATAATATTATCAAAGGTGTTTCACAGACCCTAGAAAAAGTACTTAATTTCAATCCCGCATCTCCAATAGTTCAGGCTGCTGGTGGAAGTTTTGCTAGTGGATTTGATTCAATTATGAAAAAGGCTACAAATATTAGTAAACTATTGGAAAATAGCAATTTGCATGAACCCTCTTCATTATCGCCAAAACAAAAACTCAAAAATAACACTGCTTCTCAAAATTCATCGCCTTCTACCATTATTCTACAATCTGTATTAGATGGCCAAATTATTGGTGAATCGGTAGTAGATGTCGTAAGTGGTAGACAATATAATAATGCAAGCATCCATGCATTAACAAGGGGGTTAAGTGGTATATGAAAATGATTTTAAAGAATGGTCGCGAATTATTGATAAGTGACTACAGTTTAAAATTATTAAAATATTACATCCCTTCTGTTTCAATAGAGCACCAATCGACTGAGGTTGATGGCAGAGATGGCCCAATTTTTACAAGCACACGTTTTAGTGGAAGAACAATTACTGCGAAATTTATGTATAAAGCATTTGATTACCATGATTATAAATTGTTTATTGCAGATATCAATATGCTGTTTTCTCGCAAGGAATATTTTTATATTATTTTCGCTACAGAACCGGGAAAGAGATGGAAGGTCAGATTAGCAAATAGCTACCAACCAAATGAGCTACTTCGGAAAGTAGGGGAGCTAGAAATACAATTTATTTGTGAAAATATATATGCAGAATCTGTTCCAACGACTTTAGATTTAAAGGAATGGGATATTGATAAGTGGGCGTGGGGGATGGGTCTTGATTGGGATGAGGATTTAGCTTACTCATTTAACAGTAATCTTTTTACGATTAAAAATCATGGCAATGTTGCTGTGGATCCACGCAGAAATGACTTAGAAATAACCCTAAAAGGAGTTTTTAATAATAGTGTAACTATTACAAATCACACAACAGGAGAAGTGTATCAATTAAATGATTCTTTATCATCCTCTGATGAATTAAAAATTAGTGGTATTCAATCTTTTAAAAATGGTATTTCTGTTTTTAAAAATACAAATAAAAAACTCCTTTCACTCGCGGTTGGTGTTAATAATTTTTCAGTTTCAGGCGGTACTGTTCACAGTATCGTTTTTAATTTTAGATTTTTATATATGTAAATAAGGATGGTGAAGAAAAACCATGGTAATTAGTCTACACACAACACAATCACCAGTCAGTCGTTCAGAACGAATGAAAATAAATGAAAACTGGCAGCGTATTATTGAAGGATTATCAAAATTACAACTGCAAATTAATATTTTAGCTGGTGGAGAAGAAGTGGATGAGTTAATTTTACGTATTAACCAGGCAATTGAGATGGTATCTACTGCTTTACAAGATACTGAAAAAGTAATTATTGAAGCAAATAAAGCTACTATGAATGCGCAAGAAGCCTCAGATAACGCTAATACTGCTGTAAAAGTAGTTAATGAGGCAATGGGTGAAGCTGGACAGCTAATGGCGAACTTAGATGCTTTAAAAGCCGAATTAGAGCAAATGAAATATAAATTGGAAACCCTATCCACGGAAGCTGAAGCAGCAACAATAAATGCCAATAATGCAGCACAAGTGGTCACTAATTTAACTGATGCCATAAGTGAGGCAATAACAGTAGCAAATAATGCGACTCAAGAAGCAAATAATGCAGCACAATTAATTGCTGGATGGGGAACTGCTTCAGTATGGAATGCAACAACTGAATATGGTAAAAACAATATTACAACTTACAATGGATCTACCTGGCAATCCCTAACAACTAATAAAAATTCAGTTCCTTCAGAATCAAATAAGGATTGGATATTACTTGCTCAACGGGGAGTGGATGGTACTGGTTCAGTTTCAATGGTAGCCGGCAAATCCCCTGATGCAGATGGCAATGTCCCTTTAACTTCTATTGATATTGGGGCTGAAACTCCTTCTGGAGCGCAAGAAAAAGCAAATAAGATTCAGGAATGGGTTCAGGCACATGGTTTAGGGACTAATCAACCAGAATTAATTACATTACCAGATTCTTTATTAAATAAAAAGGAGTCAGGATTTTGGAATGTTGAAAATAAACCGGGCTCAGTCTCACTTCCAAACGATATTGAAGATTTTCATGTTTATGTAGGTATAAAATCAGATGATCAAAGTGACAAAATCTATCAAACCTTTCTAGCCATTTCCCAGAAGACAGCTAAGACATACACAAGGGTAATTACGAATGATGGGCAGGTTAATAACCATTTAGGTGATACAGGATGGATTGAAGGTGGAGAAGGTGGGACAGGTGGTGGCCTAAAATTAAATATAAATACTTATAACCTTCAGACAACTATGGATAATCAAAAAACATGGGATTTACCTAAAGAATTATATGATAAAAATAATGATGAAATTATCGTATTCCATAATGGCATTTACTTACCACCAATTTCATGGGATATTACAGGAAATGCAAGCAGCGGTTATGTCCTAACAATTCCCGATAATCCTATTGAAAAACAAATAGATAATAATGTTAGTATATTGATTTTTAAAAACGTACCTGCTACTGGTGATGAACAATTTAGTGGGAGCTTACTAACTGATGGTTCTGTAACAATGAATAAATTAAGTCAAGATGTACACGATGCGATAAACGGTGCTAGTGAGAAGGTTGAAATAGTTGATAATTTAACAGTTGGAGGAAGTAACAAGGCTCTTTCAGCTGAAATGGGGAAAAAGTTAAAAGCAATAGTTGATGAAAAGGTAGATAAGACAGAGCTAGATGTTTTAAAAACTGAAGTTAATGAACATTTGGACCAAATGAAACCTAAAGTTTATAACTCATGGCAAAAGGGTGTTTACAATGATGTAAATATTACTAACTTAAGTGCTGTGTCGGCATCTAAAGTACTTAACTTTAGCAATTGGGATGCTGACAATTCTAAGTTAGACTCATTGTATATAAATATTCCAGTAGGTAACAGTTTTTCAGGTTTGATAAAATTGACGTTGGCCGGTAGTTGGCTAGTAGGTAATTCTATGGGTGGTGCAGAAGTTGTATTCAATGTATCTAAAATAGGTGAGACTACTTACTTTAACACTATGCAAATTAATCAAATATCATCGCAATTTGCCAAATGCTTCTACATTAAGCCGTTAGTTGTTCAGGATACAAGATTGTACATTCCTATAACAAAAGCACCTAACACTAGGAATGATATTAATATTAAAGTTGATATTTTTAGTATTGCAAATATTTTTAACGTTGTTAGTAACATTACATTGGACAGAGATTCGGCTATCTCTCAGGCTCACCCGTGGAATCTTCAAACTCCATTTACAATAAATACTTATAATCCATCTAACACTATAACTAACATAGGTGTTAATAGAGCAACTAGAGTCTTTCCACAGATCAATTGGAAAGAGGCAGGTATTGAGTTATGGGAAACAAGCTTCTCTCTCCCCAGCTCTGTGTGGGGTATATTAGAGCTTGACATAGCAGGATATTCAGCATGTTCGGGCGGAGCAAAGATAGTAGTTGAATTAGGAATTAACGTTACAAGCCAGTCTCAACCCTCGACAGTGTTCAAAAACGTCATGAAGGTTGTAACTTCTAGTGATGGATTTATGGAAAACTTTTACGTAGAGGTAGAACACAGACCAGAAGTAAGAGGGTTATATATAAAAGTTTACAAGAGAAAATACAACGACCCTATAACTGTAGTAGCTACATTTACGTCTACGGTTAGTCCTATGTCAGCATTTGATCTCTTGGAAGGTTTCCATGATGGTTGGCTATTTAATAATATTGCTGAGGTTCCAGTAGTACGTCAGAAAGATTTTGACACACGTATAAAAGAAAATTTTACCTTGTTCAGTAGTTTTAAACAGAAAATAGTGTCTGCTACTACTGATAAGGGTGTTCCAACAAATGCAGATGCTACAGGTGATGTTTTAGCTACTAACATTAGAGCTATACCTACAGGAAGTAAGACGCAATCAGGCACTATGCAAATTCCAGCGTTTTCAGGATCACAAACCGTTTCTGTAAATGTTTATTTACCATTCGTAGCTAAAAATGCCTTTAATAATATGGGAGGCTTTGTATTTCTAAACGGCTCCCCTTATGGAGCCATGGGGGGAGCAGGTCCTTATACCCGCAATATCACTGTAGCTGGAACTACTTTAACGTTCACATTTGCTATGGGTGGTGGTACAGGTAGCTATGCAGGAGGACCAGCAACATATTTTGCATCGGAATAGATAAGAGGGATAGCACATGTTCAATAGAGTATTTTACGATAAAGTTACAGGGAAAATATTTTATCAAATATTTTCTGAAACTCCTCATGAGGATGTTGAGATAGGATTTTTGAATATAGCGAGTGGAGAAATTAATTACCACACCCACTATATTGAATCAATTGATTCTGAAGCACATCCAGTAGTCAAAATGAAAGAACTAACACCAGTTGAATTAGAAAATGAAAAGCTGAAAGAGGATATTATCTTACTTCAAGCTGATGTAGAAACAGGGGGGATATTATAATGGTTAATCCAATAGTAGTACGTATTGCAGCAGAACGTATTATGTCAGGTGGTTTAAATCCAAAGACCAACCAAGTCTATATTATTGATGACATCACGAATCAGGATTACAGACAAGCCGTAGAGGATTACATTTTAACGACAACAGAAGGTGTTTAATCGTTCTATATTGTTCAGTAAACACTACTAATAATAAAGTAGTGTTTTTATTCTTATTAAGAAGGTGATTTTGTGTATAAAGGTAATCAAATCAGTTATGACAATTTAAACGAGAAGCTTAAGAAAAAAATAACCAAAGCTGATATTGAAATTGTTAATGATTTAACTACAGGTGGTATAGATAAAGTCTTGTCAGCTGAACAAGGAAAGAAGCTGAATGATATTGTTAATGAACATTCGGATAAATTTGAGCAACACATAGTGGATTTTACTGAACACATACCTTATGTCAATGCTAGTGGAGTATCAAACTCTTATACAGCTTTAATTAAAGGATTAAACAATTATGTAGAAGGGCTAGCATTAAGTGTTAAAATTCCAATACAAAACACTGGATCCTCCACTATAAATATCAATGAATTGGGAGCGAAAACAATAGTAGATGGAAAAGGTAAAGCTATAAAAAGTGGTTGTCTAATAGCTGGTGGTATTTACACTTTGAGATTTGATGGTACAAATTTTTTCTTACAGGGGGGTGAGGGAGGTGAATATGGAACAGCAGATAAAGCTCAAGTATTAACTGGATACACCTTAGGTACAGAAAATGGTGTCATACTTGGTACAATGCCTAATCAAACAAATGCTACTACAACAGCAAATAGAAATGCGTCAGGAAGTGGCTATTTAGAAATATCACCTGCAGCTGGATATTATGACGGCAGCACAAATAGTAAGACAAAAATAAGTGATAGTAACTTTATTCCTTCGAATATAAAAAATGGAACATCAATTTTTGGAATTACAGGAACATATGAATCAGCTCCTAAATATTTCAAAAGCACTAAAAATGTATTAATCTCTTCTGGATATAACGTAGAAATCTCTACCTCTATAACATCAATAGGGTTTACGCCTAAATATTGGGCTATACAAATACAAGACGGAGAAACAAATGCAGGTTATTGGGGACGTTTCACTATATTTGGAGGTCTAGGAGGAGGCTTGGATGCTGCATTACTATCTAATAATGGTACACAAATGTATCTTTATGATAAGGGGACAGTAGCAACAGGAACTACATTAAATATAGCATTAGGAATGTCAACTCCATGGGTGTTAAAAACACAAACCTTAACTTTAGACATTCACATGATAGGCTAATTTAAAAATCAGAAAAAGATTGAATGGTGATATATAAATACTATTTTTATCTAATACAAAAGAAGGTGATATTGTTTGCTCATTGTTACAAATGATACACAAGTCGAGCCAATACTAGAAACAAATTACGAAAAATTTGAAGAGTTGAATGGGGCATTGCGAATCTCATTTAGCTCTTTTTTACATGAAAGCAATCCAGGACATACCTTGCTAGATTTTGAAGCTATAATCGAAGATGAAGATGGTCATGAGTATGTTGTGAAAGAATTTAGTGGCGATACCTTTACCAAAAAAGCTACGGCGGTGCATATCTATTTTTCATTAGTGGATGATTTTAAGTATGAAATCCATGGTGGAACAAGGACGTTTAATGATTTTATGTCATTCGTTCTTGATGGAACTGGTTGGACTTTTATTAATGCAGATGTAGATGGTTATCAACTACTACCGAATTTTGGAGAAGCGAATCCAATTGTTTTAATCGAACAATTATGTACAGCATTTAACTGTGAACGTCAATTATTACCTGGTAAAGTTATTCGTTTTTCTAAGAAAATTGGTAGAGATAATGACATACAATTTCGTTACCGTCATAATATTGAAACCTTATCTTATAGCATCAATACTACAAATTTAAAGACACAAATTCGCGGATATGGTTCAGAGGGGATTGATGTTACTTATACTTCACCTTTAGCTAAGTCACCAAGAATTGGTATACGTATTGCAGATCCTATTCATGACGAGAATATAGAATCTATTGAGGAAATGGCAACCCGTTTGGCAAGTGAATTACCTGCAGCACCTGAAACAAATATTAAGGTTAAAGCGACTTCAATAGATGGTGATGTGGGAGATATGGTTTGGCTTATACATGAGGAGCTTAACTTAGAATATCAAACACGTATTTTAAGTAAAAAGACTAAACGGGATTATAGTAATTCAGAGATTGAAGTTGGAAATACACAAGCCAAAAGCATTGTAGATGCCTTATTAAATCAACATGCTACTATTAATGCTAACGATAAACGCTATCGTTCAAAATTTGAACAAACTAATGATCGAATTGATTTAGAGGTTGAAGAAATAGGTATATCAATTGCTGCAATTAATATTCGCGCTGATAGTATCACTCAAAGCGTAACAGATATAAGTAACAATTTAAGTAGTCGTATTACTCAAACAGCTATTGAAATTCGAGGTGAAGTATCTGCACAGGTCACAACACTGAACAACAATATTCAAACAGTCCGCAATGATGTTTCTGTTGTTTCTCAAACAGCATCTCAAATACAGTCAACGGTGACTAGCCAACAAACTCAAATAAGCAGTCTTGGGAATAGGGTATATAATGCCGAAAGTAGTATTACACAACAAGCAAATCAAATTCAGTCAAAAGTAAGTGTAACGGATTTTACAGGAAATACAATTACGTCTTTAATCAATCAAACTGCAACGACGATTGGTATACAAGCATCAAAAATCAATCTTGTAGGGGCTGTTACTGTTCTATCTGATATTACTGGGAATTTAGGAACAATTTATACAGGAACATTAAACAGCGTAAATATTTACTCTGCAGATATAAATATCTCTAATGATGTTACGATAGGTAAAGTTTTAAAAATAGGTTCTCACTGGAGTGACTCCGAGCCTAAGGCAATTGTATTTGGTGGAAAATTAGGAGCATCTGCAATTAGACATGAAGGAGATCAGCTTCATTTAAGTGCCTTATTTGGAGTTAATATTGCAGCAGACTTATTTGTTAGTGGTAATTATGGAAATATAGCAAAAGCTGATACAAATGGCTTAGGTTTTGGCTTATCTACTGCAACTAATCCTAAAAGGCTTTATGTTAGACTTTTTGGAATAAATCAAGGTTATTTAGAACTAATAAAAGGAGATTGATATTAATGGATTATCAAGTACTATTAAACAACGGACAAACAATTAATTTAAAAAATGCAGAGTTTGATTCAACAGCTTTTACAGCAACTTTAAATGATCAAAAAATTACTTTTGTTAATATTGGAGGAGCGATTATTAATAAGCATATTATTGTAAGTGTGTTACCAATGACAGCCGTACAAACAGAAACGCAGTCCTAGGACGAGCGTTATTTTTTATTTAATAGGAAAGCCTTCCAGCGTTTTTCGCTTAGGAGGGCTTTTTCTTATGGTCTACAAAAGGAAGTGATGTATTGGATAAATGGATAGCAACATGGAGTGGTTTTATGGGTACACTTATTTCTTATTCAGTAAATGGTTTAGGTATGGCCGTAACAGTTTTAATTGGATTTATGACAATTGATTATATCACTGGCATTTTATCTAGCATTGTTAATCATAATTTAAATAGTCGTATTGGTGTAAATGGTATTATACGAAAAATTTATTATTTGATGTTGGTGGGTTCAATTTATTTATTAGCTTTTGTGATACCAGGTATTGAATATGCTGGCGATGGAGCGGCAATAGCATTTTGTGTTTTAGAATTTATTTCAATAACAGAAAACGGTACGAAGATGGGGCTACCTACACCAAATTTTATAAAGAATATATTAGCAATTGTCAAAGATAAAACTGATGAGGAGGATAAAAAATGAGTATAAATATAACGTCAACATGCCGAGATTTAGCACAATTAATGCCAGTCGCACAATTAGCATGCCGACTTCTATTTCAAGAATGCTACAAGTCAGGCATTGATAATATTTTTATCACAGAAACGTTCCGCTCACAGGAACGACAAAATTATTTATTTGCTCAAGGGCGAACTAGGCCAGGAAACATTGTCACTTGGACACTTTCCAGCAACCATAGCAGTCGTTTAGCATGGGATATTGCGGTTGGTGCCCCACTATCTTTATACGATGTGACTACTCTCAATAAAGTTGGTGTTATTGCTCGCAAGCTTGGCATAACGTGGGGTGGTGATTGGACGGGGAGCATTGATCGACCCCATTTTGAAGTTAAAGCATCTTGGAAAATGCCTATAGGCTATCTATTAGAAGGACAAGTAATTGTTCCTAGTAGTAGTAAAATGAAAGTTAAATTAATGATAGATGAGAAGAAGGAGGCAAATAAGATGACACAAGCATGGAATCCTGCATCACCAACAATGCGCAATGAAACAGAGAATTATATAGCACAAGCTATTAAAGAAGGAATTATTCAAGAATCACATTTAAAAGATTTGCAAAACGGGATGATGACAACAGACCGCTTGTTAGGGCTTTATATTACAATCCAGCAGCGACGAGCGAATGAATGATAAAGACACCGCCTAAATGGTGGCGGTGTTCATTAATTGAATATTTACTGTAGGCATAAAAATGCTAATCATATCAGGGTATCTTTCGATGCTTATGCCTATGAATAAATAATCATGCTACTAATCTTTTTCTTTATCTGCTTTATAAATATTAAATTCGATTATAAACCTGTATCACGAGAGGGAATTTGTAACGGCTAGCTATTTATTGACTTTGATTTAACTAAAATGCGTAAGAAAACTGTAGAACAATCGGAATTTTACAGCAATTAATTGAAAAAAATAGTATTATATAAAAAAAGCAATCCACATTTTCTCGGTGGATTGCTTTTTATTCGACTAAAGTATGGAATACATAGCTTAATAAATAGCCTAGACAAACATAGATGATTAAGGATTTTAGTGTGACAGAACGAATATGATGCAAAATAAATTCAGATATACTAGTAGTGGCAATTAGGCCAATGGAAATCCCCATCAATAATCCTTGGGCTTTTTCAGATAAATCCCAATATTGACCAATCAATATGAAAATGCTGAAAAAAATAGAGAATACAATGAAATAAAGAAAAAGTCTCCATAGTCGTTCTCCCTGAGATAATAGGGCTGTTGAAAGTGCAAAGCCCTCTGGTATGTGATGAAGAATAATAGATGCTGTAATGGTAATGCTTAATGCCGCATTTCCTAGTAAATTTCCCACGGTAAGACTAATGGGGATGGTGTGAATAATCATTGCGATTGCTAGTAGGGTGACAGAAGGGTTTTGTGAATGGGAAGAATGAAAGATAGTATCTAATATTCGGAAAATAAAGTAACCAATAAAAATGCCAAGGATCAGACCAAATGTTTGATATAGGTGAAAGGAAGATGGAACGATATCAAGTACTAGTAAGCCAACTAGAAATCCACCACATAATAATGATAAGCCCTGGGTTGTATGCTGGAAAAGC
>Ga0256786_1000959_pt1 | contig 12454 bp, 8 predicted proteins | sample MC6MC0937MT_FD_186053 | JGI IMG/M metagenome (GOLD analysis project Ga0256786, IMG submission 186053) | Metatranscriptome of enriched soil aggregate microbial communities from Iowa State University, Ames, United States - MC6-MC0937-MT... | ecosystem: Environmental > Terrestrial > Soil >...
AGCAATCATAAATCTGCGGCATGAGAAAGTAAATAGTCGGTTCGTTCGGTTCTACTTGCATCTTTAGTGATTCTGATATCAATCAGCACTTGATAATAGATGTGAGTATCAACACTTTACCCGTCATAAATGCAAATAAATCCTCTCTGCCCACTCACGAGTATCCGTTGTTGTGTGACGCATCCTCCGGCTGTTGTAGACTAGAGAACGAGGCCAATGGCCTTGATTGAGTACCAAAGATCTTATTATCCCCTTAATCTTCGCATCATGATTTTCAAACTCCAGCTTATCAGGCGGGAATATTAACAAAGTTGTTACAGAATGTTCATCCGGCCTCGCAACTTCTATGATATACGTGATTCTTTTTTGTCTCTGTACTTTGACAATAGCGCACTTACGTTTAGTACCATCATCGAGTAAAGCAAACCGTCGAATCACCGGCAAATCGACTATGCTTACATCTACCACTAGTCCCGGATATGCTTTCACCATGTAATCAATCACATCGAGAAATCTTTCCAATCCATGACGAGGGTTCTTATCCTCGATTTCAAAAGACTGCATCTCTACGGGTTGCAAGTCTCCCCCGACAACGGAATCATCTACACCAGCCTCGATTATCGCTCCGCCTTTTCCACTTAAGTAGTGGACTTGTCCACCTTGATGAATGATCTGTGTATGGACTTTGACCCGTTTTATTTCGACAGATTGCCTAAATCCCAGACGTGTTGGATCCACTTTTAAAATCGGTTGGTTTGTGTCGGTTCTAGGTTCCTTTTGGGTCTGAGTTAGAATCTCATATGAATCCGTTTTTTTCTTTGCAATTACACCTTTTTTCGTACCTTTTATACATGTCCGCTCTTTTAACGATTGATGTTTGCATTCAATGGTGTGAAAGGGTTCAACTAGCCCGTTTATCCCTTCAATTTCATAAACCATAATTTCATCACCGACATGTCTGCCACGATAAACTATCTCAAAATCAGTTAATGGAGGTACGACCATTTCGAGAGGTACGCCGTAAGGAGCTACTTGTTGTGCATATAGACAGGAAAACACCGATTCATAAGAGGCTTGAATGCAAATATCCCCCAGAATCCAAGCAATATGCCGAATAAAATCGTCCTGAAGTGCGCTTTGCGGTATTCGTTTGCTAAATGCCAATAAGATGGAGTCAGACTGTAGAACAACCTCGTCTAGCAGCATGCTCAGACCATTCGGTTGGAACATCGCGTTCGAGACAAATTTTCCTGTAGCAAAAAGTGCTCTTGCAAGTTCCGTAAGAGGGATATAGTAAGTTAGGTTTCCAACAGAAATAGACCAAAGCTTATTGCAGATCAGCTCTGGACTGCCGTGCAAATAATAATTGAACCGGCGGCATACCTCCAGCGATCCCACCATTTTCCCAACACTTAAATCTGCAAAAGCAACGTGACCTGGCATTCCAAGTTTCTGGGTGGACAACGCCATTCCTTGGTGGTACCACTGCCCGATCCGCAGATAGGGGATTAAACCAACAGGGTATTCTTGTATGTCGAGATTCTTCTGATCCTCAAATGCTACACGAATTCGCCAACGATTATTTCGTTTCACAATATTTCCATACCAATGCAACTTAACCTTACGATCTTGAAATGTCCATGGATGAAGTCGGAAACTCACTGGTGAGTGTACCTCCAAGCTTAATAACTTGTTGAATGATATTTTCTACTCGTTCTCCAGAACGTTTTGGTACAGCAGCTAGCCTGCGTAATTCCCACTCGGCGATCTCGGGACGGTTCTTCCTTAATAAATCACCTGCCCAGCAAATACGGCGAATTTGATATTGCTCCGTTGTTTCGCAGACCTGTGCAAATAGGCTTTTCGTTTTCGGCATCTTGTCGATATGCTTCTCGATCCACGCTTTTTTCCGCAATAAATTACCAATGCGAGAGCGTGTTATTCGGACAGGTTTTACATTTTCATCCTGTTCCCATGTGTTCAGCAACCTATTTACCTCATTGTGAAGCTCTTCATCCCGTTTACTCCATATTGCTGGTCTAAACACGACTTGTCGACGATTTACGTAACTAAATCCTAATAGCCACTCTTTACAATGGCGATATAGCCAAGCATAAAGAGCAGGGCGCAGTTCTCTTAATTGACAAATACTGCCACCCTTATGCTCCTCATGAAACAGCATCCATTCCTGCTTTTTATCCTCTAACAGTTCAAACGCAGGCTGTTCTTTTTTGTCATGTCCTACGGTCGGTAGCTTCCGGTATTGTCGAATGATGGTTTGTGTATCGACTCTCAAGCGCCGGGCGGCCTCTCGAAAACTTACCTGTTCCTTCTTAATCAAATGCTCAAGTTGGTTAATCCAAATCGCACCGAACTGTTTAATTCGTCCGATCTTAAATCGGTCTTCTGGGACAACATCCGGTCCTCTTCGCGAAAAGCTAAATCCACAGGAACATGTAAAGGTACCCACAGGTCTTTTAGTATCGCTGCAGTGGGTAATTGTTAGCTTCGTTACAACCGGTTCCCGATAATGATCAGCAGCTGTATTTAGGCACAAATGCGGTCCATCACCGAATGGTCGATACATTGTACGAGCCGACTCAGCAAGATCCGCTAGGTCTATCCCTAGGAATCGCATCATCAAGATATGTCGAATCGGATGAAACACTTTGCGATGCTTTCTTGTTAGGGACTTAAGCCAACACCAATCGTTATCTGGACTAATCTCAGATTGCAGCATACTAAGTACGGATTGTCCGAAAAAAGATTGGAATTGTTCAGCCAGAAATTGTTGGTCGACTCTCCCGTTGACGGTGGCGAAACCATGCTTTTTTAAAGCAATCTGATATATCTGCTGTACGCTCATAGATCCAATCTGACTTTCAATCCTTGCGACGGCCTCCAGCCCTTGTGAAATCGCGACTAAATGGTCAAATGAGTCTTGATTAACAGATGGCATAGTCACCTTGACTACGGGTGGACAGCTTTGCAAAGTAGCAGCATCGTAGGCATGTTTGTTATTCGGGCGAAACAGAACACTACTCGATTGTAAAAATGATTGATGCTTGGTGCACACTAATAAGCCTGGCAACTGATGTGACATTCTCCAGTAAGTTTCTCCATAATGTTTAATGTCTTCTGCCACACAGGCAGGGCAGTACTGAAAGACAGCCTTCTCCTTGATAGCACTTGCCATCATTCCGATCATGAGATGAACCACTTTTGTATTACCGCCATGTAGCATAAGGTTCATCGTTTTTTGCCTTGTTGCAACATCGGTAAAATGAGTGTAGTATCCGAAAAACGTATGTTCGTACAACCAAGACTGGGCTTCAAGAGGGGAAAAATGCTCCATTCTTTGCTCAAGCACCTGAAGGTTCGTCGGCAAATCTGGCACCGCAATGGTCTGTTCACGTCCAAACAAGTCCTTCATGGTTTGTTTAGGCCCGCTATTCCCCGCGTATAGATGATATCTAGCCAGCCAACTATAAACTAACTCGTCATCATAAAGCCGGGGCATAAGTCCAAGCATAATAACCCTCTCACATCGCAAATTCGTCAAATGGCGATCGAATCCAGCCTGCTTCTTTTAATGAATCGTACGCACTCTTCTTTGCCTGTTTTCCTTCCTCCACACAGAGGGCCAACAATGGTGGAGTTGTTTTTGTATTCTTTCTGCTCACCACTTCTTTTTCTGTGGATTCCTCTTGAATGAAGGATATCACCTGTTGAACCAGTTCATAATGGGTGGCATTAGGAATATTTTTAATCATCTTGATGACAAGCCGCTCCGCTTTCGCTGCTTCCACGTCTAGAGAAATAAGCGCGTGTACCGCTTTTTCCACTATCGATACTTGATAGCTACTCCGTTTCGCTTCTTGCTCTTCTTTCTTCTTCTGCAACGTCGCTTTCAAATCGATATGGGATTGCCGTTTCTGAAGACAGCTTGCTAAATCCATCGGTTTAATATCCTCATATTTGTCCAACTCGCTCAACAAACCGGAACGCAGTGCCCGCAGCATCGGTTGAATCAGTTTTAAATCTTCTTTCGCCACTTGTCGGATCAAAGAAGGAGTTAAGGTTTCTTTGCCTGTTTCAATAGCGCGACTCTGTGCCAAAGAATACAGTTTAACTGCCACATCAACAATGCCTTGACTTTCGTCATATAAAACCTCTCGAAAATCTGGTGTAATCTCAACTTTTTGTCTAGTCCACTGATAGGTCCACATCTCCTCGATGATGACATCCCAATCGTCCCCAAGCTCCATTTGCTCCCAGACCATATCACCTTGTCCGCTACCACGACGGGCTTGCCGAAAATCTTGTTGAAAGATGGACTTCGCACGCATTGTGCCAATCAACACGATGGGGATCCCGGTTTCGTTGATCAAGGTAACGAAAAAATTCATCATTTTTTCTGACCCTTGATCTTTGGCCGTAAGAAGATGTTGAATCTCATCGATAATCAGCACCCCAATACAATGATTCCGCGCTACCCGTCCCATTTGTGTGACCATGGAGCTAATGGAATTTCTCGACTGCCCGAACTTTCCGAGATAGTCTGTCCCTACGAGATCATCCACTTTTGCGAAAAAGTCCATGCATAACGACTTCAAAGAACCATCATGCGGACAATTCAACTTCAGCCAGACAATCTGTAGGCGATTGATAGGGAACTTATGCACAATACACTGTGGATAAAGAGATAAAATACGTTCGATAGCCGTTGTTTTACCGATTCCGGAGAATCCCATTAACGTAAAGCTAGTTGCTGTTTGGCGAACGTCGGTGGTAGGCATATTCGTCAAATGTTTGACATGCGCTGGATCAGACGGATTTCGGGACAGATATCCTGTCCGAAGCAATCTGGAGAACCGCCGTTCTAAATCCAAATGTTGAATAACGGGTTGAAAGAAATGCTGCAAACGATATAGGGCATTGAATCGCAGTTCCGGAGAAAGCATCCGTTCCTTCTCATCATATAAAGGTGTTCTTCTCAATTTGTCATAGGCATCATGACTGGATAATACGGGAGGTAACGCCTCGATCAAAGAATTCCCCTGATAGTCGCGCAACTCTTGAGCATGATATTGCGCCGGTATCCAGTGATTCGATAAGTTTTGATTTTCATCATAATCATTCATCCCGACTGGGCTCCTTTCGTGATCTTAAAAAATCCTTAATGGATGGACGGCCAAACCCTTCATCACTGTTTTGGTTTTTCTGGGAAGGGAAGGGGATCACCTCAGCAGCTTCATTCAAAGGATCAGGTCTGAGATTAAATGTTTCCTCTTTTTGCCGTGAACGTTTTTCTCTGCTGCGGTTCTCCCTGATCGCTTGAGTCTTTTCCAATTTACTGAGTGATTTATCCTGCTCGCTCTCGGCTTTCTTTACAGACGTTTGCATGATGTTTTGCGCATCTTCCATAAAGCCTAGCTGGACTCTCAACTCCTCCAATTTCGCATCACTTCTCATATGCTTTTCTTGTGCAATTAGGTAGTTAATTTCATCGAGTGACATCATTTCAAATTGCATGAAATCGGGAAGAAGGTTACAAGTCTCAATGGCATCATTTTTGTCATCCAACATGTAAAGATGCGACATATTTCTGGGATCGTAGGAAACACTTATTTTCCAAGTTCCTTCGTTTCTGGCTCGTACAAACCATTCTTCTTTTAAGGCACGGTCACAGGTATAGAACAACTTTGTATTAAATCGCAACCCTTTAGCTGTAACGGTAATCTCTTGTTTCGGAAGCAAGTGGAACCGAACAAGCTGTTCCGGGTGATAAGCTAATTTGCCCGATCTGTTCTCGATCCCCCAGTTCCATAGCTTAATAGGAATCGGCTCTACTTCGTCGGCAATCATGTCAGAACTTCTAGGATAATCTTCGATATAATGGCTCAGGTTATAAGCGAGTATCTGTTTGATGATGATTTGGGTAAATTGTTCAAGCGTTAATCGTGCCCGAATACGGTAATCAGGTGCACCTCTAGCCGGCGCATCTTTATCAACATAGCCGGGGAGGAACGGCTTTACCTTCCCATCTGTGACATCAAATCGCTTCTCAACGATCCCCTTCCAATCCGGTCTATAAGGTGCCGCATTTTCCAAATGTATGTTAAACGCGGTTACCAGCCGTTCTGGCTGTGCACCTTCCAGTTCCCCCCGGTCTGCCAAAAGCACATCCGGGAGATTCTCGCATGGCCATGCTTCTTTTGGGATGCTGATACCATATTCTGCACAGTATTGCACCTTATCCATCGCGGTGTTCGCCAGAGCCATCATGGCTCCTGTCCATGAAGGACCCTCTAGGCCCACGTACATGCCGACTACAAGACGTGTAAACACATCCGCAACCAAATAAAGGATAGGACGGCCAATAATCCAATTAGGATTGTCACGGCTAATTAAATATACATTTACTACTGTAGCATCGATTTGAAAGCGGGATCCCGGTCCATACACCTCTGAAGTTGATGAGCTAAGCAGTTCTCTGTGATCGCGTCCATATTTTTGTTTACCTTCCCGAGCAATCAACACTTGCTTAGAAGAATATTCCTTATGGAACCAATAGTGAAACTGCCTGTAGCTGGGAAGCTTGTCCGGATTTTCGAATTCCGCTTTCATAATTCCATTCTCATGATAGAAGTCAGCCGCATAGCATTCCTTCAGCATGAATTCAAAGGATTTCGTCAAACTTAGCTTCTGCAGAAGGTGGTATTTATCTATAGCGTAACGAAAATGGCGTTTAACCTGTTCATCGACATTAATACCAGTTCCTCCGTATTTTCGGGGGTTACCTCGTTTTTTCTCTGATGGTGTCCGCTCTTGACCTTTGGCTCCAGATCGATGGTAATCCGGCAATAGAGCGTTTGGTGTCTTTCCTCGTTGCCAGTACTTCCGTAAATATTTCCGTAATCCCGGATAGGAAATTTGAAAATTCTTCTGAACATCTTTCATTTTTACGGTACGATATGTCTTATCATAAATTTGAGGTTCATCTCGGATAAGATCCTTAATCATCTCCCAAGCTTTATCGCGAATCGATCGATTTATCTCGCTAGGAGTCTGCTGCACGATTGAAAAGTACGGATCTTCTTTGATTTTATGTAAACGATCTTCAATTAAATCCTCTTGAATTTCCCGAATAAGCCGTTTAAAGGGGAGTGCTTTATCATTCCGATCATCAATATCAATTATGTATACGATGGGCGAATCTAGCCAAAGGATTCGAAATCGTTGACCAGACTGGGGATCCTGTATAATTTCATTTATGTTTAGATTCATTGTACTTTCCGCCTTCTACTCTCAAGCTCCGTCGGATATGTAAAGAGGTCGGTTGCCATTCGTGTACTGAAGACTGTCCCCTTAATGTCGAAACGAATGATTTTTCTCGCTAATAAATATTTAAACAACGACAGAGCAGATCCTGCATCCAACCCATGTTCCTCATCAAATCTAGATAGTTGAGTGACTAGTGTTTCTTTAGACTCAGACAACCAAAAACAGAGCTCATCACCCAATACGACATGCTCATGTGTTTTCGGATAATAGTACGGATGTAAGGTAGCCATGTTTCGAACAAAGTTCGGCATTAGGTCCTTTTCGGTTATCAGTGCCCAACTAACTCCTTTTCTAGTCCAATATTCTCTTTCAATATCAAGTTTTTCAACGGTTCTTTTGTCTTCAAGTTTGTCAGACGGCTTGACTGATTTCGCCACGTAACGAATTCCATTTTCCCGTTTTACGGTGATGAATAAGTCAGTCGTTAGGACAATTGGTGTCCCGGTTTCTTTATCTTTTGGATGGCTGATCCCTAGTTCCTCCGAAATCTGTACCGTCTCTTCTCGATTCATGATTGGAAATTGTTCGCGTATATCCAAAACATCATTTGCCCACTCCAGACAATAGAAAAGATTTCGTTCCATGTCAGACAACAAGTGATGGATACGGTTTGTTTTCCAACCGATCGGCCGATGAGAGCGCCCTTCAGAGGGAACATCCTGTATTGTGAGCCATGGCTTGTAGTTGCCGAACTCCCCTTGACCTCTTCCTTCCTTTTCGTACTTGGCAATCTTTTGTTCCGTCCATCCCGTCGATCGCTTCGCCATAACCGTCTCCTTACGTATGCTTAGGAAATCGAACCTTCGATTTTTGTCGCTTCATTCGCTGGATACTCTTAAAGTACTTTTCCAATTTGCTATCTGAAAACTCACTCAACACAATTTCACGGCATTCGATTATCTCATCATGGTGATACATATATAGTACCGTTAAATCCTCGGGCTTAAAAGCCACCGTAACAAACCAACTGCTAAATACGTGAGCTTTTTCAAACCATTGTTCCTCGATGGCTTTAGTAGCCGAGTAGATTTTATCGCAGAATTGAATTCCGCATGATGTCACAATTGCTGTTCCAATTTCCGAATTGGAATCATTCATGAACCCGCCTCCTGAGACTCTATAGGAATCAGTTTTGACGTTTTCGGATTTTTAATACACATACATATCCGAATATCGATATTTTTCTTTAATACTTTGGTCTTTTAAGTGCCATTTTAATTTTAGTAATCTCTATAAGCTCCTGTTGTTCAAGAACCGGCAAACTTCGATAGCTCTGCAGCAACTCCATTTCTAGATCATCAAGATTGGAGCTTGTAAATAAGGTATCCTTCGCCTCGAGAATCTCGCCTGAAACCAGCCAGTTAAGATCACACGAAAAAGAGCCTTTAATCGACATCAGGGTGTCGAAGGAAGGGTAGCACTTCCCGCTCTCGATATCACTAAGCGTACCTTGCGATACGCCAATCGTTTCTGAGAACGATTTCTGATTTAATTGGTTTGCCTTCCGGATCATTTTCACACGATCTCCAACACTCATTTCCTCACCTAACTTTCATGGTTTTGTTGAAAATAAAGAAAACCCCTGCATTCATATCCGGAGGATACATGCAGGGGTTTAGTAATCAAGCTGTTACTTTCTTATGCTGTTGTCCGAAACCCTTTTAAACATCTTTATTGTGAATTAAACAACTATATTGTAAATTAAACGACTTTATTGTATAAGAACACACCTGCTACAAAACCCACCCCTCACTACTCCACCGTCACACTCTTCGCCAAATTCCTCGGCTTATCGACGTCGTTGCCGCGTGCCAGCGAGGCGTAGTAGGCGAGCAGCTGCAGCGGGATAACGGATAACGCCGGCGTCAGCAGCGGAAGCGTGCGCGGGATGGCGAACACTTCGTCGACCGCCTTCTCGAGCTCATGGTCGCCTTCGTTGGCGAGACCGAGGACGTGCGCGCCGCGCGCCTTCACTTCCTTGATGTTGCTCACCGTTTTCTCGAACAGCGCATCCTGCGTCGCCAATGCGATGACGGGAATGCCTTCCTCGATCAGCGCCAGCGTGCCGTGCTTCAGTTCTCCGGCCGCATAGGCCTCGGAGTGGATATACGAAATCTCCTTCAGCTTCAAGGAGCCTTCCATAGCTACCGCATAATCTAAACCGCGGCCGATGAAGAACAAATTGTCATGACCGGCGATGTCCTCGGCGATCCGTTTGATCGCATCCTTTTCCTGCAAAATGGCTTCAACCTGCTCCGGCAACGCCTTAAGCGCAGCAATCGTTTGTTCGATTTCCGCCGCTTCCATCGTGCCTAGCGTTTGCGCCAGGTGCAGGCCAAACAGGTAAAACGCGATCAGCTGCGACGTATACGCCTTCGTGGAGGCGACGGCGATTTCCGGCCCCGCCCACGTGACGATAACATCGTCCGCTTCCCGGGCGACGGAGCTGCCGACCACGTTCGTAATCGCCACGACGCGCGCGCCGCACCGTTTCGCTTCGCGCAGCGCTGCCAGCGTATCGGCCGTCTCGCCGGATTGGCTGACAACGATTGCGAGCGTATCGCTCGTAATAATCGGCGACCGGTACCGGTATTCCGACGCGACGTCGATTTCGACCGGAATACGCGCCAGCTTCTCGATGACGGCCTTGCCGATCATGCCTGCATGGAATGCCGTACCGCAGGCGACGATATGAACGTTGCGAATGCCGCGAATTTGCTCGGCCGACATCCCGACTTCCTTCAGCTCGACGCGGTCGCCGGCTTGCGAAATACGGCTGCCCATCGTATCGCGGTAAGCCTTCGGCTGCTCGTGAATCTCTTTAAGCATAAAATGGTCGAAGCCGGCCTTCTCCGCCGTCACGATATCCCAGTCCACATGGAACATCTCGCGGGATATGAAGTTCCCTTCGATCGTCATCAGCTCGACGCCGTCCTGCGTCAAAGCCGCCATTTCGCCGTCGTTCAGGATGTACACGTTGCGCGTGTGCTCCAAAATCGCCGGAATATCCGAGCCGATGAAATTCTCATCCTGCCCTACCCCGATAATAAGCGGGCTGGCCAGCCGCACGGCGACAAGCTTATCCGGCTCATACTCGGTCAGAACGCCAAGCGCAAAAGCGCCGCTCATCCGCTTGACGGCTTTCTGGACCGCCTTCACGATGTCGCCTTCGTACAAGCTTGCAATCAAGTGCGAGATAACCTCGGTGTCCGTTTCCGAGACGAACTGTACCCCTTGCGCGATCAGCTCTTCTTTTAAAGCGATATAATTTTCAATAATGCCGTTGTGTACGACAGAAAATTTCTGCGAATTATCCGTATGCGGATGCGAATTGACGTCCGACGGCTTGCCGTGCGTCGCCCAGCGCGTATGTCCGATCCCGATCGTTCCGCGCAGTGGGTCTCCGCTCAGCTGCGACTCGAGCACGGCGAGACGTCCCTTCGCCTTCTTCACTTCAAGTCCGTTCGCTGTATGAACGGCAATGCCTGCGGAATCGTATCCGCGATATTCGAGCTTTTTCAGCCCATCGATCAAAATGTCCTGGGAATCCCGTTTACCTACATAACCAACAATACCGCACATTCGTGATTACCTCCGATATATTCGTCTGCGACGATTTTCAAGGATCAGCAGATAAAAGGCAATAGCAAACCGAGGGCATCCCATGCCCTTTTTTTGAAATGTCGGCAACGCGTATCCTTCGCCGGTATTCCATTTCTCCGGTAAACGCACTCGTTCTTAGCTTACCCTTAAGAAGCCGTTTCAACTTGAAAACTAATAGCTTCATTCACCCATCCATAAGCTAAAATTTCCAAAGTGAAACAAGGCCGCTCCAAACGGCAATACGCTATACGATTGCTGCTACGCTCTATGCATGCTGTTTCATCACATGTTGGGATCTTGTCCGACCGGTCGCCCGGTTTTTTGCCCCCCAACTTACGGCACTGATGGTGTACCGGAAGGTCCCCGCCGAATAACTTCGAACACCTTCACCTCGTCAGCTCAAGCCGTTTCCGTCCCGCTCGAGCTCTGGCGCTTGTATTTCAAAAACCGCTATCCACCTTTCCATTTTGAGTCATAATCAATAATATTCATTTTGGCTCGGATACGCAACAGATTTTTTGCGACAATATTCGCGGACACGCTCCGACTCGCCCTCAGTCGCAAGAACCCCCGACTTCGACATCGGGGGTCCGTCTTCGACAGCTTGCAAGCGGCTTTCGTCGCTCGCGCTCAAACGTCGGCGACAGAACACACGCAGCGGTCGACCTGCCGAACCTGTAAACCGGCTTACACCGTTTCACGTTCGACACACAGCGGCGGCGTAGGAACGCACGCAGCTGCCACCGGTCGAGCATACGGCGGCTTACGCCAACTCGCGTTCGATGACGTCGGCGATGGAGCGAACGCAGCGTTCCACCTGATCCTTCTCCGGTCCTTCGGCCATGACGCGGATAAGCGACTCGGTTCCCGAAGGTCTGACCAGAACGCGGCCGTTATCGCCCAGTTCTTCTTCCACAACGCGAATCGCTTCGCCGATCGCCACATTTTGCTTCCACGTGCTCTTGTCTGCAACGCGGACGTTAACCAGCACTTGCGGAAACTGGCGCATAAGCTTGCGCAGCTCGCTCAGCTTCTTGCCGGAGCGTACGACCGTATCGGCCAACTGCAGCCCCGACAAAATACCGTCGCCCGACGTGCTGTAATCGAGGAAAATAATATGGCCGGACTGCTCGCCGCCGAGGTTGTATCCGCCTTTGCGCATTTCTTCCATGACGTAGCGGTCGCCTACGGCCGTTTGCGCCGTATTCAGTCCAAGCTCGCGAGCCGCCTTAAAAAAGCCCAGGTTGCTCATCACCGTCGTCACGATCGTGCCGTGGTTCAGCTTCCCTTGCTTGTTCAACGCATCGCCGCAAATCGTCAGCACAAAATCGCCGTCTACTTCTTCTCCCGTCTCGTCTACCGCAATCAAACGGTCGGCATCGCCGTCAAAGGACAGACCGATGTCCGCCTTCTGCTTCAGCACCTCGGCGCGCAGCGCCTCCGGATGCGTCGAGCCGCAGTTGTCGTTGATGTTGCGGCCGTTCGGCTCCGCCCCGATCGTAAT
>Ga0256786_1000982_pt1 | contig 12312 bp, 24 predicted proteins | sample MC6MC0937MT_FD_186053 | JGI IMG/M metagenome (GOLD analysis project Ga0256786, IMG submission 186053) | Metatranscriptome of enriched soil aggregate microbial communities from Iowa State University, Ames, United States - MC6-MC0937-MT... | ecosystem: Environmental > Terrestrial > Soil >...
CAAAAAACATAGATATTATTTGCACTGCAAAGGTATAAATTTATATCTATTAAATCAAAACTAAAATAGATATTTTATGCAAAATATTAATTATTGTGATTTACCAGCTCCAAAGTTATTGGACAGCCTAGAAGTAGGAGACCGAGTTGAAAGCACAAGAGCGCACAGTTATTTGAACTTTCAACGAAATGTTTTTCATAGACTTAATCCTGATAGACGGATAGTTATACTTAAGTCAAAATTTAAAGAAGGTGTTAACATTATCATGAGGGCTGAGTAATGAACCAACTAACCAAACTATTCTCTTATGAAGGCAACCAGGTTACTTTCAAAAATGAGCAAGGAACAACTTATGTGAATGCAACTCAAATGGCTAAGTCATTTGGAAAGCAACCCATACACTGGTTAAACCAAACAGGTACAAACGAATTTATTAATGAATTATCCAAACTAAGAAATCGCAGTTTGACTGAGTTAGTAGCAGTTACAAAGGGCGGATCAAATCCGGGTACATGGATGCACGAAGATGTAGCCTTAGAATTCAGTCGTTGGCTATCCCCCGCTTTCTCGATATGGTGTAACGATCGTATTAAAGAACTTCTTTCGGTAGGAATGACAGCAACACCAGCAGCTATGCAAGACATGTTGGATAATCCGGATCTTATTATTGAAATGGCTACTAAGCTTAAGGACCTAAGATTGCAAAATGCTCAGAAGGATCACCAATTAGCAACTGCTCAAAGCTATTTCGAGAAGGTACGATCTAAAGAACTTTACTACGATGATGTATTGACATCTGCTGCTAATATCACTACTAACCAAATAGCTCAGGAACTTGGAATATCCGCTAAACGTCTTAATCAGTTACTTAAGGACCGTAAAGTAATCTACAAGCAAGGAGACAAGTGGTTAATGTCATCTGCTTACCGTGGTAAAGGATATGATGACACTATAACTTTCAAATACTTCAATTCAAAACAGGAGCCTATGACACGCATAGAAATGCGATGGACAGAGAAAGGCCGTGAGTTTATTCACAACCTATTTAAAAACTAAAAACACTAAAATATCAAATACTTAAACAATCTAAAACAGGTTGTCAGGCGTGAGCTATGCCTTTTAAATATGCTCTGAATATGGGGAAGATAAAGGCGAAGCGGTTCGATTCCGCACTCCCCAACAAAGCCGAAAGGCAAAAAAGTTCTTTGACATAATGTATCCTTAGCAGAAGCGGATGAATGGTAACAACACGCGTGGAGCTTAAAATAATACCGATTTGAGGAATTCGGGAGCTTGAAATACAGCGAGCTAATAAACCTGAATAGTCAGTTAGGTTAGTCAATTATAAAATACAGCGAGGTGGCGAAATTGGTAGACGCTAAAACCCAATCAATACAATAGCTGTAAAATCAGCGGGTAAATAAAAAAAGAGTATAAAAGTAAACAGTTGAAATCTGTGGTGCCGACATGCATTCGTGAACAAAAATAAAACTCATGTAGGTTCGACTCCTGCCCTCGCTACTCCAAATAAGGAAGGCAGATTTAAGACATTTTTAGCCGCCTAATAACGTAAATGTCACTAAGCCCGATTAAATCAGTCGGGCTTTACTTTTTTAAAACTTAATCCCTATCAAATATGGACGATCAACACATTGAAGAAATTGCCCAGCGATCACTTTTAAAGATGATCGAATGGGAAAACGACGTGAACAAAAGAAAATTCAAGTCCAAAATACAAGTTACAAGAGCCGATATAATCAAAGCATTTGATTTGGCAACTTACACTAACCTAGTAACAAGAAAAGGACTTAGACCAGCCAGACAGGACGGTAAATCATCTAAGGTTTATTTTGACACTGCTCATGTTCTTAAACTAACCCAATTAAGTCACCATAAATAAACTACAATATGAAATACTTTAAAAAACAGTTTAGGCGGTTAAGACACCGCTACAACTCCATGAGTGTTGCTGATCAAAAGGAATTTAAACAGACTATAGCGGAGTGCATAGGTTGCACATTGATGTTAGCGGCTGTGATAACAATAATGGTATTAAGTATTCTACTTGAAAAAAATTAAATCAATGGGAATAAAACAAAAGATATTCGATATCCGAAAGAATATAGGTAAGCTGACAAAAGATACAGCTAATCCTTTTTTCAAATCAAAATACGCTGATATCAACCAGTTGATAGAAATGACAGATCCTTTATTGGCTGATAAGCAAATATTAATCACAATGCCAATTCGATTAGGATTTGTTGTTGTCGAATTGACAGACTTGGAAAGTGGCGAAACAATGGAAAGCGCTATTGAACTTCCACAATCAAGCGATCCTCAAAAAACTGGATCAGCAATAACCTATTTCAGGAGATATGCTCTTAAGTCTTTACTTAACATCCAAGAGGAAGACGACGACGCAAATAAAGCATCCGGTAACATCCAAGAGGAAGACGTTAGACCTTGGCTTACTGAAACCCAATTCAATAGCTACTTAGCTTTGATTAACAAGGGTGAAAAATGGCTTGATAAGGTCAAGAAAAAATACCGTATAAAAAAGGCGTTTACTACCACCTTAGAATCAGCTGAAAAGAATTATAAACCTAAAACATAGAACAAAATGCAAAACGAATTTAAATTAGAAGTATCAACAGATGTATTGTTGAACCTCAATAAGGACTATATAGGAAGTTTAGTGGAACAAGCTAGGGTAAACCTGTCAGATGGACAAATAGATGCTCTTAAGCTACTTGTTACTGCGAAAAAGGGACAAGAGTTATTCAGTCAACTTGAAAAAACCGTTCGTCCTTACGCTGAATCCGAAACTCGATTAGGGAAAGGAGAAATATACAAGAAGTTTGGTTGTGATATTTCCGAAAAGATGACTGGCGTTTCTTACGATTTTTCTAATTGTGATGATTCAGAGTGGAACGATTTAAATGCCCAAATATTGGATCTTACAGAAAAGAGGAAGAAGCGAGAAACTTTCCTTAAAACTCTTCGTAAATCTATTTATGATGAAAATGGCATAGAAATAAAGCCCCCAATTCACAAAGGTAAGCTAGGTCTTGCGGTATCAATAAAATAATGACCAATCGCTCCATAGACTTAAATGCTTACTATTGGGGTGTAATAATTGAACTTTCTTCAATAGCCCTAATATCAAATGGGTATGAAAGGGAACGTTTTTCTGATATTAATCTTGTACACAAATTCTGGAAGACTACCCTTAACCAACCATCAACTAAAGACTTAAGCAACACCGGATTTATTAATTACATCGAAGATATACAGCGCATATGCTCCTTATATCTAGGTTTCTATTTACCTAATCCAAACGAAAAAATGAAACATTACGAACTAATTTCAGAGACACCTACAGGTGTAGATGTCGATGTTAGATTCAAATACAACAACAAGATTATGCAGGCTATTTACAAGTCTAAATCAGTTGATGTAAAGAAGCGCGAACAGGCCATTAACCGAACTATTAAAGCTAATATTTAAAGCTATGTCACAAATAAACAGAGCTGAATATCTTGACAACGAACTTGACAAGAATTTACCTTACAAAATTGTAGCGCCAAAACAAAGCACGCTTCCAATAAGGACTAACACCAAAGAAAATGCTTTGAGTATATTCAAAGAAATCACCGATCAGGGTTTTGCCGCTATACTTACTTACAACAACTATGTAACTAAGACATGTACAATACTTAAAACTGGTCCACATACAATTTATAGTTTATCTCAGGAGGAATAGATATGAGTAAGCTAGGATTCACATTCTACCCTAAAGATTGGTGGTCTAGTGATACCTATTTTGATCTAACCGCTATTCAGAGATATATCTATTTAGAATGTCTGTTCGTCATGTACTCAAATGACGGTTTTATGAAAACCCAAAAAACCCAATTTGAAAACCGAATACGAACAAAGATAGATGAAGATGACTGGAATTGTGTTGTTGAAAAATTCGAAGAAATAGACGGCCAATTCACACATATTTCTGTCAATTCAAGGCTTAGAAAAGCAGTTACAAATAGGGAAAACGGAAAGAAAGGTGGCAGACCATCAAAACCCAAAAAACCCAAAAATGAAACCCAAAATAACCCATCTTTAGAAAGAGAAAGAGAAAGTGAAATAGAAAGTAAAAGAGAAATAGAAAGTGAATGTGTAAAAAAAGAAAAAACTCACACACAAAATTTTTCTCCTTCCTTCGGTAAACAGCCAATTGAAATTTTAAAAAAAAATTGCGCGGGCCATTCGAGTTGGCTCGATTCAATCGGAATGAAAAATTCTCTTTTACCTGGCCAGGTTTTAGAATGGTTTGACGCATTTTGTCTTCACTTGCTTTCATCAGGAAAAATAGAGGAAACAGAATCAGAATTTAAGCGATACTGTTCGTACTGGATCAGCTCCGAGATTAGGCAAGGTAGGGCCATAAAGGTTGAGCCACCACCTGAAAAATCAAAACCGACAAAAGTAAATCTGCAGCAAGCTTTTCAACAATCAATAATCAAAGAACATGGACAATAAATTGCAAGTCACAGATCAAAACTGGCAAGCAGCTCACGGACTATCCAGGATAGCCGATGCCCTTAGCACACCACAAGTCAGGCACATTGACAAAGTTTCTTTCAATTCAGTTGTTCAGCCTGCGATTTACAAAGCTTTCATGAGCCGTGGGCAATTCGAGATCGAGCAGGAAAAGATAGACCACATCGTAACTTCTTTTCATGATGCTATCATGCTATCCTGCCCAAGCATAAGGATTGAAGAAATACCCATAGCGATTGAAAAAGGAATTTTAGGCTTTTACGGAGACTTTCACGGCTTGAACGTGGTTTCACTTACAAACTTCGTAAAAATTCACTACACAAGCTCTGAAAGGCTTAAAATCGTAAATCAATCACCAACTAAGGAAGACGAAAACAAAAAACCATCAGAAAGTGAAATTTTGGAAACAGATAAGAAGCTTTTATTACATGCTTTTGATAGGTATAAATCGACCGGATTTTATGAGGATCATGGTAATTATTTGTACAAGGCAGCTGCAAAAAAATTGAACCTATTTTCCTTGTCACCTGAACGACAAAAGTACTTTTTGGAGGAGGGTAAAAAAGTGGCAATAAATAAGATTAGAGGAGAAATTGTACAGCACCCGAATAGACATAATCAATTGTCGCTTGAACTCAATGATGCTAATAACCTTGTTGCTAATACCGACGGCATCCGCAAAGTTTACAAAGAATCACTTCAATTGGCTTTACTGGACTGGTTTAAGGGACTGGTGGAGATGGAAACAGAATTAAAAGACATTTTAGAACCATAAAAAATGGAAAGAAACTTAGAAAACGTACATGTAGTAATATACAGCAAAAAGATGCTTAAAGAAGCTATCAAGCGCTTAAATAACCACGGACAGAACATCGAAACTGATATCATTTGTGATTATGAGTTTCATGGTAATGACTTGCTAATCTATCATGATGGATTGTTCAAAGTTGTTCAATGTCTGCCTACACACCCAAATCATGAAGTCACCTTAAATGATTTATGTGAAATGGTTATTGATGAAGAATCAATACTTGAAGCAAAATTAGGAGACTATGTTGTAACTCAATTAAAAATTATTCCGTCTCCTGGATTTTCAGTATATCAATTAACAATGCAAAATTCAGTTGATATTCTTAATGCCCAAAACTCATTATATGATTTTAGGGTGATCAATCAAGAAGCTTTCGAAAGATTGAGAAAGGATGCTTTATGCTTGAAGTAATAATAGGAATTGATCCAGACGTTGACAAAAATGGTTTTGCCCGATACTTCATAAAAGACGATTTGTTCCAGTTGAGAAACCTTAATCTTTTTGAAACTTTCAATATGTTATTGGATATGCATAAAGCATTTAATGTAATTGTATTGCTTGAATCTGGTCATAAGGTTAAGAAGACTTGGCAGCGTAAAACAACTGGAGTTATAAAAGATGTAGGCCGTAACAATGAAATTGGTTCACAGCTTGAAAAGTTCATGATTGATCATAATATTCCTCACAAGACTATTAACCCTTTCGGAGGTTCAAAAGTAAATCACGAACTGTTCTGCAAGATAACAGGATGGGATAAAAAGAAAAGGACCAATCCTGAAACTAGAGTCGCTGGCCTGTTAGTAAGCAATTATAAATCACGATTGAAATTAGATGATTAAACCCAAAACGTCAACCTGTATATCCTGCGGAAATACCCGACAGATATATGCAAAGAAGATGTGTTGTTGGTGTTACGATAAGCAAAGAAAGAAGACTCCCCTACCCAAGCCTAAAAAGCAAATACGAAAATTTTCTAAAAAGTCACTGGACCAGCTTAAGCGGTACCGGATATTACGTGATAAATATCTCGAAGAAAATCCCATTTGCCAATATCCAGGATGCAAAAGTAGGGAAGTAACATTACATCATAGAGCCGGAAGAATAGGCGATTTCTTAACAGATAAGCGCTTTTTTTCTGCCCTTTGCTGGCCACATCATCAATACGTGGAAACCCACCCAGAAGAAGCCAAGAGACTTGGCTTAAGTATTTCACGACTAAATAAAGAGACATGAAAGCATATTCAATAGAAATGGTAATTGAAGCTTTTACATTGAAGTCCAAAGGCTACTCGAATATGGAAGTAGCCAATCACTTTAACATAGCCTATACCAATTTAAACAACCTGATTGCTGCATATAAAAAGAAAGGTTTTGACTACGTAGAACCTAAAATATACCTGTATGCTAAAATCAGGAAAGACTATGATTCGAAGGTTCCTGTGCCGGATATCCTCAAAAAGTATAGCATTACTAGGGGCGTTTTATACGGCTGCCTTACGTATTGTAAAAACAACAACTTAACGGATCCTCCTGAACAAAATCTAGTTATTCCTGATGTATCAAAAATACCTAGTAGATATCTTATTAGAGGTCTAAGACTGGCCGAAAGGAATAAGAAAATAAGAGAACTTAACGTTGCAGGAACATCAATTACGAACCTGTCAGAGGAATTTGATTTATCTACTCGGCATATCTCCACAATTATTGGAATAAAGCCTAAAGTAATTAAAAAGACGCTTCCTAAGCCACTAAAAAAGGTAAAGGAGCCAAAACCAAATACCGAAAAAAAAATAAAGCTAATAAAGCTTAAACCTCTTCCGAAATCAAAACCAATTAAAGTTCTTCCAACTAAGGAAGAAGTTCTTTCTAAGATGAATCGTGGAGAAATAAAGCTATTAAAAGGCGAAACAGTTTTCAAAACCAAGGTACACGACATTACTCAACAGAGATCCATAAGCCTTCGTGACCAAAAGAACACAACAATTTTCGTAAAACTATCAGATACGAGAACTGATGAGGAAATAAGAAATCAATATTTAAACAAGTCATTATAACCACAAAATGAAAACAACAATCAATTACAACGGTAAAGATGTAGTTATCGATCTAACTGCAGAACAAGTAGCACAAGTTAAAAAACTGTCATCACATTACACTGATATCAAGACACTACAAGATGCCCTGGACTATATCGGCGAATCTCTCGAAGATTTCAACCACCGTACTCAGTTCGACGACGATTGCCAAAAAGCAGTTAAGGAACTAGAAGTTATTGTACTTGCAATCAGACAAGGAAATGAACTTGATCACAATCGAGGTGGTAGGTGGTATTACCCATGGTTCAATGCGAAACGTTCGTCGGCCGGTTTTTCGTACGGCGACGCCCACTTCGGTTATGCGGGTTCGACTGTCGGTTCCCGCCTCTGTGTTGAAAGTTCAGAAAAGGCCGAGTATCTAGGCAAGCAGTTTATTGATACCTATGACAGATACATAAACGGTGGTGATATAGAATTTAAGTCGTTCCCATCACCATTGTTAGAGCCAAAAAAGTTCGATTTATATACAGATATAAAAACGTTTGAAGATGCCTGTGCCTGTGTTGGTATTGATCCTAAATCATTCCATGAGTCACGTAAAAACCTATCTGATGACACTTACGCTTATGAACAGTTAAAAGTGATCAGCAAAGCCTTAAACGGTGGAAAACACATGGACTATACTGATGAGGATGAGTACAAGTATTATCCTTGGTTTAACGCTGTGGGTTCGTCGGCCGGTTTTTCGTTCGGCGACTACCGCTACGTTTATGCGGTTTCGGGTGTCGGTTCCCGCCTCACATATAAAACAAGTGATATAGCAAAATATGCTGGCACTCAATTCTTGGACATTTACAATAAATACATCAACTGATATTTAATAAATCAACAATATGAAAAATTTAAAATCATTCGAAGCAGCAGCTAAATACTTAGGTATTGATCCAAATAACCTACCAGATGTTTCAATGCTTCCCGAGCAATCACAAAAGTCTGTTATTTCTTTCTATAAGCTATCTATAGTCAGTCAGGCAGCTTGGAAGCAAGAAGGAAAAGTAATTGATTGGAACGACTGGGATCAATACAAATACTATCCATGGTTTAAGATGTCGGATTCTGTGGGTTCGTCGGCCGGTTTTTCGTACTACGACTGCTTCTACGGTGGTACGGGTTCGATTGTCGGTTCCCGCCTCGTATTTCCTACCTGGAAAATTGCAGAGTATGTGGGCAAGACATTGATTGATCTGTACCGTGATTTCATGGTAATATAAAAATATAGGTGGCTATCCATTGGCGTTCTGTAGGTTCGTCAGCCAGTTTTTCGTACAACGACTACAACTACGATAATACGAATTCGAATGTCAGTTCCCATATCTGTAAAAATATTAATGGATAGCACCTTGCTCACATAGCAAAAAACAAAATGTTAAAAGGTCGTTGGTAGGATCATCCGAAGACGACCGAACTAAACATAGGCAAATGAAACGACACTGTAATTTATACGAAAGGATCTGTGACATACAAAATATATATTTAGCAGATGACCTAGCCAGTAAAGGAAAAGGCAAACAGTTCAGCATTGTAAACCATAAAGCGAATAGGGATATGAATCTATTGAAATTACAAACTATGCTTTTAGACAAAACTTTCAAGACATCTCCTTATGCAATTTTCAAAGTTTATGAACCAAAAGAGCGAGAGGTTTACAGATTGCCATACTTCCCTGACAGGATAGTTCATCATGCTATCATGAATGTCCTTGAACCCATATTCGTAAAAACATTCACAACTGATACGTACAGTTGCATTAAAGGAATGGGGCTTCATAAGGCATCAAGACGACTAAGTAAGGCTTTAAAAAATGTTGATGAAACAAAATATTGTTTAAAACTGGATATCAAAAAGTTTTACCCAAGTGTTGATCATGGCATTTTAAAGTCATTGCTCAGGCGAAAGTTTAAAGACAATGACCTTTTGAACCTACTTGATGAAATAATAGATAGTGCCAACGGCATACCTATCGGAAATTACTTGTCTCAATACTTTGCCAACTTCTACCTAACATATTTTGATCACTGGCTCAAAGAAGAATTGAAAGTAAAATATTATTACCGTTATGCTGATGATATAGTGATACTACATTCAAGCAAAGACTATTTACACGGCTTATTATCCAAAATACGGATATACCTTAATGTAAACCTAAAATTGGACGTCAAAGGAAACTATCAAGTTTTCCCGGTTGCATCCAGGGGAATAGATTTCTTGGGATATGTACACTATCACACGCATACAATGCTGCGCAAATCGATAAAAAAACGGTTCGCCAGAAAGGTAAAGAAAGATGCTTCGAAACTTTCAATAGCTAGTTACTTGGGATGGGCTAAACATGCAAACTGCAAGAACCTAATTAAAAAGCTACTTCCCGAACATGAAAAAGTTTAGTGAATTCAACATTATAATCAGCACCAGCACATTTATCGGAGATAAAATAAAAATAAGCAAGATACTCAATAGGCAAATAACAGTACATGCCTACAAAATAGAAGCATCTAAACATTTCAAAAACGAACGGTTGGATCTACAGATTGAAGTAAACGGAACAAAGCACATCTGCTTCACTGGATCAACCAAATTATTAGAACAAATACAACAGGTACCACAATTAGGATTCCCATTTGAAACAACAATAGTAGAGGATAATGATATGTACCTGTTTACTTAAAATAATATACGGGTGCTTTAACCGGCACCCTTTAAAAGAAGAAAGAAAGATGGAAAAAGAAATAACAGTAGGCCAGTCCTGCGAGGTAGTTAAGATTCTAACAGACGGCGGTTATTTTAACTCATTTAAGACAAACAGTTTTACTATAGGTCATAAAGGTGACCTAGGTATATACTGCTTACCAAATCATGATTACACTGATGCTTTCAAATATAGATACATGAGCTTACTAGAAAATGAAGTAAAGCCAATAGGTAAGTTAACAGTAACTAAAGTAAAGTAGCCATGGAACCAAAAGACAAAGCGACAGAACTTGTTAAAATTTTCACGCTGCAAAACGCCTTTGACCCACCTTTTAGATGTGTAGACAATGCAATTATTGTGGCTGAACAAGTAATGTCAACAGTAACTAAAGGCACGGCAAAATGGCTTTACTGGCAATCAGTCCTTCACGAATTAAAATCAATGTAAATCATGAAAACAGCAAAAGATAAAATATCTCTCATCACAGTTATGATCCAAAAGCTTAACAAGGAAAGAGCACAGCTATTCGTAAAAGGCTTTCAGGTTACATCTTTGGGGTATGTATTCCCTGATGAAATAGAACAGGCATACGGGGTTAAAAGAGGAACTGCAAGTTTTGGTATAGCTGTAACTGATCTATTCTCAGAATTCAAAACAGACGGTGTGCGTATGGCGGAACTAGATAGTTTAATGAGAATAGAATGTGAAGCGATGGAAAGAGCCATGGATGTTGAGACCAAAATAAAACACGCACGGATCTACAATTCTTATGTTGACGAGTTCCGGGAACTAAACAAGCCAATAGCTCGGTTTGTCAGATTATTCAATAAAGTAAAAAGGGGAAAAAAGCCATGAAAACAAAGCAAGAAGTAATACAGCAGCACACTCCTGCCCCTTGGCGATGGGAATTCAACGAGAAAAGCAAAGACATTCAAATTGTCGGCGGAAAGCCTAAATACGATTCAATAGTGATGGCCTTTGTTAGGTATGGAATGAGTAGTGCTCAGCCAAGATTCAATATAAAAGGATTACTATTTAAGGCTTCCGAAATGGGCCAAGTAGTACAAGGCCGTGAGCATCATCAAAGTTGGTTCAATTCAATAAGTCACCCTGATGCTTTGCTAATGATCAAAGCCCCTGAAATGCTAGAAATGCTACAGGCGCACATCTTCGCGCTTGATAATGGTCAATTAGCATTTTACGAAAAATATGGCTTCAATGTATCTGAATTATCGGATCGAGTAAGGAAACTTATAGAATCAGCAACCACAGTTTAAAACTTAAACAGATGATGAATAACGAAATCACTCAACGCGCCAAAGATCTTTTAGATAAAGGCGCTGAAAGAAATAAAAAGCATTTAGAACAAATGCGCAAGGAAGAAGAAAAACCACTTCGTGATCACTTCGCAGGATTGGCGATGCAGGGTATTATTTCATCGGGGAAAAACATTACTCCTGAATATTGCGCTGCTTGGGCATACAAGGTTGCTGACTCCATGTTAGAAGCAAGAAAATAGTCAAATCATGAGAACACAACAAGAAATTGACGACGAATATGAAGACAGGTATTTTCAGTCGCAGATATCAGAAACTAATAAACCATTTGAATTAAATACAATGAACAACGAAATAAAAATAACCAAAGAGGACTTTTTAAAAGCTGGATTCACTCAAGATGATGATCCACAATTCTATTTCCGATTTGACTTGATTAGCGAAGAATCTCGGGAAGAAATAGAAGATGAAAGCGATATCCCAGCATTACTCTTTGGGGACACAGGGATTAATCAAGGCTATTGTATTTACACAGGTGCACACTTTGTTTGGTTCAATTCAGAATCACCTAAAGAAGCAATAGAATTCGCAAAGAAAATAACAGCATTTGAGGAGGTATAAATCATGAATAACAACGAAATAAAAAAGCTGACACCTCAGCAAGCCTTAGAACAGGGCTACGAATACTTTACAGTTTACCAATCAGATCAACACTATTTAATATCCGACCTATTTCAAGAATGGTATAGAATAGATGAGTTGAAAGGTAAAAAGCTATTGCTAATGAGCAAAGAAAATATTGCTTTCAGCATTAGCGCAGAAACTATTCAAGGGTTACTCCAAGATCATATTGATAACGAAGAAGAATTTTACGACGAG
>Ga0256786_1000986_pt1 | contig 12304 bp, 13 predicted proteins | sample MC6MC0937MT_FD_186053 | JGI IMG/M metagenome (GOLD analysis project Ga0256786, IMG submission 186053) | Metatranscriptome of enriched soil aggregate microbial communities from Iowa State University, Ames, United States - MC6-MC0937-MT... | ecosystem: Environmental > Terrestrial > Soil >...
AATTTTGATCTGGACGAGAAATGCATCGAAAGGTACAGATTTGGTAGCCAACTTGCAGCAGGCAGGATTTAGTAACGTTGCCTATGCCGATAATTTGGAAGAAGCTGTAGGTAGGGCAGATGTGATCTCCTGTGCGACACTAAGTCATGAACCTTTGGTCAAAGGAGAGTGGATAAAGGCAGGTACACATCTGGACCTGATTGGATCCCATACACCTAAAACACGCGAAGTAGATGATAGCGCTATTCTTAAAAGTAGCATCTTTGTGGATTCACGAGCGGGAGCGCTCCACGAGACGGGAGAACTTGCGATTCCAATTGCAACAGGTGTACTGGATCCTGACAGCATTAAGGGTGATATCAAAGAACTTTGTTGTGGCGAGATTATGGGAAGATCATCTTTGAAGGAAATTACTTTATTTAAATCGGCGGGATTAGCGATAGAAGATCTGGCTGCGGCTTTGCTTGTATATGAACGTGTGATTGAGGCTAAAAACGTTTCTCTCTGAAATAACGATGTACAAAAATGAGTCGTTATGACAGACTTTCCATTTAGCGCTATAGTTTATATGGTGATTGTGGATCCCAAAGGAAATATTAGAGAATCAATTTACCTAACGAAGCCTTAACTCAAAGTAAAAGAGCTGGTGATGACTATAGGGTGTTAAATTTATTCTGGATATCACGCTCAATGAAACGCTGAAAACAATAAAAATCTTCGGCATTTTAAAATAAAATTTTGATTAGATTTGGGATAGGTTCTTCAGTATAGCTATTTCAGGTTCAAAGGTTTGGCAGAAGGCCATGCCAAGGGTATAACAGAAGGTGCGTACCAAAAAGCTATTGAGTTGTTTGCCAAAGAGATCGAAAAGCTCTAGCCAGAGCCATACAAAGGTGAGTTGATAAATTAGCCTCCATTCATTTTTATTCAATAAGATAACTAAAAAAGTTTACGGATACTGTAAACTTTTTTAGTTATCTTATTATTGTGAATGTTGTCGAAGTAGCTAGGGGTCAGTCCTATTTAATCGAAATTGCTCCGGTTTTGAAAAGTGATTTCAAACACTTGGGTGCGGATAGGTATTTCTTTGACTGGAATGAAGAAGCTTCTTTTGAAATATTAAAATTGACGATTCAAGGGAAAGAGATATATTGGGCTTGATTTCTACGAAAACAACAGGAGTTTGCGCAAGATTTGGATATTATACCGGTGTCGCTAAGTCAGATATTGAACAATCATCGCGAATCGAAAGAGGAGTTTTTTAAGAAGCTGATGATTCATTCCGAGCGTGTTTTTAAGACGATTAAAGGTTTTCATAAACAGAGTTGGGATCAGGTCTATTTTCGTGATAAGAACGAACATAGCGTCCCATGCAGATTTTGTTATCAAGAAAATGCTGGAAACTTTATTTTGTGTTTATTGAAATCGATAGTATAATTTGTTATAAAAATCCTATTTTTAGCACACAAAAGAATAGTGACAATAGTAACCTTTTGAGTTAACAACCTATGATTTAATGAGGAAACCACTTTTATTTTTTATTTTATGCCTATTGACGCTTCAGACGATTGCCAAGGATAACAAGAAGCAGGAGATTGATTCGATTGTAAGCAAAGCAAAAGAACTTCAGAACCAAGGTAAATTTTTACCACAATTGGAGATGGCAATCAAGGCGCTTAATTTGTCCGATAGATATAATTATGACGAAGGAAAAGCACGGGCTCATTTTTCGATGGCTGATGCACTTGTGTATGTAGGGTTATATAAGGAGGCGATAAAGCACCTTGAACGGGTTGAGCACACAAACTATTATAAAGAAAAAGCCATCATGCAATCTGAAGTCCACCGGGTGCGGGGAAGAGCTTATACATATCTTAAATTGAACCAGCAAGCCATCCGCGAGTATTATTTGCAATTAGGGGTCATCAAGAATCTGGAGGGGCAAGCGCAAAAAATATCTTATCAATATACTTATGGAAACCTATCTACTGTTTTCGATAATCTGGTGCAACTTGATTCCGTCCAGAAATATACTGAGCTGGAACTGGATGGACTAAAGGGCTTTGATGAAAAGAATTATGCGCAAATTTATCTGGGGGTTTACAATCAATTAGGGCAATTGTATGTGAGGAAGGGCGATTTTGCCAAAGCGCAACACTACCTTGATAAATCCCTGGAAATTGGGACTAAATATAATATTATTCAATATTCTAATACCTATCTTTTCTTGGCTAATCTGGAGAAGCAAAAAGGAAACTATAAACAGGCATTGGTCTTTTACGAAAAGAACTTGGCGAATAGGCGGACGACTGGTGAGAGAAATGGAATGAAGAATGCTTACAGAAATTTAGCTGATTTTTATCGAGAGACCAAGCTCGATAAAGCGAAAGGCGATGCATACGAACGGGCTTTTAGCCGGCTCAATGATTCTCTGGAAAACGAAAATAGAGCGGTTATCGATCTGGCACTAAACCTGATTCTGAAAGCAAAAGATCAGGAAGCCACTACCAAGGTTTCAAAATCAGTGACTGTCTCTGTAATCATTCTAGTGGTACTTGTTATTGCCATTACATTTTTTGTATGGCGCGTGAGGCACAACCGTAGGCTGCTGGGGCAAAAGGAAGAGGCGCTACAGGAAACAGAAACCATTAACAGGGAACTGACGGAGCAGGTCGGCGAAAACAAATTCAATAATCTGATCGATCTGGCCAAAAGCAATAATCCGGAGTTCCTGATCTTATTTACTGAACTCTATCCGCAGTTCATCCAATCCTTGAAAACACTTGATCCTAATATCAGAACGACTGAACTGGAGTTTTGTGCGATGGCTTTTCTTAATTTTTCAACAAAAAATATTTCCGAATATACCTATGTGACAGTAAGGGCTGTACAGGTCCGCAAAAATAGGTTGCGAAAGAAGTTTAATATACCTTCGGAGGTCGATTTCAATACTTGGATGCGCGGACTGTCCGATAATGGCCAGTTGAAAATCTAAAGGTTTTGAAAAAATGAATCAGTTATGCCCGTCGGATTATTGTATTTTTTTGTGCGCTAGTTTCGTGCGGCTGGTTTGATAAGGATGGGCATGTGACTTTTTCTAAAATTTCCAGGAGTCTCCCCGGTCCATTTTCTAAATAACTTTGAAAAATTGGAGGCATCGTAGGTAAGTATAAAGGCAATTTTAGCGATGGATAGCGGTGAGTTGCTGAGCATTTCTTTTGCTTTGCTTATAATTTTCAGGTTGTAGAAGTAACTGGGATGCTTCCCTTTCTCTTTTTGGAGGATATAAATAAGATGTTTGTGTGAAATGGCCAGCTCACGCGCAATCGTGTTGATCTCCATAAATTCCATCGTGCGCCCCTGTATGACATCATCGATGTGTCTATCCAAAAATAATAAATATTGATTGGTTATTTGGGTACCTCTACTTTCTGTTTTCATACCTTAACAAACTGTATCACTTCTGATTTTCTCTGGCTTTGTTTCGCTAGTGGCTATGTTAGCGCGGTCTTGTGTTACTTTCGAGAATAAACTATAGGAGAAAAAGCCCGGCTTGGAAAAACCAGCCGAGCATTGATTCCTATTTTTCAATAGGAGATTTCTAGTCAAATAGGGATTAATAGAATGACTACTTATAAAATTTTTGATTTATTTATGATTTATCCTGGATACAGCGTACCGGATAACCTGCATTTTTAAGATAATTCGATGTATCCCAAGAACCACTTTGGAATCCACGTCCGTGTAACGCATAATCATTACCACCGACTGCAGTGTTTAGCCAATAAATTGCGGAGCTTTGGCGGATAAGCTGGGCTCCTGTTGTCGGACTTCTGTGACCATTAGCAGGAAAGCTTAATTTAATGTCACTGCTCTTTCTACTGGTCATAATATGTGCGGCCGTAAAGTCAGATAATCCAACTGTAATGTTACCATTAAAAGTAATCCAGTTTCCAATGACGGTATGGCGGGTATAAGTTCCTAAACGAGTATATTCAGCTTGGCTAGGGACTCTATCTCCTGTACCACATGGGTCTAATGCTGCTTTCACTGGAGCAGCTGCCGTGCCATTATTCCATGAACCATCTGCAGCAGGTGTGGTATTCCATCCCGCTATCGCGCCATCGCCACTGTAAGCATTTGCTACAGGTACTTGACGGCCCCATTGATAGTAATTACCATATAAGGCCTGTACCGAAGGATTTGCATCAGGATTGTTGGTTGCAGGGTTTACATTGGCTACACCAAGGTTATAGCGATCCCAACGATGGCCACCAATTACGGCATAGCGCGCATCAGCAGCAGTAGCGCTTCTAGTTACATTAAGCGCATTGACATAACGGTCGCTGTTAAATCGCAATTTCATGGTGTAGGAAAAACCAGGTTTTAAACCTAGGCCCGCATTTGAAAAATTAAAGCTTACTGCCTGTGCATTGACATCATGACCGATTTTGATCTGGCCACTTGGTATCGTTAATGCAATTGAAAAGGTATTTGACCTATTCTGGTTGACGATAAAAGTACGGGCTGTTGCATTAAGATTTGCAATAGGAGGTACATTACTCTCATTAACTGCCGCTACGACTTCGCCAGTACTTAGGTCGACAGTGGCATCAGCGAAAGGTGAAAGCCATTCAGCTTGAACCGGAACTTCTGAAAGATAACCTCCTTTTAGATAGTTTGCAGTACCAAAAGTACCCGTAGCATCGCTATTGTCGACAAGAAGAGAGACACGGGTAAACATATGCTGCAATGGCGCCGTCAATGGTGTAGGAGTATTGTTACCAAGGATGGTGACATCTTTTTCGATGGCGTACATTAAGTCACTTCCATTCTCTTGAAATCCGGTAAAATCGAAATTAACCGTACCTGCAGTATATAGGTTTGTTGTTGGAGCAGCAGGAGGAGGGGTGGTCGTAGAACCCAATGAATAGATAACAAAGGTATATTTATTGCCTGCGATCAATTTATCTCCAAAAAATACCTGGGTTGAATCGGCAGCGTCACCAACGCTCTGGTCGATATAGGTACCGTCAGTTTCATAGGCTACTACCCGATAGGTAACCGGACCTCTCAAAGACAAGGACGACGTTGCAGCCTTTTTACTGCTAGATGCTTTAAGTCCGCTGCTGCTTGCGGTATTTTCTGTAAGTTCTGCGGTAATGGTAAACGGCCCCGACTGAACTTCTTGAGTGATCGTTAACGGTTTAGCCGCGCTAGCCTTTGCTGAAGCCTTCGCCACAGATATATTATCTCCAGCGAATTGGGCTTCTGTTAAAGCCAGTTTTATCCCTTTATTTGCTTCAATAGTATTTTCACCTTTCTCCTTACTACAGGATACGGCAATTGTTAGAAGAATAAAAAAGGCTAGTTTTATCTTTATGGTCTGATACATTGTTTTCATAATTGTTATAAATATTTTTTGATTGGTATTAGTTCCACCATTCACCACTTGGGTCCTGGGTTTCTGATCCGCCATTATTCCAGTCAGTTTCATTAACTCCGCTTCCGCCTCCGGGTTGCGCCGATCCTACCGATCCTGCAGCCACACCTTCTTCCATTACCACCTGTAACTGCTCGATTACGGGTTTCACGTAAATCTTTTTTTCAGTTCTCTTTTTCATGTGTATATTTTTATTTGGTTTATGCTTAACATTTATTTATACATGGCCCAGCGTTTTATCATGAATTAAAACAGGAGCATACAGCAGATAAATGCCTTTTATTAGTTCGGATTTTCAGTTGCTAGTACTGTTTTTGTCGATTTAATATAGTTAGTGTCTTCTATTAATTTCTCTTCATTTAAATAATTAGCCAAACAATGATTTCTCCTAAGTTGGATATAGCTTTGAGCGATCTATATTGATCGAAACTGTTGCTTCAAAGATAATCTAGAATAAAAAGATAACAGTACTACGGATATATCACATATTTATCACAGATCTATCACATTATTTGCAATTACTTGATAAACAGTCTTTTGTGTTTAGTTTTTGCGTTTTTGTCAAAATTATTAGCAAAAATAAACTGTCTTTATCTTCCATGATTTTATGTGTTGTAACGTTATTTTTTTATATGACAATATGTTTCCTTATTATGTGTAATATGTCTGTTTGAAATGAAATTTAATATGTGATATATCTGTGATATGTGTCTATTGTTTCTTTTCGAGAAAGTTTTTGAATATTTGCAGCGAATTAATTAAAATGTTTATTAATCATCAAAAACAATTAAAAAAAATGATTTTAGAAGCACAGACAAAAGTAAGCTGGAGAGCATTAGTTCTATCGGCTTTGGTGTGTGGATCGTTGTATTCCTGTAAGGAAAGCAAAGACAGTGTAGCAGCAAGCGGTAAAGCTAGCGTCAGTATCCAGTTACTTGGCGTAGAAAACCCTATCGTAACAACTAAGAAAGCAGGTAAGGCAGGTAACACTGTGGGGACAGGCCAGACTGTGGTAATCCCTTTAACAAATTCAAGCTCTTTTGAGGCAACATTGACGAGCGAGTCGTCCGTAACAAATGGCAACCAGTTACGGGCCTCGTCCGGTAATCGCGCGGCGGTAACCGAAGAAAGAACGCCATTGGCGGCTAACATCAAATATAAAATCGTGGTGTATAACGCTGACGGTGATTATGTGACTGAAAAAACCTATACCAATTCAGTCGACAACAGTGCTGAAATATCTTTGGAAGCTGAAAAGACCTATACTTTTGTCGCTTATTCGATCAATAGTACAGCTGCTGTTCCAGCAGTGACTGCACAGGCTGATTTAGCGAATGCCAGCTTGGATAATATCAGCGCAGATCTGATGTATTTTAAGAAAGATCTAACGGTTCATTCCGGTGATAATAATCTGGACGTGGTATTGAAACATCAGTATAGTGAAGTAACTACCAACTTAAGCATGGCTACAGAAATGACTGGAGCGATAACAAATTTGGTTTCGCCGACGATAAATCCTACGCATCCTAGCGCAAGTTTAAAATTGGCAGATGGCGTAATAACCTATAATGGTACTACGTCAACTACCGCTGTACAATTCCCAGCTTTGGGCGCTGGCTTGCGGACAATATCAAGCAATCCAACACTATTGATTCATCCCGGCGAGACCAATGGCCAGTTCAACTTTGGATCAATTACAATTGATGGGGAAACCAAATCGAATGTTTCTGTCTCAGGTTTGGCGATCCTGCCAGGACAGCGCTATAATTTAAACCTGAATTTCAAAACTTGTACACAACCTGTGACAGGTGGAGCTGATCTCAACTGGAATTACCCAGCTTCAGGATCAGGAGCTGTTGTTGATGGGACAGCTCAACCAGCAGGATATGTAGTAACCAAAGATCTTACTGCTCCGGGAGCAGACTACGGATTTGTATTTGATATCCTTCAACTGGACAACTCGTTTAATATGGAGGTAAATGGAACAAAATTGGCAACGCAGGAAATTCAATTTGAAAGTGGAATCGCTATAGCTCCAAGAAACGTTCAATTTGCAGATGGATCTCTTTATGGTTCGGGAACTGTTCCACAGGTCTATTCACTGACTGGTACTTCGACAAATCCAGTTATTCGTGTGGTCATTAGCCGTTCTGGTGAGGTATCTATGTATGGTAGCAAAAGCAATGGTGGAGAATTATTCCCTTTGCTGTTGACCCAAGGCTCTTTCAATAGCGTACCATGGAGCTCTACTGCTAATAATGTTAAAATTACCCAAGTTGTGCAGGGTGCAACCAAAATGGTTGGGGCTGGAAGTGGTAGAAAGAAAGTTGCCTGTACACAATAGGTGATCTCAAAATTCAAAATGTATTCAGAATAGCGTAAATATTATAATATGAAAACAAATCAGTCAAAAAATATATATGTCAGCCCAAAAATCGAGGCGATAAATATCGAATTGGAACAAGGGATTGCCGCGGGTTCTGCAGCAACAACTACCAACAATCCCCAAGAATCTTGGGACCAAGCGGATGATGACGACCGCTTGATCAACTGGTAAATTATCTGAACTAAAAATTGTTTAATAGCCAAGATTGCTCGACAGGATTAACTAGACACCTGTCGAGCTTTTTTATGGGGATGAAGATTTTAATCTCAAACGCATGAGCAGATGAGTTCAAATAGGGGTGTGGTAGCTATAGAAAATGGAAAAATCAAAGGCCTTCTTTGATGAGAAGGTCTTTGATTTTGGAGTAGAATTACATTCGCCGGATTTTTGGATTTAGATTATATGTCTTTTTTGTAATGGTAATGTCTTGTTTTTCAGTTTTTTACAAAGTGTGATATCTATGTGAAAGGCGGTTTTTTTTGTTTCTTTCTTTTAATGCAAATATTTGTCAAGCAGAATAAGGGAGGACATTTCAGTTTGGGAGTTGCTGGATAGAAGCACAGCAAAAAGATATTGATAAGAACTTTTGAATGCTGGCTGTACTGAATTATCGCTCGGGCCTAATTTGCGTGAGGGTCCGTGATAATATATTTGGATTAACTCGGCGGGGATCATTTGAGCCCTGTCGAGTTTAATTACTCGTAATTGCCTATTCCCTCTAAAAATAATGTCGGCTATTGATTGAATGGGTTTATCAAAGGACGGAAATATAAGAACGAAAATTTACTGAAAAACGATATCCAATGGAAAGGAATAACTTTAATAATTTAATTGCTTTGGCGAAGAACAATAATGCTGAATTTTTGGCTTTGTTTAGTGAAATTTATCCCGACTTTGTTGCCTCATTAAGGTCAATCAACCCCAAAATCCGTAGTAGCGAATTGGAATTTTGTGCTATGACTTTTCTGAATTTTTCGACCAAAAATATTGCACAATATACTTTTGTAACGGTTCGTGCTGTACAGGTACGCAAAAATAGACTGCGCAAAAAACTTAATATCGCTTCTGATATAGATTTTAATAACTGGATGCGCGATCAGATTCAACGAAATCCAATTGTTGAGCGGGAAAACATTTCGATGGGCGCCACGATGCAATAATGGAAATATCAAGCTTTCCTCTTGCCATATTATATCGCTCAGGCGGGTTAGAATAATTCTTTAGAAATAGTATCAGTCAAACTTTTTTCGTCCATCATACCAAAAAAAGAGAAAAAATGTATGGTAGATTTTATGATAGATTATAAATGATGAGTTATAAATGATGAGCAAAAAGATCTTTTTATGTGACGATAACCTCTTAATTTTGCAGGCTTTGGAACTGATATTGAGTATGACTGATGCAATTGTTGTAAGCGAAAGCAAAAGTTCGTTAGCCCTGGATTACATTATAAAAGAAAAACCCGATATTTTTATCTGTGATTTACAAATGCCCGGATTAAATGGTGAAGATCTAATTAAACAGATTCGCGCCTATGAAAAGCTTGATCAGATGTTTATTCTTTGCGTTTCAGCTTCCTATAACGGTAGGGACATTGCCCTTAATGCAGGTGCCGACCACTTTCTTCCCAAACCCTTTGAGATATATGAACTATTATCGATTGTTAATAAAGCTTTGGTCTCGGGCGTAGGTTGATTCACTTTGAAAAATTGAATTTTTAACCACTTTCCATGTCTGCGTCATGCGGATATCAAAATAATCAAGTCGCTATAAAAAACGGTCTGCTGGGAATAATTTAATGACGGTTTAATGTATTGGAATGCTTAGATTTGTACGCACTGGTTTAGTGCTCAAATAGCCTTTAATGGTAGGAATAAGTAACTACCTGATAATTGATAACCTATTAGATGAAAAAGCACCTTTTACTTTCAATTTTATTATTATTTACACTTAAATCAACCGCTAAGTTAACCGCAAGCGATCACCAGAAGCAGACGGTAGATTCTCTCTTAGTGAAGTCGATGGAATTTGCTAAGAGAGGAGATTTGGTGACGTATATTGAGATTGCAATAAAAGCGTTTCATTTGGCCAATGCTGCCGACTATGATGAAGGAAAAGCAAAATCAGGCTCTTATATAGCGGAAGGTCTTATGGCTGCAGGGTTATTTAAGGAAGGACTGAAACAGCTGGACTTTATTGAAACCACAAACTATTATAAGAATGAAATTTTCATACAATCCGAAGTCCAACGCTTACGTGGAAGAGCCTATGGCGAACTCAAGCTAAATCAACAAGCCCTTCGAGCGTTCCGTCTACAACAGGGGCTGATCAAAAAACTGACTGGCGAAAAACAAATAAAATCCTACCAGTTTAATTATGAATCTTTATCAGTCGTTTTTCTACGCATGGGGCAACTGGATTCTATGCAAAAATATACCGAACTCCAATTAAAGAACCTGAGAGTCTTTCAAGAGAAAGATGCGGCCATGCGCTATCAGATAGTTTATGAAAACCTGGGAAGGCTATATATTGAGAGAGGCGATTTCGCGAAAGCGCAGCAATGCCTTGATAAATCGCTGGAGCTCATGAAAAAATATAAAATTCCAGTCGTTATGAATACCTATGGCACCTTAGGCCTTTTGGAGAAAAAGAGAGGGAATTTTAAAAAGGCTGCGGCTTTTTATGAAGAGAGCCTAGCAAAAAAGCGGGCAGCTGGTAGCAGAATTGGAATGAAGAATTCATACCGAGAGCTGGCTGATTTTTACCGAACAACCAACTTGGATAAAGGCAAAGCTGATCACTATGAAATGGCCTTTAGCCGGCTCAATGATTCTTTAGAAAATGAAAATAGAGCAGTCGTCGATCAGGTGCTCAACCTGATTTTAAAATTAAAAGATCAGGAATCCGATAACAAGGTTTCAAAATCCGTTACGTTGTCAATAATTGCACTGGTATCTCTCGTTATCGCTATTACGTTTTTTGTATGGCGTGCTAGACGCAACCGTAAGATTTTGGGTCAAAAAGAATTGGCTCTACAGGAGACAGAAATAGTGAACAGGGAGCTGACCGAGCAGATCGGAGAAAATAAATTCAATAATCTAATCGACTTGGCCAAAAGTAATAATCCGGAGTTCTTGACTTTATTTACCGAATTATATCCGGAGTTTATACAGGCGTTGAAATCTCTCGACCCGAAAATTAGAACGACAGAATTGGAGTTTTGCGCCATGGCCTTTCTTAACTTTTCGACAAAAAATATTTCAGAGTATACCTATGTCACAATCCGGGCGGTACAGGTCCGCAAGAACCGATTGCGTAAAAAATTTGACATACCTTCGGAGGCGGATTTCAATAATTGGATGCGTGGATTGGCTGATACGTCGAAGCAAACAGCAGGCCTACCGCTGTCTTTTCCTGAATAAGCTTTGAGTTTACAGGTGAAATATATATTCTATTTCGAACTCGATAACGTAGGTTTTCATAATTCCTGATTTTTTGAAAAAAATCCGATTGCAATCGATAGCTTCATAAGAACGGTTGTTAAGAATAATTGGTTTAAAAAGAGATTGTTCCCCTGGGAGATTTTATGATTGTTCTCGGCCAACGCGGGAATGATTGGCAATTTACCATCGCCCATCTGGTGGCAGTGGGCATTTGTATCGTCACGGGATCAATCCTGCTGTTACGAAAAAAGGAGCAGGAGTTTGGTGCTCCTGAGATGTATTTCCGCATTATTCAATCTGCGGAAACGGGTGGTTCGACAATAACCGAATGTGACCTGTTGCCCGGAGCTAAAACCCCCTGGCACTACCATACCTTATTTTCGGAAAAATTTGAATTGCTGACGGGTACATTGGAGGTGGGCAGGAGTGGAAATGGTGGAAAAGACCCGCTCGGACAGAGAGAATAGGGTATTTCGAAACAAGAATGGAAACTAATAGACTTGATGATAGGGTGAACTGCCAAAAATAATATGAAATGGAATTTGCACTGTTTAAAGATTTCTTTTGTAACAAAAATGGAGAAATTGTTATTTAAGTCCGATGATAAGTTTGCAGAATACAATAGCAGAGAGGGCGATAGCTTTGATTGGTTAGGACAAATGCATTGAGAATAATCATCACATAATCAGAATAAAGTACATTTTCTCAAAATATCCGCTGAATTTAAAGGAATAAATTCAGCGGATCGTATTTATTCCAGTTAATTAATCAATTGTAGTCTTCCAATAAAAGGGTAGTTATCGATTGTACGGATAGCTTCTTTGATAGAATAACACAATTGGTAATTCTCATGCAGTTCTTTTTTGTTCCTTTCGATTTTTTCGTTTTCGATCTTATCAAAGATCCATGTTGGAGATAGTGGGTCTGAATTTAACTTAGTAATTAACACAGTATACCCATCTTTTTGAGCATCCATTAGTCTCTCTTTCGTTATTTCTACTATTTTCATAGTGAGATAAGATACGAAAAAAA
>Ga0256786_1001001_pt1 | contig 12211 bp, 7 predicted proteins | sample MC6MC0937MT_FD_186053 | JGI IMG/M metagenome (GOLD analysis project Ga0256786, IMG submission 186053) | Metatranscriptome of enriched soil aggregate microbial communities from Iowa State University, Ames, United States - MC6-MC0937-MT... | ecosystem: Environmental > Terrestrial > Soil >...
ACTTTGGATGACGAGCGTGAAACTAACGAAGACGGTTCAGAAAAGAAAGAAACTTTCCATTCTGAAGGTGGTTTGAAAGAATTTGTCAAATTCTTGGACGGTACACGTCAAGCATTGATTCCTGAGCCAATCTATGTGGAGGGAATTAAACAAGGTATTCCTGTGGAGTTGGCTTTACAATATAACGATACTTATTCTGAGAATGTCCATTCTTATGTAAATAATATCAACACGATCGAGGGTGGTTCACACGTAGCGGGTTTCCGCAGAGGTTTGACACGTACCTTGAAAGCATATGCTGATAAATCAGGTTTGCTTAAAAACTTAAAAGTCGAAATTACTGGTGATGATTTCCGTGAGGGATTGACTGCTGTCATTTCGGTGAAGGTTGCTGAGCCTCAATTTGAAGGACAAACAAAAACCAAGTTAGGTAACTCCGAGGTAATGGGAGCTGTAGATGTGGCTGTTGGTGAGATTTTAGGTGTTTACCTTGAAGAAAACCCACGTGAAGCGAAATCTATTGTTCAAAAGGTTGTTATCGCAGCCCAAGCGCGTGCAGCAGCACGTAAAGCTCGTGACTTGGTACAACGCAAAACTGTAATGGGCGGTTCCGGGCTTCCAGGTAAATTGGCCGATTGTCAAGATAATGACCCTACCAAATGTGAGATTTATTTTGTCGAGGGGGATTCTGCGGGCGGTACAGCTAAGTCTGGCCGTGACCGGAAGCACCAAGCCATTATGCCATTACGAGGTAAGATCCTGAACGTTGAAAAAGCAATGGAACATAAGATCTATGAAAATGAAGAGATCAAAAATATGTTTACTGCTTTAGGTGTAAGCGTTGGTACCGCTGAAGATGCCAAAGCGTTGAATATTGATAAATTACGCTACCACCGTATCATTATCATGACCGATGCCGATGTGGATGGTTCCCACATTACGACTTTGATTCTGACATTCTATTTTAGATATATGAAAGAATTGATCGAAAGAGGATATGTGTATATTGCTACTCCTCCTTTGTACCTTGTGAAAAAGGGTAAAGAACATGAGTATGCATGGAATGAAGACCAACGTATTAATGCTATTCAACGCCTAAAAGGAACAGGTAAAGAAGATAGTGTACATGTACAGCGTTATAAAGGTCTAGGTGAGATGAATGCGGAGCAATTATGGGATACAACAATGAACCCTGAAACACGTACATTGCGTCAAGTAACTATTGAAAACGCAGCCGAATGTGACCGTATTTTCTCGATGTTAATGGGAGATGAAGTTGCACCTCGTCGTGAATTTATTGAGAAAAATGCACGTTACGCAAAAATTGATATCTAATAACAATTTTATAGCTAAAATAGAAGGTCTGATGAAATTTTTCATCAGACCTTTTTTTATTCTATTTTATTTTCTAACTTAATACAGAGGAATCATTTTTCTGCCGGGGATAAGTGCTTCTTCAACCAACGGATAGCCAATATTTAATAGAACCTATTATGAAATATTGTAGCAAAATTTTGCTCTTTATAGGTTATTTTATTGGGATAACCTGTATGGCGCAAACAAATGAAAAGATCAACCTTGAAGAGCTATTTGAAAGTTTATCGGAGGAACTACCCGAAGACATCGATTTAAGTGAACTAAGTGAAAAATGGACCTACTATTTAAAAAATCCGATTGATCTGAATAAGACTGATGGGACAGAACTAATCGAATTACAATTTATAGATCCTTTATTGTTGCAGCGGTTGATTGAGCATCGTCAGGTTTCTGGCAACTTTATCAATGTCTTGGAGATCCAGTCCATTGAGGGATTTAATACACGGATTGTGAGCTTATTGTTGCCTTTCGTTAAAGTCGGAGAGGCTAGTCCATTTGCGGGAAGCAAATTCAATGATGTATCACACGAATTTATGTTGCGATACGGACGGACCTTAGAGAAAACAAAAGGATACCAAATTATAGATACCACAAGATCTCGGTATCTGGGAGACCCCAACCGATATGCCATCCGATATCGGGCAAATCTAAAAGATAAAATTCGCTTAGCGATAAATATGGAAAAGGATGCTGGCGAGCCATTTTTTAAGGATAAGCAAAAACTGGGATTTGATTTTTATGGAGTAAGTCTATTCGTTAAGTCTATTGGTCCAGTTCGCAACCTTGTCTTTGGAGATTATGCATTGCAATTTGGTCAGGGACTTAGCATGTGGAATGGTTTGAGCTTTGGTAAGGGGGGACTCGTACAAAATACGGCCAGACAGGGAATCGGGGTGAAGCAATATACGTCATTAAATGAGGTTAATTTTATGCGTGGAATTACTGGAACCTTACAGCTGCAGCGATTTGAGATCACACCATATTTTTCATATCAGAACATCGACGCCAATGTAGCCGATGATATAGAATCTAGGGTAATTAAGACGATTGCGAAATCGGGATTACACCGAACAGCAACTGAGCAACGCTATAGAAATGCTGCACATCAAATGACCTATGGAATGAATGTTTTATGGCGATACAATCGTTTCAAAATAGGAGTTAATTTCAATCAATCTCAATTGGATGCGATTAAGCTCAAAGGGACGGGCAAAAGACAGCAGTATGATTTCGAAGGCGATGTGCTGCAAAATATAAGTCTGTATACCAATTATACGTTCCGAAATGCTCATCTATTTGGAGAATACGCCAGTAGCCTAGATGGTGGCTCGGCTATGCTATTGGGGTCAATCGTCAGCTTACACCCACGACTATCTACTGTTGTTCTTGCTCGGAATTATAGGAAAAATTACCATACTCTTTATGGGCAGGGTTTTGGTGAATCGAGTAACACCTCAAATGAAGAGGGAATTTATGCAGGACTAACCTATCAATTGGCAAGAAAGTTAGTTTGGTCCAGTTATATTGATTTATTTAGCTTCCCAGAAGCTAAATTTCAAGCTGATACCGGATCTGTAGGTGCGGACTTTTTTAGTCAGCTCAGTTATATATGGTACAAGAAAGGACAACTTGCTTTAAGGTATAGAAATCGATTAAAACAGACAAACTATATAGGAGAGGGGCAAACTGAATCAGGACTGATAAATAGCTCAAAGCAACAGGTACGTATAGAGTTTCAATATAAATTGAATCGTATCTGGACTATTCGTTCCCGAGCTGAGGCTAATCTGTTCCAGAAAGAATATGAGGATAATAGTCTTGGCTATCTATTTTATCAGGATGTTTTCTGGAAGCCTGATGTCGGAAAGATTCAATTAAATACACGGATAGCCTATTTTCAAGCCGATACTTATGACAATCGGATCTATGCTTATGAGAACGATGTCTTATATGCTTCAGGATTTGGAATGTATAATATGAAAGGTTGGCGAGCATATTTGAACTTAAGATATAGAATAAACCATAATCTCGATATATGGACAAAGTATGGTATTTACTATTACCCCGATAAAGACACAATAGGTGCAGGATTGGATGAGATCAGCGGTAACAGAAAGTCCGAGATCAAGGTACAATTGAGATGGCAATTATGATGCGACTGAGTTTTTATCAAAAGCTGGAACGAATTCCTATACTAAAGATAGCTTTGGTTTACACTATTGGTCTCTTTGTCGCTCCAATGCTGAAGCTCTCGTTGACATGGTTTCAATACCTGCAACATAGCTTGGTTTTGTTAACAGGAATAACGCTTTGTTGCTATATACTCAAAGGAAGATTGTCTAAACATAGCTATCTTATCGGATATTATATGCTAGTCCTGTTATTTAGCGTATGGCAATTTTGGCGTAACGACCCGCTTTATACTGAAAATCATTTTTCGCATTTTCATCTGGATAGCTATGTTGTAGATATTATCGAGGAACCTAAAGCTAAGTCCGGTGTCATTCGGTTTTCAGCTGAGGTAGTGGGAGGTTATAGCCAAGGAAGTTTTATAGCAACTACAGGCAAAATCATGGTCGCCTTAAAATCTATCGCGAAAAGCCGGTTTCAATACGCCGATCGGATTTGGTTAAAGGGGCAAATGGTGAGTGTGCCACCGCCATTGAATCCACTCGAGTTTGACTATAAAGAACACTTGGAAAGAGCTGATATCTATCATCAAATTTTCTTACGAACGGATAGCCATACCATAATCGAAAAAGGAGCTTCCCAATCCGCTGATATTACTGGTATAGCTCTAGAAATACGGAGATTTTTTTTAAAAAAACTGCGGAATTATTTTGAGAAAGAAGAACACTTCTCCATTGTAGCTGCTTTGATATATGGTTTTCGTAATAATCTTGATGAAGATACCATAAGGACATTTACAAATACGGGAACGATACATGTATTGAGCGTTTCTGGAATGCATGTGGCAGTGCTTTTCGGTTTTTTATCGCTCGTATTTAGATATATTCCCTGGCCGTTAATGTTGAACTGGGTGCCTGTTGTAATAACATTTTCCATTATTTGGTTATATGCTTTTATTACGGGCTTAGATCCACCTATTGTTCGTGCTGCGATTATGATAAGCTTTGTTTTATCCGCACAGTATTTTAAACGAAATAGTTCGACTTTAAATGCGTTGGAGGCTGCCGCAACAGTTATTTTGCTCTTGTCTCCTAGAGCGATTACGAATGTGGGATTTCAGCTCTCATTTTTGGCGGTTTTAGGCATGATATTATTTTTGCCAATTTTTGAAAAAATGATTGCTGCAAAAAATCCGGTACTGCGTTTTTTTAGGGATACTATTGGCATCTCTATTGCCGCACAAATTTTGACAACACCACTTACGCTCTATTATTTCGGACAATTTCCTACTTATTTTTTACTGGCTAATCTACTAGTTGACTTCCCTTCAACATTAGTAATGTATCTGGGTTTTGTGATGACGATCAATCCTATTGATTGGTTAAATGAGATCTTGGGAAATCTCTTGGAAAATTTAATCAGATTTATGCTTTATTGTCTGAATTCCATTGATCGTTTGGCCTTTTCAACTATCAATATCAATATCATTGATAACGTTCTTCTTTTCCTTTCGTATGCCGCTATTTTTTCGTTTTTATATGCCTATCAATGGAAAGACAAAAAATATCATTATTTGGGACTCCTTTGTGTTATAGGGATGCTCATCATAGACATCCACAATCAGGTTATAAATAAAAATACAGAGCGATTTCGGGTTTATAACACAAGAAATGAGCTGACCATAGCTTATTTTAGGAATAGACATGCTGTTATTTACAGCACTTTTGATTCGTTAAATAATAAAGCCCTGCAATATGCTTGTGGTCGGGAAATCCGGGTATTGGCCACCAAGGATAATGTTCAATTTATTCCATTAAATAGTAAAGCTACAAGGAATAATTATTTAATAGAGCTACCGATAGGAAAAGTAGTCGTTATGGAGCATTTTAAAGATACGCTACCACAAGCAGATCTATTGGTTATTAGGAAGAATGCTGTTCATAAACTATCTACTTTAGTGCGTATAATTTCACCCAAGCAGGTTATCCTTGATGGCTCCAATTCCCTTAAGAAATCGTTCCAAGCCCAGGTCATACTGGACAGTTTAAGGATAAAGAGTTATATCATAAAAGATAATTTTGCGTATGTTTGGGATAAGGAGAGCTTATGATTTTAGATAGCATATCAATCTTAAGACAATATTGGGGTTTTGAATCATTTCGACCATTGCAGGAAGAAATTATTCAGTCAGTTATTTCTGGTAAGGATACACTCGCTTTATTACCTACAGGAGGGGGGAAATCCATTTGTTTTCAGGTGCCCGCATTGATGATGGAGGGAATCTGCATCGTGGTAACACCGTTGATTGCGCTGATGAAAGATCAGGTAGAACACTTGAGGAAAAACGGTATCCAGGCAGTCGCTATTTATTCAGGAATGAAAAAGAGGGAAGTGGATATTACCTTGGATAATTGTGTCTATGGAAAAATAAAGTTTCTTTACTTATCTCCTGAGCGATTGTATAATGATCTTGTCAGGGAGCGGATCAGATTTATGAACGTCAATCTGTTCGCTATCGATGAAGCGCATTGTATTTCTCAATGGGGCTATGATTTTAGACCGCCATATCTGGAGTTATCGAAACTGAAGGAGCTTCATCCTAAAGTGCCATTTTTAGCACTGACCGCAACCGCGACTGAACGGGTGATTGTCGATATACAGAAGAAACTCAATTTTCCGCAGGAGAATGTATTTGTCAAAAGTTTTCTTCGAGATAACTTAGCTTATATGGCTATTGAGGAAGAAGACAAAATGGGGCGGATGGTACGTATTATTCATAAACTGGGTGGATCAGGTATCGTGTATGTTCGAAATCGGAGAGAGACGCAGGAAATAGCACGTATTTTAATCAACAATGGGATATCATCAGACTACTATCATGCAGGACTGCCCGGACAAGAGCGTGATCAGAAGCAGAATGGCTGGATGACTAATGCTGTTCGTGTTATCGTTGCCACAAATGCTTTTGGTATGGGAATCGATAAACCTGATGTTCGTTTTGTAATTCACCTTGATCTGCCTGATTCGCTGGAAGCTTATTACCAGGAAGCTGGTAGGGCTGGACGTGATGGTAAAAAAGCTTATCCAGTTATCCTTTATCAAAAGAATGATGAAAAAAAACTCGTTGATACATTGGAGGCCAGTTTTCCGGATGTCCCTTTCATTCAACAGACTTATCATTATTTGTGTAATCATTTCCAGATTCCCTATGGAGCGGGCGAAGGTCTTACGATAGATTTTGATGTGGTTACGTTTGCCAAAAAATATCAATTGCCTTTGGTACCGGTCATGAATGCACTGAAATTTTTGGAACGCGATGGTTGGTTGACATTGTCAGAAGCGGTAACGATACCCTCACGTTTCAAATTTGAAATTGATAGCACAGAATTATATAAGGTTCAAGTGCAATATGTGAAATATGATAAATTGATTAAGGCAATTTTACGTACCTATGGTGGAGTTTTTGAGAATTATATACTCATTAATGAATATGAATTTGCAAACAAGCTTGGAGTTCCATACGGTCGGGTAGTGGAGCTTTTAAAATCACTGGAAGCATTGGAAATTGCAAGTTATCTCCCTTCTACGGATGCACCACAGTTGACATTTTTGCAAAATCGTGTGGACTACAAACACCTGTACATCGATCATATCTTTATTCGCGACCGCCATCAGGTCAAAGGGGAACAGGTCAATGGAATGATAGATTATATCGAAAAATCCCATTGCCGCAGCCAGTCCTTACTGCTTTATTTTGGCGAAAAGAATGCGGGTTTTTGTCAGGTATGTGATCTATGTTTAATGCGTATACACAAAGAAAGCCAGCGAACTAAAATTAAGGAAGAGATAAAAAACAGCTTGTTGTTGGCACCTAAAAGTCTTCATGATCTGATTGACAGTTTGACCCTCGGAACTGAGAAAAGAAGAATAGAGATTGTCCGTGACCTACTGGATGCCGAAGTAATTCGTTTGGAGGACAAGCTCTATTCCTGGAATACTTTATTTTGATTATTTTTCTATTGGGAGGTTAAGTTCTTCTCTGCCCCATTCAGACCAGGAACCATCGTATACACGTATGTTTGTATGCCCTGAAATATACGATGCAAAGGCAAGGATAGAAGCAGTTACCCCCGAACCACAGGAAAATATGTATTCATTTTCTGTTGTTTTAAATTGATCGAATTGCTGCTTAAGTTCGTCAACTTGTTTATAATAAATACCATCAAGCAATTCTTCGAAAGGTAGGTTTTTCGAATGGGGAATATGTCCGCCATTAAGACCTTTACGGGGTTCCGCAACTAAGCCGGTAAATCTTCCTTTACTTCTAGCATCGAAAATACTTACTTCTGGCGCCTTATAATGTGCTAAGATATACTCTTTGTCAGCGTAAAGGTTTTTTTGAAAATGTGCCTTATGATTTCCCGTTTTGTGCTGTTGCTTATAATTGTCTGTTAGTTCAAATTTGTTTTTTTTCCAGGCAGGAACTCCTCCATTTAAAATATAGACCTGATCAAATCCCATTACCTTAAACATCCACCAAGCACGTGGACTGGAATAAACCCCCCATCTATCATATAAAACAATGATGCTATTCTGATCAATTCCCAATGCTTGCGCTTCTGTCTCAAACAGCTGTTCAGAGACCAAGGTATGGGGCAATTTAGCAGCATGGTCTGAAAATTTCCCCTCGATATCAAAAAATAGTGAATTTGGCAATAATTCTAATTTTGAATCTTTTAAGGATTGACCGACCTTATCGATGGTACAGTCTAGTAGGATCACATTTTCATCTCTTGTCAATGTATCCTGAAGTTCGGATGGACTAATTAAGGCTGATTTGAATGACATAACAATTGTTCTTATGTATACAAAATTACAAAGCAGACCGTTAAAAACAAAGAGGCTGTTCTTTTGGAACAGCCTCTTTTTATGGATTGAAAATGCTAATTACTTAGCGTTTTTGTCATTTTCCATTTGCTCTTTCAATTGAGCTAACACGTCTAAGTCGCCTAAAGTAGATTTTTCAACAGAATCTTTTACTTTTTTAACAGCTGAAGATTCAGCTTTAGCGTCTTTTTTACGGTTGCTAGACTCTTCTTTGCGAGCTTCTTCTTTCTCTTCTTCCCAGATACGAGAGTGAGAAATTACCAAACGTTTGTTCTCTTTGTTGAACTCGATGATTTTGAATGAAGTTACTTCATCAACTTTCAATGAAGAACCATCTTCTTTAACAGAGTGTTTAGAAGGACAGAAACCTTCAACACCGTATTGTAGAGCAACGATATCACCTTTGTCACCAACTTTGATCACAGTACCTTCGTGGATAGAACCTTCAGTGAAGATTGTCTCGAAAGTATCCCAAGGATTTTCTTCCAATTGTTTGTGACCTAAAGATAACTTACGGTTTTCTTCATCTAATTCTAATACAACTACGTCTAATGTCTCACCAACTTTAGTGAATTCGTTAGGGTGGTTGATTTTTTTAGACCAAGATAAATCAGAGATGTGGATCAAACCGTCGATACCTTCTTCTAGCTCAACAAACACACCGAAGTTAGTCATGTTTTTAACAACAGCTGTTTGTTTAGAACCTACTGGGTAACGCTCAGTGATGTTTTTCCAAGGATCTGGAGTCAATTGTTTGATACCTAAACTCATTTTACGCTCATCACGATCTAAAGTTAAGATTTGAGCTTCGATCTCGTCACCAACTTTTAAGAACTCTTGTGGAGAACGTAAGTTTTGAGACCAAGACATTTCAGAAACGTGGATCAAGCCTTCAACACCTGGGATGATTTCTAAGAAAGCACCGTAATCAGCAACTGTTACGATTTTACCTTTAACTTTAGAACCAACTTCTAATGCTGTATTTAAAGATTCCCAAGGGTGCTCAGATAATTGTTTCAAGCCTAAAGCGATACGTTTTTTCTCATCATCAAAGTCTAATACAACAACGTTGATTGTTTGATCTAAAGATAAAACTTCTTTTGGATGCTCGATACGACCCCAAGAGATATCTGTGATATGCAACAAACCGTCAACACCACCTAAGTCGATGAATACACCGAAGTCAGTGATATTTTTAACAGTTCCTTCTAATACTTGACCTTTTTCTAATTTAGCAACGATCTCAGATTTTTGGTTTTCTAAGTCGTTCTCAATTAATACTTTGTGTGATACGACAACGTTTTTGAATTCGTGGTTGATTTTAACAACTTTGAATTCCATTGTTTTACCTACGTAAATATCGTAGTCACGGATAGGTTTGATATCAATTTGAGATCCAGGTAAGAAAGCTTCAACACCTTTGATGTCAACGATAAGACCACCTTTAGTACGGCTCTTAACGAAACCAGTAATGATTGCATCATTTTCCAATGCCTCATTGATAGCTTCCCAAGATTTTTGAGTTTTAGCACGTTTGCGAGAAAGTACTAATTGACCGTTAGCATCTTCTTGAGATTCAACGAATACGTCAACTTTGTCACCAATTTTTAATTCTGGTAAGTCACGGAATTCGGATAAAGAAACTAAACCGTCAGATTTGAAACCAACATTTAAGACAACGTCTTTATTGTTGATAGAAACGACAGTACCTTCAATAATTTCACCTTGGTTAACTTGGTTGAAAGTATCTGCGTATTGTGCTTCAAGTTTAGCGCGTTCAGCTTCGCTATAATTTCCGAAACCTTTATCATTTGCATCCCAGTCAAATTCACCTTCTGGTGTGATCCAAGTGTTTGATTTGATTTCGTCGATTAAGTTTGAATCAGCTTCTGATTCAATTTTTTCAGTGTCTTTCACTACTTTAGTGTCAGCACCTTGTAGCTCTGCGTTTTTCGCTGCTAATTCTTTTTCTGCTTCTTGTTTTTTTGCCATTAATTAATTTTCTCCTTTTTCCTACGTTGTAGGAGTTGCAAAGGTACAAAAAAACTTTTAATGCAAAATTTTATTTTTCTTATTTTATTGAAAGACTTTCAGTTATCCCCTAGTTATAGGTTTCTGTCGAACAACTGGGTCTGAATGGGCTCAGGACATGATCTTTCATTGGGCAGAATAGGAGGGGTTTAGGCCTTACAGCATTCTTTTTGACTGTTCGTTGTGTCTTGTAGTGCTATTCGTTATCTTTTTTAAATGAGTTGAAGATCCGCGGCTTGGCAATCACAATAGTTTGCTTGGACAATGCTATTGCGGCATTTAACTCATAGCCCAATAATAATATCAGGGTATTGAGGTAGATCCAGAGCATAATGACGATTAACGTTCCGATCGAACCATATAATTTATTATATGCACCAAAATGATTAATATAGAATGTGAAAATCGAGAAAGTCAAAATCGCTAATATAGTGGCCATGGAGGCCCCAGGGCTAAACAGCTTCCACTTGTTCGATGTAGATGGGCCAAACTTATAGATACAGCTCACCGTAAAGAAATAAATCGCGAAAATAATAATCCATCGTGCGAGTTTTAACAAAGTCGCCCACATACTGGATTTAATACCTGTAGTTTCTTTTAGATAATCAATCGTAACACCAGCAATGGTAAATACAGTCATCCCGACGGTGAGAGCAAAAATAATCAGAAAGGCTAATGTTAGCGCAATGAGCCTTTTTCTTATCCAAGGTCTTTTCTCGGTCATTAAGGAAGCTTTATTGAAAGCATTCATTAATGAGGCCATGCCATTGGTCGCAAAATATGCTGCGAAAAGAAAACCGAAGGAAAGGAGACCGCCATTCTGGTTTTTAATAATATCCTCGAGGGTGGTTTCAACTACAAGGAATGCATTTTTAGGAATGACAACCGCTAAAAAATCCAGTAATTGTTCCTGAAAGTTGTTGATTGGGATATACGGAATTAATGTAAATAGAAAGATGATGCCAGGAAATATAGCCAACAAAAAACTATATGATAATGAAGAGGCCTTACTCACGATTGAATCTCTGGCGAGCTCCTGGAAGAAAAACACCGCTACAGTATAAAGGGGAAGTGAACCAAATCCTGGTAACACAACCCGTTTGCTCCATTCGATTAATCTAAAATAAGGTTCAAAATTTAATAGCCATTGGTGGAATTTCCCCATATCAATTAAAATATTTACTCATCTTATCCTGAAAGATCTGTGGCGGCATACAAGGTTTGTTCTTTTCCATATTGACAAATACCAATGTTGTCTCTCCTTGATTGAGTAACTCGCCACTTTCGTTAAAAAGCTCATATTCAAAAATAATACGGATCGCAGGTTTCTTACGAATCGTTACCCGGATCGTTATCAGATCATCATACTTACCCGGTTTGAGATATTTTGTTTTCAACTCCGTGACAGGGAGCATAACGCCCATTTCTTCCAGTTCTTTATAAGATATCCCTGTACTTCTCAGCATTTCAGTTCTCGCTATTTCGTAAAAAGCAGCGTAATTACCATAATAGACATAACCCATTTGGTCTGTTTCTGCGTAGCGGACACGAATCTGATGGTCAAATACAAACATTATTTCTTGATATTTCTGGCATCTAACGCTTGTTGGAATTTTCGCGCATTTACCAGGTGTTCTACTTCTGTTTTTGCAAAATTATGGTAACCTGAGAAATCATCCTTTGCACACATATAGATATAATCATGTTGCTTAAAATTCAGAACCGCATCAATAGCAGCGATACTCGGGATAGAAATAGGCCCCGGAGGCAAGCCTCTATAGATGTA
>Ga0256786_1001008_pt1 | contig 12165 bp, 4 predicted proteins | sample MC6MC0937MT_FD_186053 | JGI IMG/M metagenome (GOLD analysis project Ga0256786, IMG submission 186053) | Metatranscriptome of enriched soil aggregate microbial communities from Iowa State University, Ames, United States - MC6-MC0937-MT... | ecosystem: Environmental > Terrestrial > Soil >...
AGCGAGCACAATTAAAATCTTATTGGAAAGTGACGAATCTTCATTAGATGAAGTTGTTGTAACAGCTTTGGGCATCAAAAGAGATAAAAAATCGTTGGGCTATGCAACAGCAACCGTTACCTCCGACGACCTACTAAAAGCGGGTGCAACTCAGAACCCTTTTCTCGCAATGTACGGAAAAGCGGCGGGTGTGGGCATCAATATCGGTTCAGGTGGTCCAACAGGCGGCGTTAATATTCGTATTCGCGGAGCCGCAGGATTGGAATCTGGGACTAATACACGACCACTATTTGTTGTAGACGGTGTACCGCTTTATGACGAAAGTACTTCCATGGAATCAAGGGGATATGATCCTTTGAATTCTTTTGATATGGGATCGGGCATTAACGATCTTAATGCTGAAGATATTGAATCCATTGAAATCTTAAAAGGCGCGAAAGCCACCGTGCTTTATGGTAGTCAGGCTTTGAATGGTGTTGTTTTAGTAACTACAAAAAGCGGGCGGAAAACGAGGGGTTTAGGAATTCAGGTCAATCAGCAATTCAGTATCGACAAACCTTTTACCTATATCGATTTTCAAAATGAATATGGCTCAGGTGCTTCCACCAATGATCTTCAATATGCAACGGTCAACGGTAAAGAAGTTAGAAAGCTTCCTTTAAGCCGATTTAGTTTCGGTCCTAAGTTTGACAATTCAGACATTATGCTCTATGATAGCACAATGAGCAAATACACCGCATACCCAAATAACTTTATCGATTTTTTTGAGACCGCTGTTAACAATAGAACAAATATTGCTGTAGCTGGCGGGGGGGAAATTGGTAGTGCTCGTGCATCATACACCACAAATACCTACAACGATATCTTACCAGGTTTCAAGCAGAAACAAAATACATTTAGTTTCAACGGAAACTTTATGCCTTCGAAATTTGCCAGCTTCGAATTTGTCAACAATTTATACAGCATAAATACGACCAACAGACGCCCAAATATTCAACAATGGGTGGCAACAGGGTTAAATCGGGACTATGACTACAATTGGATCAAAGGATTTTATCATGATACTGATGGCTTCCGAAAAGATTTAGAGCCCTATGGTCTATCAGGAAGTTCTCCAGGATATTGGCCGAATGCGACATCCAATATCTTATGGGAACAAAACGACAATAAGGACCAAGATAAAAAATTCCATTTGGTCAGCTCCATAAAGACCACCTTACGATTCAGTCCGCATGTTTCTTTCATAGGACAAGCATCCATTGATTATACCAATACCGATTTCATTACAGAAAATAAAATAATTCGTTTAACACCAAGCAGAATAGGTGGCGGATATAAATGGACCAAAAGAAATACCACCGTCCAAAACTACCAAGGTCTCATGAAATATGAAAATACCTTCAAAAAGGACTGGAATCTATTTGGTTTTGTCGGTGGAGCATACCAAAAAATTACCGACAACAACATGTATACCTCAACGGGTAACATGGGTTTACTCTATCCCGATTGGTTTTCGCTACAAAATGCAAATATCACCGGATGGCCAACTGCTGGTTCACGCGACCAAGTAATGGGCAATAGCCGTGGGTCAGATGTATTATACAGTGTATTAGGTTCGGCAACATTGTCGTATAAAGAAACCCATTACCTGGAGATTCAGGCTCGGAATGACTGGAATTCGACTTTACGTTCCCCTAAAAATTCTTATTTCTACCCAGGTCTTTCCTATACCTGGAATTTCTCCAATGATTTTAAAATTCCAAAATTACAATATGGAAAGCTCCGTTTGGCCTGGGCAAATGTTGGAGGCGGTCCTTTTACCGCAACAGGAAACCGTTATTTTGCGGATAATTCATTTCGAGTTGGTCAAATACCATATTCATATGGTCCAATTTCAGTCACACCTCCGGAATCTCTATTTTTAGAAGAAATAAAACCATTCCGAAAAAGAGAAATAGAACTGGGCTTTAATACAAGGTGGTTTCAAAATAACCGTTTAGAGGTCGATTATGCATTTTATAACAACAATACCTACAACCAGATCATCCAACAGACCATATCACCCACAACGGGCTATCCCTCAGCGAGTATCAACACAGGTGACCTGCGAAATTGGGGGCACGAGATATTTATCAAAGCCGCACCAATTGCCAACGAAAAATTCAGATGGGATTTAACATTAACAGCCGCAAATCAATTTTCAAAAATCGTAGCACTTTATCCAGGACTCACCCAAAAATACATTACAGGAAATAGTGGTTTCCAAGTCTGGGGCAAAGAGGGTGAAAGAATTGGTGAAATCAGAGCATACGACTATAAACGTGATGAGAACGGAAATAAAATTGTTGGTCCAAACGGATTATACAAATTATCTGACGCGGTCTCTTACATTGGAAAAAATGTCAATCCAGATGTCTTTGGTGGATTTATGAACGACTTCTTTTTCAAGGGATTTAATTTCCACCTTGGATTGGATTACAAGTTTGGTGGATCCGTATTTTCATATACAAACAATTATTTAATGGGGACTGGTGTAATTAAACAAAGTTTACCAGGCCGCGATGAAGAACACGGTGGAGTCGCTTATTATATCGATAAAAACAACAAATTTATCCAAACGCAACATAACGCAGCTGCTCCATCGGACTCCAAAGATGGTATAATTTATCACGATGGTATAATTTTGGACGGTGTTATGGAAGCAAACGGCTCTTATGTAAAAAATAACCAAATTGTTAGCGCACCATCTTATTATGGCACATACATAAACGACCTCGGTACATCATGGCCGCCAGATCGCCTGTATAAAAACGATTATATTAAATTTAGAGAAATATCGGTTTCATATACCATTCCGCAACGATGGGCAAACAATCTCAAACTTCAGAAGTTGACTTTAACTGCTGCTGCGAGAAATCTTGGCTATCTTTATAAGAGCATTCCAAACATTGATGCAGAGGCTGCTCTAGGGGCACAGTCCTACATAGAAAATTCGTTCTATCCATCTATTAGAACTTTTACATTTGGAGTTAATGTTAGTTTTTAACCAATTAGACATTCAATTATGAAAAAAATATCAGTATTATTAGCCTCCGCTTGTATCCTATTTAGCGGATGCAAAAAAACCTTAGATAAAGAGTTTTATAATCCAGAAAATTACAACAAAACCGGAAACCTATTTAGCGGTTTGTTCTCTTCAACACTCTATAAATGGAAAACTTATGTCCAAGATTATGGTGAATGGTGGTGGGAAATTGCTGGCACGGGTGCTTTGGGAGTATCCGGGTATTCACAAGTATCACAACGTTACATCACCGATCGCTATGCTTGGTTTGGTTTATATGATGATCTCTCGGGCGCTAATGCTTTCGGTAGTGAAAATCAATTATGGCAAAATAGATTGGGGAGCTTTTATAAAAACGCGAATGCCTGGCCAGTTATTCAAGACAACCTAAGTAAGGTCTCAGGACAAGAATTAGACAATAATATAATTTACTATCATTTAATAACCGTTATCAAGGACTATGCTGCATTAATGACCGTTGATTTTTACAATGCAATTCCTTATTCAGAAGCATTTCGCGGAAAAGAACGTTTGTTTTTTCCAAAATATGATGACCCAAAAGAAATCTATATCAGTGTCTTAAACGATTTAAAGAAAATCTCTGAAGAACTGCCCAAGGTCCAAGCCAAAATGACTCCTTCTGCTATTGCCGTTTTCCAAAACCAGGATTTTGCATTCCACGGGGATATTAATAAATGGATCCAATATATGAACGCTTTACGTTTAAAATATGCGCTCCGCATTTCTGGTGTGGATGAGACGACTGCCAAGACACATATTAATGATGTATTGTCCAAAAACAATTTACCGCAGACTGATCTGATTTGGCAGATGCCCTATAAATTGGATGTAAAAGGAGGTGGAGAGTGGACAAGAGGATTATACGAAGCATGGCCCGGTACTTTTATTACCGATATCATTATGAAACGGATGAATTACGGCACAACAAAATACGAAGCCGGAACAGATGATCCTAGGTTACCTGTTATTGCATTTCCGACCAAATACAGTGATTTCACAAATAGTATTGGTGATTATAGAGGAGTCAGCATGAATGCAGACGCTCAAAAAGCGCCATATAATGCTGGAGATAAATACTATACTGGAGGATTAGACGGAGATATCAACGAACATTTCAAGCAAAACTCCAAATCATTTTATAATTTTGCGACAATTACGATGAATAACGTCTTTCCCGTCTATATGATGACCAAGGCAGAAGTTGATTTGATCCTTGCTGAAGTCTCATTAAAAAACTTAGGTAATACAGGAAAAACTGCAAGTGATCATATCAAAAATGCAATCGGCAATTCCACAGATTTTTGGTACGCGCGCAATGCAGAAAGTTCATTCGCAACGAACCAAAAAATATTACATCCGACAAAACCAGATGCAGGAACTGTATCGGCCTACGCCAATATTGTTGCTACCAAATATAATGCGAAAACAAGCACAGATGATAAGCTTGAAATCATTATGCAGCAAAAGTATATTCACTTGAATATCATGTGTCCTTACGAATTGTGGACCGAACTGCGTCGTACGAGACATCCAAAATTGGAGCCAATGACCTTCAACGGAAAAGTGATGAAACCGCTTCCCGAGCGCCTTAGATACCCTACAGGGGAACAGGAAACAAACCCAGACAATTATGCGAAAGTCAAATCTGATGACAATTTCACAAATCCAATCTTTTGGGTACCGCAAAATCTAAGAAATGTAAATCCTTATTGGAGCAATTCCAATTTCGAATAACACTTAGCTTAATATTTACCCGCACAGAAAGCCTAGAATCAAGTCTAGGCTTTCTACTTTTTAAAAATATTTAAAAAGTATTTTGAACTTATACACAAAATACTTTATCTTTATATTACAATTATAACCGATTCTTTCACAAGCCAATTATACCGATGAAAGCCGACATATTAAGATTATTATATTATAATGAGACGCAATCAATTGCGGATATCTCAAAAAATCTTTCAAAAAGTACACCAATCGTTACAAAAAACATTAACGAGCTGGTTAAACAAGGACTTATTCTTGATAACGGTTTAGGCGAATCAACCGGGGGACGCCGCGCTTCCAAATATGGTCTAAATAATACACTTCCCTACCTTATCATCAGTATCGCCATAGATCAACATTATAGCTCCTTCACGATTTCCAATTTGGCCCATAACATCATTGCCCAACAAAAAGATGTACCTATTAACCTCAAGGAACAGAATGCCGGGGAAATAATTCTTCAGAAGCTAGAAGATATAGTCAAAGAGAGCGAAATCGATAAAAAAAACATTATTGGTGTGGGTATCAGTATGCCCGGATTCGTTAATCCCGAAGAAAAAATCAACGACTCTTATCCTAAAAACTCCTCCCTTCACCACCTCTATAAACAAATTGAAGAAAAACTAAACATAACGACTGTCATCGACAATGACTCCCGCTGTATCGCCTGGGCAGAAAAAGAATTCGGTCACGGTGTGGACATCGCGCATACACTCGTTATCAATTTAAACTGGGGTGTTGGTTTAGGAATCATTATAAATGGGGAGATCTTTAAAGGTGCAACAGGTTTTGCAGGCGAATTTAGCCATATCCCGCTATCTGACAAAAATACGCTCTGTTCTTGTGGGAAAAGAGGCTGCCTAGAGGTTGAAGCATCTTTGAACGCTGCAATACAAAACACGGAATCCGATATCGAGAATGGCGAATATTCAATTTATTCAACCTTTGTTAAAGTAAATTCCAACAAAGCAGATGCATTGATCGAAGCAGCAAAATTGGGCGACCAAATTGCAATTAATAACCTCGGAAAGATTGGCTATATGTTAGGGAAAGGCATTTCCACATTACTCCATATTCTCAATCCAAACAAAATAATCATTAGTGGCCGTGGAGCAGAAGTAGGTGACATCATAGCACCCCAAATTCAAGTTGCTATTAATGAATTCAGTATTCCTAAAATAGCAAAAATGACGAAAATAGAAATTTCGTCACTACACAAAGATGCGCAGCAAATGGGAACTGCAGCATTGGTTGCTGATCACTTGATTGATAATATTATTAACTAAACTATTTTCATACAAACACCTACATTATGAGTCTATTTCAAAAACGAGCTGCAGGTTTAGCGTTGTGCACCATATTTAGTGTCACATCGCTATATGCACAGCAGTCCATTACGGGTACAGTAAGGGACGCAAACGGACCAATTGCTGGGGTATCAGTCTCCGTAAAAGGAACTAATCGAGCTACCCAAACCAATGAAAACGGAAGTTTTACGATCCAAGCCAGCCAAGGAGAAACGTTACGTATATCCATAGTCGGATATAAACCTCAGGAAATTCAAGTCAATGCAACAAAGACTATCGATGTAACCCTCTCTAACGATGATTCAAGCCTGGATGAAGTTGTCGTTACAGCATTAGGAATCAAACGTGAAGCCAAATCACTGGGCTATTCAGTACAAAAAGTTGGTGGTCGTGAACTTACCCAAACAAATGCACCAACTGTTGCCACCGGATTAATGGGAAAAGTTTCAGGAATGAATATCAGCATGTCGAATGGTGTTGAAGGCGGATCTCAACGCGTAGTTATACGTGGTGCAGCTTCATTAACCGGAGCAAATCAACCGCTCTATGTCGTTGATGGCATGCCCATAGATAACAATCAAATTACTAGTAAAGGTAATGATATCACGAAAGCGAATGGATCCTATCAGGACTGGGGATCGATATTAAATTTTATCAACGCGGATGACATTGAAGACGTCAGCGTGTTAAAGGGTCCTACCGCGGCCGCACTGTATGGTGCGCGAGGTGGCAATGGTGTTGTTTTAATAACAACAAAAAAAGGAAAACTGAAAGAAGGACTTGGAATTGACTATAACTACTCATTTCGTTCCAACGACCCCGTCCGTTATCAAGAAATGCAAAATAAATATGGGTATGGTGGAGCTATCGCGCTATATTCGGCCATTCCAACCTTGCCTGTAGACGCTAAAGGTCAATTAAGATACCCAGGCGCAGACCCTTGGTCCGGAACAAATATTACCGACCAGAAATGGCTTAGTCACGGTACTGTCCCGGGAGGAAAAAATACCTGGGACTACTTTAGCTGGTACGGAACAGGTGCTTCATGGGGAGCCGAAATGAAGGGACAAGAAATCCTATGGTGGGATGGAACAAAAAGGAATTATTCTCCACAGCCCGATAATATTAAGTCATTCTACCGTACTGGTAATACACAAACCCATAATGTTGCTTTTAGTGGTGCTAATGATCTTGGAAGTGTACGCTTATCTTATACACGCCAAAACAACACCTCTATCATTCCCAATAGTAATTTTAACAATAACACGTTCAATTTAGGGACGAACGTAAAAATATCAAAGAAAGTTACCGCAGATGTATCTGCAAGCTATATTAATTTCTACCGTCTTAATTCGCCCGATGTAGGAAATAGCAATAATTCTTGGGGTAAATTTTCAACTTATGGTATGTCCCGAGATTATAAAAATTTAGAAAAAGACATCTATCGAAATCCAGATGGCAGCAAAAACTTATTAGATGGTTCGGTGTACAATATGGGATATCCTTATGGTGGATACGGAAAGGATATTTATTGGAACATTTTCATGAACAATACTGAACTGAACCGTGATCAGCTATTAGGAACCGTAAAGTTAAATGCTGAATTAACAGATTGGTTAACTTTAATGGGTAGAGCCTCTGGAAATTTTTCTTCAGATGAATTTGACAAAAAGTCCTATCCAACCGATAAAGAAGGGCTACAAGGAAAATATGGACATGAGCTTTATAAAACGACTGATCGAAATCTCGACTTTTTGGCAACAGCACATAAAGAGAACCTCAATGGATCCAAGTTTAGCGGCAGTTTTTCGGTCGGAGCTAGTTCCTGGAAATCCAATTATCGCGGTATCCAAGGATTTAATGACGGCCCGTTTAATGATCCATTTTTATTTTATTTAGCCAATATCAATAGAAATGGTACCGTATCTGGTTTTATACCCACCGAAGAACGGATGGAGCAACAAATAAATTCTTTGTTTGGAATAGCCAATATCTCGTATGACAACTTCCTGTTCTTTGAAGGAACATTCAGAAATGACTGGGCTTCAACCCTGCCAAGCAAAACAAGAAGCTACAATTATCCTGCCGCCTCATTGAGTTATGTCTTTACCGAAAAATGGGCAGGCAAACCCAATTGGTTAGATTATGGAAAATTAAGAGCCGCATTTGCAAAAAGTGCGATCGGAACTAAACCTTATCAGACATCTTATATTTATAGTACCGGAACATTCAATGGCCAGGCCCTCCGCAAAATTTCAAATAATTTATTGCCGGTAGATTTACTGAAACCACAACGTTCAACTTCCTATGAACTCGGAACAGATCTGAGCTTTTTGAAAAACCGCCTGGGATTGACCTTTACTTACTACAAAGTCAATTCCACTGATCAAATTATTGACCTAAACGTTGCTCCTTCTTCAGGTGTTACTGGTGTACGAACAAATTCAGGAGAACTCCAAAATCAAGGGATTGAATTTACGTTAAGAGCAACACCAATAAAAACACAGGATTTTTCATGGGATCTAACACTCAACGGAGCGCAAAACAGAAATAAGCTTGTTAAATTGGCTCCAGGAATTGACGAATATTACTTAGATGAAATGTTTGGAAACGAAGGCGTAACGATGAAAGTTAAAGTTGGAGACAACTTTGGGACAATTTATGGAACAGACTTTCAATATGATGAGAAAACAGGCAAGCGGATCGTAGAACGGGTATTGGATGGACAAGGTAATCCCACAGGTACGCGTTATAAAGTTACAACGAATCAAGTACCAATCGGAAACGCAAATCCTAAATTAACAGGGGGACTAGGAACCAATCTGCGTTACAAAGATTTCTCATTTTATGCCTTAGTTGATTTCAAATGGGGTGGAGATATTTGGAGTGGAAGTTATTCCACAGCCATGGGAAATGGTTTGGCTCCTGAAACGCTGTTAGAAAGAGATGGTGGTGGCTTAGCTTATACCTACCCAGATGGATCTAAAGCAAATCATGGTGTAATTCTGGACGGCGTATTTGCCGATGGAACGGAAAATAAAGATGTCGTTCACTATATGTGGAAATATGCAGGCTCCTATGCAGCCTGGTCTAACATCCCTATGCCTAGAAGTTTGGCAGTTTTGGAAAATTCCTGGGCAAAACTCCGTGAAGTTCGGTTAACCTATCAGATTCCAAAGTCTGTAGTACAAAAGACAAAATTTTTCCAAGGAATGTCCGCCTCATTAATAGGTCGTGATTTATTTTATCTGTACACAAGTTTACCGGATAATTTAAATCCAGAAGCAGTTAACGGAATAGGTAACGCACAGGGTATTGAATTCGGAGCCCTTCCGGGTGTTCGTTCTCTAGGTTTTAGCATTAGTGCATCGTTTTAATAATTGGAAATCATGAAAAGAAAATATCTAAAAACACTCTTATATAGTTCACTATTTTTGGGAACAGCTTTAGCAACATCATGTACCAAAGATTTTGATGAAATGAATGCGCCCTGGAAAGACGCACAAACCGCAGACATAAAAAGTCTCTTTAATGGCGTTGTGGCGAGTATCGAACTTAGTGCCCAGGAACAAGCGACCGCCAATACTTGGATCTACCCCATCGCACAGCTTGGAACAACCGTTGGAAACTCTGGATATTCCATGCAAAACGCTTCAAACGAATTATGGGAAAACTATTATAGGGCACTTATTTCCATTCGATTAACCGAAAAAATGATCAATGAATCGCCGGACAAAGCTAAGTATCAAAACGTACAGGCCATGCTCACGATTCTAAAGGCCTATAAGACCTTTAAAATGACTGATGTTTTTGGCGATATCCCCTATTCTGAGGCCGGCATGGCTGACCAAGGTCCTACCAATTACAGGCCTGCATTTGATAATCAAAAAAGTATTTATGAAAGCTTATTAAATGATTTAAAAACAGCAGTAGCAAACTTAAGCAGCTCTGCCGACCAGATTAACATAGGAACATCCGAATCCATGCTAAATAGTAATATTACTCTATGGAAAAAATTTGGCAATTCACTGCGACTACGTTATGCTTTACGCATGAACGATGCAAATGGGACTGTAGCAGCCACCCATGTACAAGAGGCATTGGCCTTACCACTTCTAGAAAATATTGAAAATATCGGGTTGACACCTGCTGTGCAAAATTTCACAGGTGAATGGCGCGAATGGTCATTCCACGCCGGAATATATTTACGCATGGGGAGTACCGCTTGGGAAATGCTGAGCAACAATAATAACAAAGATGGTTCGGGGATATTTGATCCAAGAGCTAAAATATTTTTTGAAACCAATGCTAAAAATGAATGGGCACCGAAACCGCAAAACGTCGCCATGTCCGATGGTGGCGAACCTTATAACCGGAGAAGAGATGATGACTGGTCCAATAAAGGAGCAGGGAACCTGATCTCAAATTTCAATTATTATTTTGGTCGCGACAAAAATATCCCAGAATTGATTATTACCGCAGCAGAAGTCTATTTTCTAAAAGCAGAAGCAGCGGCGAAAGGAATTGGGGGGGCAGCAAGTTTATCTACAGCCAAAACAGAATATGAAAATGGGGTCAAGTCATCCATTAATTTTTGGACGACGATGGCGATGAAAAGCGTGGTCTGGAAAGAGAACAAACCGACCTCTTTACCTACCAGCACGCAATTAAATGCCATCTTATCTAATCCGAAAGTTGCTTTTTCCACTACATTGACTCCTACAAATGCGCTGAAATTAATTTATACACAGCGTTGGTTAGATAATTTTAGACAACCATACGAAGCGTGGGCTTTAACACGGCAAACGGATGCTACACCAAAGTCTTCGGTAAGCAACGATTTGTATGAAAAAGAATTTGGTGTAATAAAAAGATTAAATTATGCGGATAAGGAATATCAATATAATAGAGAAAACACATTAGAGGCTACAAAAGAAGAAGTTAATAGTACGGAATGGCAAAAAGTAAAAGTTTGGTGGGATGTAAAATAAAAACATAAATACCCATTCATTCTAAAACGCCCCAAAATTTGGGGCGTTTTTTCTTTTATACAAAATAAAATTAGGCACATAAAATATAATACTTTTTAAAAATATTCAAAAAGTTATTTTTACTTAACACAAAAATAACATATCTTTAGCGCTCACTAAATGGGAAAACACTAACGCATCCCCACATAACGTAATGGAATTGAAGGAGAAAATCCTTGTATATCTGTATTATCTGAAGGAGTTATCTATTGCTGAACTTTGCAAAAGTCTGGCAAAAAGCACCCCTATAGTTACAAAGGCAATTAATGAATTGTTAGATCAGCACATTATTGCAGACAAGGGTTTAGCCGCATCCACTGGCGGCAGAAGAGCTGCATTATATGCATTAAATGATGATGTCGATCATCTCATCGTAAGCATATCAATTGACCAATTCTATACATCCATCCATATCAGCAATCTGAGACAGGAAATCCTATATGAGCAAGTAGACATTCTAATAGACCTCAACGAGTCCGTTGCTGGCCCTAAGATTATTGAAGCGCTCAAGATGCTTATCAATAGTCACAATGTAAACAAGACCAAAATTATAGGAATAGGAATTAGCATGCCTGGTTTTGTCAATACGCCCCTCGGTGTCAATGATTCATTTGCCGATCATGAACCGATCCATCATCTCAAGGATTTAATTGAAAAAGAATTAAATATTCCAACGATAATCGACAATGATTCTCGTTGCGTCGCTTGGGCCGAAAAGGAATTTGGTGGTGGAGTAGACAGTACACATACCTTAGTCATTAATCTGAATTGGGGAGTAGGTTTAGGGATTATCATTAATGGTGAAATTTTTACTGGTGCTACGGGTTTCGCTGGTGAGTTTAGTCATATCCCCCTTTCAAACACCAACAGTCTATGTTCTTGTGGAAAAAGGGGCTGCCTCGAAGTAGAAGCATCTTTAAAATCTGCCATAGAGCAAACGGAGATAGCCATCCAACAAGGAGAATACTCTATCTAC
>Ga0256786_1001015_pt1 | contig 12119 bp, 9 predicted proteins | sample MC6MC0937MT_FD_186053 | JGI IMG/M metagenome (GOLD analysis project Ga0256786, IMG submission 186053) | Metatranscriptome of enriched soil aggregate microbial communities from Iowa State University, Ames, United States - MC6-MC0937-MT... | ecosystem: Environmental > Terrestrial > Soil >...
CCATTCAACTAGATTTTTTTCTGTTTACTAAAAATTTGATATGAACTATTTAAAAAATTGCATATGAAATAAACCCTAGTATAAAATCCTTGTTTTTTTAAAAGAAGGTATTGGAGTTTATCTTTTCATCATCATTTCATTAAAAAAAGACAAATAGATGCCTCTGGGCATCTATTTGTCTAAAAACGACTACTTAAAATTATTTTACTTCTACCGTATAATTCCCTGCTCCACCGCCATATTTATATACACTTAAGTAATATTTCCCTGGCTTCGCATTATAATTTCCAAGCAATTTGTTTCCGTCACGTTTTGTTGCATAAGTTACATAATTATTTAGATCTGATTCAGAATATAATACCCAGTTCAGTCCAAGGTTTTGTTCGTTCGTAACGGTAATCTGTAAATCTTTTGGGTCCTTTACATCAATAACAAACCGGTCAACCTGATCTTGATCACTTAAGTTTCCTCTTAATAACGTGTTCAAAGATAATAGATTCGCTGTATCAAATGAATTATTCGGTTCTTTTTCTACAGCAGTACCTTCTTCCGTATTCACTCCGCTAAACACAACATCATATTCAAATTGTCCAGCATCATTAACACGATAATTTACAAAATAAGCAGTCAATGTTTTGTATCCACTCCACCCTTTTTCTGAGAGATGTTTTAGCATATCATTTGTTGCTTGGTTCATCACTTTCCAATCCTCATTCTCCCCTTTTGCCGCACTCCCTGTATATGTTCCTTGTAGTGTGAAGGTATTAAAGAATTGTGATTTATTCTTTGTTACCTTCACATTTTTCAACTTCGCTTCATTGGTGATATCTGACGCAACATCTGAAAGCGGTTTCGGAGCATGCTGTGCTACATAATCATCTGATACTTGTGGAATTGTATACTTATCACGATTATCAATAAGCATTTGCATATAAGATTGGTAGTCTTCATTTAATTTATTGTCTTTACTTAATGCTGAGCGGTACGCATCGTAATTTGCTACATCATTTGCTCGAATTAAATCATGCACTTTATCAAACATTTCAGGACGGTTATTATACATATAAGATTGTAATGCAAACGAATAGTTATAGAAATCCCACGTTCCATATTTTGCATTTAATGTTTGTGCTGCTGTATAACGTTTCGCAGGGTCATATGACAATCCACCAATTATGCTTTTTCGTGGTACTACACTGTCCAATCGCGTTGAACCTGCAAAGAACTCCGCATTCCCTTCTTCAAACCATGTTAAACGTTCATTTTGATACATTTCCCCTTGGCCCCATAATCCTGGAACCTCGTATCTTCCCTGTAAATAGTGTGTAAATTCATGGCGGAACAATTCTTCCAAACTATAAATACTTTGCTCTGGTGTACGTTCATATGTAAAGAACGTTCCGCTTCCTTCAATGTAAATTCCACCATTATTCGTTTCATAACCATACAATTGACGGTTAAATTGATATTCGTCGGGACTATTATAGATGACCATCGTTAACACATCGTCAGTGTGTCCACTTTCAAGTGGTTTATCACTACCAACTGTACGATAAAATTGAGAACGTACTTCTTTTGCCGCCCAGTATAGACGTTTAATTTTCTCTTCACTAACTTTATCCCCTGCTTTAAAGACAATTGCCCCATCATCAAATGTATAGGTTTTCGGTAAATATTTCTTTTTACCCTCTTCTCTAATTTGATCTAAATTTATTGTTTTACCGGTCGCATCTACTCCTCCATAATTTGTAGTAATTTGTTCTGCTGCAACAAAATATTGCTCACCTAAATATGGATAAATTCGCATTGCATCTGTAACAACTTGCTGTCCTTTTGTTGGCGTACTATGAAGCTTACCCAATCGGCCAGCATAGTAAATTCCGTTATTAATTAACCATCCGTTTTTATCTGTTACAGTACCAATTAGCGCGAAACGACTAATTTCATTAATTAAACCATCGATGTTTCGATACCACATCGTATCTTTTGCTTCTTTTCCTGTATTATACATATACGCCTGAATGTCATAATCAATCCCTTTCATCAACTCATATACAGCATTTCCTTTTGTATGGTCTTCAACGAAAGTTGCAACATTATCGTTATATTGTTTGAAGATTTCACCTGCATATTGAACAACCTCAACATCAGCTGATGCGTTTCCAATCAGCATTCCATATGATGAAATAACTTGGTTTTGTTCCGGTGTACCAAGTTTAAAATTCGGATTCTTTGCAATTGTCTTTAAAGCCGGTAAACATTTATCGTGATAGCTACGCTCATTTAGTTTGCTTAATTCATCATGATAAAAACCTAAATAAAATGCTGCACGTAGAGTTTCTACTAATGTTTCAATCCCTTTTGTATCATCTCTCGTATAAGCTTGTCCCTGTTCTACTAGCTTATCAATTATCGCTTGCATGCGACTATCATCTTGATAGAACTTGAGACTATCACTATTAAATTGGAATAATTCCGGAATTTGATACCATTTAATCGTCACAAGAAGATCAGTTAATTGTTTGTTGCTTAATTGATTTAATTCGGCCATCGAATATTTTTTTTCTTCAGCTAACTGTTTTACATTTTCATTCGGCGCTAGCGGACGTTGCGATAAATCTGCTAACTTTAATCTTTTTGTAAAAGATGCATTTTCTTGTACTTTCGAAGAGTGCGCCAACTCATCAACGGATTTCTGTATTCCTATCGGCTCCATTTGTAGTACATTTTTCTCATTTTTCTCTTTTGTCTCTGCTTGAATTTGCAAACCATTACATGATATTGTCACTAGTCCAACACCAAGAATCAGCTTAGAAATTTTCGAATATTTAACCATACTGTTACCCCCTAATAATTTGAAAGAAAATTCTGAATTTTATAGTCAGAACATTCTTATTTGTACGTATTTACGGTCCCCTATAAATACAAGTAAGATCAATAATGCAATAGTAGATAGTTTTTTACTATTACTTATACAGATTTCTTAAATTCAATCCTCCTTCCTTAAATTTAATACAAGCAAAAACCGTGCCAATGTTATTTCTTATGAATAGAAAACATTCCTTTATTAATACTGTAGTATAAAATATACACAAATAATTCAACAATGTATAAATAATTTGACAATGTACAAATTATTTGGCACAAACTCCTCCCCTTTGTCCTCAGCCACCTTTAAACTTCCTAACAGTAGATAGTTACCAGTTCCAACTGCTGATTTACAATAAAGTTTAATTTTTAAAAATTCTATCCCTATACAACCATTACTATAATCTTCCATGCAATGTCCGTAAAACTCTCAAACTGGCAATCGATAAATATCCATATCCTCGCTCGAAAACGTTTAGACGCAAAAACATGCTGTAGAGAAAAATTTCTCTACAGCATGAGAACAAATCATATATAAGCTAAAATACCATTTCTAATTTCATCATTAACTTTTTTACATGAATTATTTATAAATTAGGTAATCAAAAACAATTCAGTAATTCCAACTTTTATTTAATTAACGTACAAAAAGGATTGCTAATTACTTGCAGCCCTTTTTGTACGTTACTATTCACTTATATTTAGTACTCTATTTAAACCTAACTATTATTTTATGCGCCTAAACAAACTACCCGTTTAATTTCCTTTTGGTTTATAACCTTCAGCTTTTAACGTTTTATTTGTGCTACTTCGTTTTTTGGAAAGAATCCAGTAATCAATAACGCTATTATCCATGCCATTATGAGCATTATATTTATTCTATTACTTACACTTAAACTTAAAGTACTCCACATGTAGGTGCGACAAAACAAGTACAGAGCAATACTAAAAAGTAGAATCGTTCTAACTCCAACTCTGATGTAAGGCTTTTTCTCGTGCTTCAAAATGAAAGTTCTTTTCCCCTTGTTCAAACTAATTACAAATAGTAGCAAGTATATACCAAGTGTTGCCCCAACAACAACGGATATAATAGCATTGATTTTTCTTTGCTCTTTGAAGGCGAAGTAACTTTCAGGGAACTTCCCAGTCTCGTGTTTTATCCATTCGTGGTAAATATCCTGTCTTAAGTCTTTACCATTCTCACCATTCGTGAGAATGACTAATCCATCCTTTGCATTCGGAATGTAGCCATAAAAGGAATGCCACCCTCGATTATCACCAGAATGATACATCATTTTCCATTGATTAGATAACTGACTCTCAAATATACCTAAACCATTCTCGCCTAATACCGGATTTTGCATTTCCTCCACACGTTCACTTTTGATAACCCCATACCCCTTACCTTTATGATTATTAGTGTCCATACTTGCAAGTATGAAAGTCATCATATCCGTAACATTTGTTTTGAGACCTGCAGCGCTCTGTTCTGTATATTGATAATTCGGAATTTTCTGCCCAAAGTATCCATATGCCTTCGAAAGATTAGAGCTCTCCAAATTTTGTCGGAATAAGCTAGATTTCATCCCTAATGGTTTCATAATTTGTTCCTCCATGTAACGATCAAAGGGTTTCCCGGTCACCTCTTCAATAACAAGCTGTAAAATCGTATAGCCAATTCCAGAGTATATCGCTTCTGAACCAGGTTTCTTAATTATTTCAACCGGAGCATTATGCCATCCTTTCCCAGACAGTGATTCTTTAATAGAATCAAGCTGTTCCCCAGGTACCACTCCTAAATACCCTTTATGTGTGGGTAATCCTGCCGTATGGCTTAGTAATCTTCTTATCGTGACTTCATTATTATCGAACTTAGAATTTGGTAATTTCCATTTGTTTAAATACTTGTCAACCGGATCATCTAATGATAAAAGTCCTTCGTCTGCAAGATGTAGAACTCCCCAAGCAGTAAGACTTTTGGACACCGAACCCGCCTGAAATAAAGTATTATCATTCACTTCTTTTCTCTTCTCTTTATCTGCATAACCATAATTAAGTGTATAAGCAATACGCCCATTATGTACAACTCCTATTGCAACCCCTGGTACATCATAGTTCTCCTGCCATTTAGGTACTTGCTCATCCATCTTTTTCTTAAAGTTTTCTATGCTCCTATCAGCCAATATGTTCGATTCTGCCCTTGCCACTTTCGTAGAAGTCAATTCACTCATAATGAATATAAAAATAAATATGCATACAACATTTTTAAGAAAACTAGATGTTCTTTTACTTTTCTTCATCCATCCACTCCTTTTTTTCAGAATTTTCTATACGTTAACCAGGTTACCTTATTTAAACATCCAATTCTATCGATTCCTATTACATAACCTTACAAATTTGTAATAAACATCAACATCACTAATCACTTTCCATCATCAGTAGATAGTAGAACTTATTTTTGCGGAGCATTATGACCATTAAAAATAAAAATGGTATGAATAATTTCATTTCCATCAGTAGAATTTCCAATCCTATTAACAAATTCTCTTGGAATTTTTAAGGTATCAATTGGATACAAAGGAAGATATGCTAATGAAGAATATCCTGTACCAATACTAAATAGATTGCCTTATATCAGTATTTGATGTATGCAAAATTACATATCAATCTCTATTGAAAACCATTATCGTTGTAACTATAATAGTTTCAGAAGTTGATATTTTCACTTCCTTTTCAAATTTCACAACATATTAAAGGAGGAATTAGTATTATGAAAAAAGTTATTTTAGCAGGGGCACTAGGGATTGGAGTACTGTCAGGTATCAACTTACCAGGGGCAGAGGCACCAAAAGCAAGTGCAGCAACTACGAATTTAGAAATTCAAGAAGTTACAAAATATTACTCTATGAGTTCTTATGAAGTCTCTCAAAAGGAATCATTTAATCTAAAAAGAGGAGAAGAATTTACAGTCTTTGCACAAAATTCAGGGTTTCCAATTTCTTATACGGTCTTTGATGCAGATAACCAAATAATTGGCACATACAATGCTAATTCACCATATGGTCGCGTATTCAAAGCACAGAAAGACGGTAATATTTCTGTACAATTTCAAACAGGTGCAAATTCTTCTTACATGAAGAAGATGAATTTTACAGCTAAATTTGCTGTTTCTAAACTCAACTAACAATAAAAATTAAATTATCCTCTTTAAAAAAATTAAAAAGGTATATCCTTTCAATGGGATATACCTTTAACTTTAGTGAATTTTATATTGACCTGATAATTGTTCTTGCGCCATACGAACTAAGCGTTTTGTAATTTCTCCACCCACTGAACCATTTGCTCTTGCTGTTGAATCTGGTCCAAGTGTAACCCCAAACTCCTGAGCAATTTCATATTTCATTTGCTCAATAGTACTTGCTGCAGCTGCTATTAAGATCTCGTTTGAATTATTATTTTCACGAATTTGCATTTCTTACACACTTCCATTTAGCTACCAGGAATATAGTATTTCTTACGCTTCTTTTTTTCTTTTCTCTCTCTCCTTTTCTTTAGCAATCTCCTGTAAATCCGCTTTCCATTGTCGTATTAAATCTTTTTTTCGCATCGGACTGTGTTCCCCTTGAATTGAATTAATCACCAAAGAGATATATACACTTTTCAATCCAATTGTCTATCTTATTCACATTACTATTTATTCTGTAATTTATATATAATAAAAAACACCCGTTATGGGCGCCTAACTTTTTTATCATAACAAAGTCAACATCATCTTTATTAGTACTTTCAAAAACTAGGTCATTCCTACTTTCTATTGAAAGGTTCGGCTTTTGTTTCCTTTTTATTATTAAAAGTTCACCACACTCATTCTCACCAAAATATTTTCAAAATCCTTCATTGAATACTTATAATGCTTTTAACAGATTAAAAATAGAACCGATATAGCCTGCACCACCTAAAACTAAAACTGTCATTTCGTCATCATCTCTCGATTTACGCTTTGTAATTCTTTGATAAAGCGATCAAACCCTGTTCTACCATCTTTATTCATCTTATAAACACCAGCATCTTCTAAGACTCGTTCAAATATTTTTGCAACTTCAGTTTGAAGAAAGCTTTGGATGTTCTCTTCCGTATAGCCGCCCTGGGCTTTTAATTCATCTGCCCATTTTTGATGGATTTCAAGAACATCAGCTTTCTTATCTAACAAGTACAACTCAACTTCATGAAGCTCCTCAATCAAACGTGGAGGGAGAACCGCAAGGCCCATGACTTCAATAAGTCCGATATTTTCTTTCTTAATATGCTGTACATCTGGATGTGAGTGGAAAATTCCATCAGGGTATTCTTCACTCACATTATTATCACGCAGTACAAGATCAATTTCATACTTTCCTTCGGAACGCCGCACAATTGGTGTGATCGTGTGATGTTTTGTACCATCTTTTGATTGCGCACGAATTTGTAAGAATTCATCTGAATAGTTCTTCCAACTTTCATGGATGTAGGTGCTGGCATTAATTAGTTCTTCTTTATTTAAAGAAGAAAGGCGAATCACACTCATTGGCCAGTTGACAATACCGCAAGAAATATTCGAGTAGTCAGATAATTCAAACGTTTTAAGAACCTTAGCCTTTGCCATTGGAAAGTTATGGCGCCCAGCTTGATAGTGATCATGACTTAAGATAGATCCTCCTACAATAGGTAAATCCGCATTTGAACCAATGAAATAATGTGGCATGATTTCTACAAAACTAAATAAACGGGAGAATGCCTCACGAGAAATTTTCATTGGTCGATGCTTCTTAGATAATACGATGGAGTGTTCATTAAAGTATGCATATGGTGAATATTGAAAACCCCATTCTTCTCCATCTAGCTCGATGTTAATGATTCGGTGACTGCTTCTACCTGGATGGTTCCAGCGACCGAAATACCCTTCATTTTCAATACAAAGTAAACATTTTGGATAATTACCCTTCGGTGTATTTCTTGCCGCTAAGATCTCTTTTGGATTTTTCTCTGGTTTGGATAAATTAATAGTAATCTCAAGTTCACCATATTTTGATTTTGCTACATAATGAATATTTTTTGCAATCGCACGGGTCTTTATATAATCATTTCGTTTACTTAGTTCAAAGAAATAATCCGTTGCTTGTTCAGGACTTTTGCGATATCTCTCCTGAAAATTCGCATTGACCTTGGATGGAAGTGGTGTAATCACATTCATTAAAAGTGCTTCGAACATATCACGATTGGCCTGTTTTTTAGAAATAGTAAGATTTTCCCTCGCTTTATCCAAAAGCGTATCTAACAGCACATGTGGGTCCGTTTCGACTACACTAGTAATCTCCTCCATTTCCGATTCACCAAGCAAACGTAATAGTTGATTGTGCATATAAATTCGGTCATTTTCTTCAATGGTTCCATTTTCAATTGCAAGTGTAGTAAAATCATAAATTGCTTGACATGTGTTCATCGTTTCCACCCCATTCATCATCCAATCACTGTAGTTCCACTACCAATGTGTGCCACATAAAAGACAGGCGCATATCCTACAACTTTGATATATTCATCATAAACATTGTTTTTAAAAGTGTGGGTTTCACTTTCTTTTACTAATGCGATGGCGCATCCCCCAAATCCTGCTCCAGTCATACGGGCTCCAAGCACACCCTCTTGTATTTGCGCAGTTGCCACCAATGTATCTAATTCAATCCCGGTTACTTCATAATCATCTCTTAAAGATGTATGAGAAGCATTCAATAGCTTTCCGAATTCTACTAAATCACCTGCAGTAAGAGCTACTTTGGCTTTTTTTGTGCGTTCATTTTCGTAAACTGCATGCTTCGCGCGTTTAATTAGGACCTCATCTCCAATAAGATTTTGATTTCCATCAAATTCTGCTTCGCTTAGTTCTCCAAGTGCATGAATCTCTAACTTCGTTTGGAGACGTGCGAGTGCTTCTTCACATTCAGCACGTCGCTCATTATATTTTGAATCTACTAGTTCACGACGTTTATTAGTATTCATAATTACAATAGCATAGTCGTCCAAAACCACTGGAACCATTTCATACTCTAACGTATTGGTATCAAGGAGAATCGCTTTGTCTTTCTCGCCAAATCCAATGGAAAATTGATCCATGATACCAGAATTTACACCAATGAATTCATTTTCAACTTTTTTACCCATTTTCACTAATTCAAGTCGCGTTACGTCTAAGTTGTACAAGTCTTCTAATACTACCCCTACAAGTAATTCAAGTGAAGCACTACTTGAAAGTCCCGCTCCGTTTGGAATCGTCCCTTCAACTAGCAACTCAAAACCACAGTCTATTTTATGACCTGATTCTTTCAGTGTTAAGATAACTCCTTTTACATAATTTGCCCAATTCGCATTTTTATCGTAATCCAGTTCATTCAACGTGAATCTAATTACTCCAATTTCTTTAAAATTCGTTGAGTAAACTAATACTCTATCATCCTCACGACGTCTAGCTACTCCGTATGTTCCATAAGTAATCGAAGCGGGGAATACATAGCCACCGTTATAGTCTGTATGTTCTCCGATTAAGTTGATACGTCCTGGAGAAAAATATTGAGTTGTTTCTTGAGGTCCAAATACCTCAGCAAATTTTAAAGCTAGTTCACGTTTCTTTTCCATAAGTATAAACCTCTCTCTTGCATTCATTTTAAATAAGAAAATCAGCTCAGTATTCACTGGCTCACTTGTAATAGTTCATAATTATTTCTAGACACAATATCGTATTTTCAGTAAGTTCTAATAGCAGTATCTAATTTTTTCTATACATGTTTCTAATGTGGTATAAAGAATCCTTAGAATTTATTCGAAAGTTTATATTGAATTCTGGCTCTTTAAAAAACATGTCTAACCTGTATGATGTTTCTTATCCAACAGTACGTGCCAAATTAGATAGGTTAATACAAAAAATTGAAGTACATAGTAAGGAAGGAAGATGATGTAGAGTTTGTAAATATGATTAAGGGCTTTGTTATTGATGAACGAATTAGTCTAGACGTCGCTAAAATCATCATAGAAAAATATAAAAAAGAAAGGAATGTTTAATTATGAGTCCTGTAGTTGGAATAATTGTTGTTATTATTATAGTTACTCAAAGCTTTTTATCATCTCGAAAAACCCCTTATTTAGGCGGAATTCTTCCTGTAGCATACATAGGTTTTATTAGCTTCTTTTTTAGTAAACTAATAGCTAGTGGTGATTATTTCTCTACATGGCTAATGATAATAGCCGGTTTATGCGGGCTTTTAAGTATATGGAATTCAGGCAGAGAACGTTTTAAAAGAAATAGACAAAAAGAATTAGATCGAATTGAGTTACAGAATCTCTAATTTTAATTTTCTTTTTGTCCTACGCTTTTTATTCCACGGTTCCCTTGACCACGAGCCTCTACCCCCTCATCGTCAAGGGACTTTCGCGGCATAAATGCATAAGACTTAGTGATTCCCCCAAATCGAAACTACTTTTAGTAGTTTCGAGATCGTAACTGCTAATAGCAGGAAAAATCATTTATGATTGATATAGCTTTGTACGTTGTTTTACTTGATTAAAATAAAATCCTACAAGTTGAAGGCAATCTCCTCTTTTTTCTTAAATTCTGGAAGCCACTCTCCATGTGCCTCTATTAAATCATCACAAAGGGAAACAATATCATCCAATGACAATTCTGCGGCCGTGTGAGGATCTAGCATCGCCGCCTGGTAAATATATTCTCGATTACATGTAATGGCAGCTTCAATGGTTAGCAGCTGCGTATTAATATTAGTACGGTTTAATGCAGCAAGCTGCTCAGGGATATCTCCAACATACGTTGGAGATATGCCACTTCGATCCGCTATACACGTAACTTCCACACAGGCTATTTCAGGTAAGTTGCTAATCAATCTTCCGGTATTTAGTATATTTCCATTAAATTTAAATGGGATATTCGTTTCAATGGCTTCAATGATACGTGAACCATATTCTTTTGAGCGTACATGGTCTAATGCCTTATTATTGACTAATTCCTCCCGCATAGTTTCCCACTTCTTGATTTGCTGTTCACAACGGCGCAGATATTCATCAAGGGGAATATTGTATTTTTCGATTAACTCCGGATATCTAGATTTGATAAAGTACGGATGATACTCGGCGTTATGCTCAGATGATTCGGTCACATAATAGCCAAACTTATCCATCAATTCAAATCTCACCATATCATGATGTTTTGTTTTTTGCTTTTCTCTTGCCCTTCTTTTAATTTCTGGATAGAGATCCTCACCATTTCTTGTTACTTCCAATAGCCATGCCATATGGTTAATTCCTGCAATCTTTTCTTGAACACCTTCAGAATCCATGCCCAATGATTTGAATAGTTCGTTTGTACAACTTTGAACGCTGTGACATAGGCCCACTGTTTTAATTGCTGTGAAACGATTCATCACGCCTGCTAATACCGCCATAGGGTTGGTGTAATTTAGAAAGAGGGCATTAGGGCAAACCTCTTCCATGTCCTTTGCAAAATCTAGCAGCACAGGAATGGTTCGGAGATTACGAAAGATACCGCCTATCCCTACCGTGTCAGCAATCGTCTGCCGTAAACCATATTTCTTAGGAATTTCAAAATCAATCACTGTGCTTGGCTTATAACCACCCACCTGAATGGCATTAATGACGTATTTTGCGTCCTTAAGCGCTTCCTTTCGATCTAAATAGGCTTTGATTTGAATATTTTTATTCAAGCTTTCTTTCAGGTTGGTCAACATATTCTCGGAATCTTTTAACCTTTGCAAATCAATGTCATATAGTGCGAATTCAAATCCCTCTAACGCTGGAACAAGCATACAATCACCAAGAACATTTTTCGCAAATACCGTGCTACCCGCACCTATAAATGTAATTTTCGACATTTTTATTCTCCTTATGAACCATTTTAATTTATTATTTATCGCAACTAGGAACGACTTTTTAGAATAAAAATCCGTGAAAAAAATCGTCTCATTGCAGTGTTCCTAAAAACAGTTTGTTCTAGTTGAATACCAGCATTCATTAACATGAAGCCATAATCCGATTTAGGCTTTTCTAAAAATTAGAACTCCAGATTTCTCTGTCTCCATCCTATGTAACCCTTTGGATAGATCGGTTTTATATTTTCGGATTAATTTGCCAGTGCAGCTGTATGTCTCAATTGTTATATTGACAAGATCTGTTTCTAAATCTAGGATGAACTC
>Ga0256786_1001030_pt1 | contig 12015 bp, 11 predicted proteins | sample MC6MC0937MT_FD_186053 | JGI IMG/M metagenome (GOLD analysis project Ga0256786, IMG submission 186053) | Metatranscriptome of enriched soil aggregate microbial communities from Iowa State University, Ames, United States - MC6-MC0937-MT... | ecosystem: Environmental > Terrestrial > Soil >...
ATTATGAAAATTGATTTTGCAGCTAGCGCGGCTGGATATGGCGTAAAAACGTATCGTGTTACATCGATAGAACAATTACAGGAAGCGCTTATAGATGCGAAAAAACAAACAGTTTCTACATTGATTGATATTAAAGTATTACCAAAAACAATGACAAATGGATACGATTCATGGTGGCATGTAGGTGTTGCTGAAGTATCTAATAGTCAAAGTGTACAAGCCGCGTATGAGAGTAAAGTAAGTAACTTGCAAAAGGCAAGATCTTATTAGATTAGGGCAAAAAGAGAGCATTTTATCTACATGCATATTTATAGAAAGCTCTCTTTTTAACGAATAGATAAGAGAAATTGGCGATATTCTATAACATTTTACAAAGAGGAGAGACAAGGGATGTTCAAAGAAAACACGATTAAGCTTGGGATTGCACCAATTGCTTGGACAAATGATGATATGCCGGAGCTAGGAGCAGAAAATACGTTTGAACAATGTATTAGTGAGATGGCACTAGCTGGATTTAATGGAAGTGAAGTAGGTAATAAATATCCAAGAAATACAGTTGTATTGAAAAAATCTTTGGAATTACGAAATCTAGAGATTGCTAGCGCATGGTTTAGTGCGTTCTTGACAACGAGGCCGCTTGAAGAGACAGCACAAGCATTTATTAAGCATAGAGATTTCTTGCATGATATGGGTGCAAAAGTCATCGTTGTTTCAGAGCAAGGACATAGTATTCAAGGTTTAATGGATGTGCCTCTATTTCAAAACAAGCCCGTTTTTACAGAAGAAGAGTGGGATAAGCTTGCAAATGGTTTGCATCACCTCGGTAAATTAGCTCAGGAAAAGGGGCTACATATTGTATACCATCATCATATGGGTACGGGTGTTCAAACAACTGCAGAAATTGAAAAGTTAATGGATATGACGGATCCAGATCTTGTATCCCTGCTTTTTGATACAGGTCATCTTGTTTTTTCAGGAGAAGAGCCGCTTTATGTTTTGAAAAAATATTTACCTCGTATTAAACATGTACATTTAAAAGATATTCGCCAGGAAGTAGTAGATGCTGTAAAGGAAAACGAATTAAGCTTCTTACAGGCAGTGAAGAATGGTGCATTTACAGTTCCCGGAGATGGCGTAATTGTATTTGATGAAGTGTTTACTATCCTTGCAAATTCTGATTATAAGGGTTGGTTTGTAGTAGAAGCAGAGCAAGACCCAGCTTTAGCGAATCCTTTTGAATACGCATTAAAAGCCCGAAAATTTATACATGAAAAAGCAGGTCTTTAATTACCACATTGTGAGATTACATAAGGAGTAAAAAGACGAGACATTTGTTTTCTATTTAATAAGTAATATTGAAACAGGTGAATGTGTAATGCCATTAGTGCAAATGAAGGATATTTTAATTAAGGCAAATGAAGATAATTATGGGGTCGGGGCTTTTAGTGTCGCTAATATGGAAATGGTAATGGGAGCTATCAAAGCAGCAGAAGAGTTGCGTTCTCCACTTATTCTACAAATTGCGGAAGTTCGTTTGAATCATTCGCCGATTCATCTGATTGGTCCTTTGATGGTTGCTGCGGCGAAAAAAGCGACTGTCCCAGTAGCAGTTCACTTTGATCATGGTATGACGTTTGAAAAGATTAAAGAGACATTAGAAATTGGTTTTAGTTCGGTTATGTTTGATGGCTCTCACTATCCGTTAGAGGAGAATATCCAAAAGACAATAGAAATTGTAGCGCTTGCGAAACAGTACGGAGCGACGGTAGAAGCTGAGATTGGCAGAGTAGGTGGTAGTGAGGACGGATCAGAAGATATTGAGATGTTGCTGACAAGCACTAAAGAAGCAAAAAGATTTGCAGAAGAAACAGACGTTGATGCGTTAGCTGTTGCGATTGGAAATGCGCATGGTATGTACAATGGAAATCCTGATTTACGATTAGACCGCCTACAAGAAATTAATGAGGTAGTTCGTATTCCACTCGTATTACATGGTGGTTCTGGCATTAGCCCAGAGGATTTCAAACAATGTATTCACCATGGTGTGCGAAAAATTAATGTAGCAACAGCGACGTTTCAGAATGTAATTGCTGCGGTTAACACTGCTGCCCTAAATACTCCTTATTCAGATTACTTTACGTATCATCAAGATGTAATTGAGGCCGCATACGAAAACGTTAAAAATCATATGCTCATATTCGGAAGTGAAAACAAAGCATAACCAGAAAGGTTTTCTTCATTAATATCAGAAGAAACTCGAAATTTAGTTAGCTGACAAAGATAGAGAATTATAGAGTAGCCATTAATTAAAAGGGGGAGAAAGCCGTGTTAGGAAAATTAGGTGAATTAAATGAAGGGTATAATGTATTAACAGAAATGAACGGTCAATGCAGTGATATGTTAATGGATATAGGCATATATAAGATGTCTAATGGAAAAGAAGAGTTGTTATTTGATGATAGAAATGAAACGGCAGTTCTTTTACTAGAAGGGGCAATACGTCTAGAGTGGGAAGGAATGGAACAAGTTATTCAAAGACAGTCTGTTTTTGAAGAAAACCCTTGGTGTTTACATGTAGCTAAAAATGTGAAGGTTACAATTACTGCTCTTTCAGATAGTGAAGTGCTTGTTCAAAAAACAGATAATGATCAAGAATTTGCGTCTAAGTTGTATACTCCAAATGAGTGTCAAAGTGTTGTAGCTGGAGAAGGAGTATGGGGGGGAGCAGCGCAGCGTGTTATTCGGACAATTTTTGACTATAACAATGCAGCATATTCTAACATGGTAGTAGGAGAAGTAATTTCTTATCCAGGTCGATGGTCTAGTTATCCACCGCATCATCATGATCAGCCAGAGGTATATTATTATCGCTTTAACAAGCCGCAGGGATTTGGATGTGCAATGGTTGGTGAGGATGCTTATCGCGTTGTGCATAATAGCTTCATTACAATTCCGGGTGAGCTAGACCATCCACAAGCAACGGCACCTGGATATGCAATGTATTTTTGTTGGATGATTCGACATCTTGAGAATAACCCATGGAATGATCGTATCATGGAGGAAGACCACAAGTGGTTATTAGAACCAAACGCGAAAATTTGGCCAGAAAAGGAATAGACGAAAATAAAGGTTCTGGTGCAAAAAAAAGTATAAAAAAGTAGGAACTGAATCTTTTAATTTTAGATAATTTTCAGGTGTGATGAATTCCTCTCACTCTTTATTTTTTTATGACATTAGGAGAGGCTAGCCCCTCGCTCCACTTTACCCCATACCGAAAAACAAAGGGTATAGGTATACTTTCCTGTTTAAAATATTGTTCGTATAGGAAGCGAATAAGCTTCCTATACGAACAATATTACATAATGAATAGAACCTTAATCACAAACTTTAAGACCGTTTTTAGAATTTTATTGATTACGGGAGCTGTCACATTTTTGGTCACTAAAACGTTCGAAATCATTTTAATGCATACTACAACTTCTTCGCAATCCGCTCTACAACCTTCTCCAGCTCATCGGGCTTCAAAACTCAATAGTGGGAATCCTTTTTCAAACGTAAGCGAATCCGATTCAATTCCATCTCAGGGGTATGCTCCACAATTTGAGCTGTAGCTTCCATTACTTCTTCTGTTGTGAAATGCTCCATAATTTCACGCTTTGGACTTGCTGCCCATACTTCCATCGCTTGGTCAAATTGATCACGCAATGCTCGTTTAGAAGCAGATGAGAATACATTAAAGATACTAAATGTAATGAGAGAACAAAATATCATAAAAGAATCGTGTGAAATTATCAAAATAGAAGAAGGGTCTACAATTATGCATGTAACCCTTTTGATTCCTTCTAATGTTAAATTTAGAGACATTAAAAAACATGTAGAGGATATAAGAGTAGCTGTTGGTTTAGAGGACCTCCAAGTATTATCTGCTTCAGAACTGAACTCAATTATGTTTAGTTTTCCAAAAGAAAAACGAAGTGTTGTTTACTTGAGAGATATCTTAAGCAGTTCAGAGTTTTTAACGTTCATAAAAGAGGCAAAATTACCTTTGATCATTGGTTTAGATGAACATGGAAAGCCACTCTTTGAGGACTTAACAGATACCTTACACATGTTAATAGCTGGAGCAACTGGAAGTGGAAAAACGTATTTATTAATAGGAGTAATTTTGTCCTTATGTTTATTGAAAACGCCTTATGATTTGCATTTTTATATTATAGATCCAAAGCGTATTGATTTTAAGAAATTTAAGGATTTCCCACATGTTCAAAAAATAGTTACTGAAGTTGAGGAGTCAACGGCTGTCTTAGCTGCTGTAACTGAAGAAATGGACCGGAGATATGCTTTGATGGAAGAATACGATATAGATGATTTAGTTGACTATAATGTATTACCTAATGTGGAAAAACTTCCTTTTATTGTTTGTATTGTCGATGAGTTTAGTGATTTAGTCATGCAAAATCCTGATGTGAAGGACTATATTGTGCGAATAGGTCAAAAGGCTAGATCCGCGGGTATTTATGTGATTTGTGGCACTCAAAGATCAGAAGTTAAGGTGGTAGATGGATTAATTAAAGCAAATTTGCCAACGAAAATTGCCTTTAGTTGTGGTAGTTATCATGACTACAAAACAGTTTTTGGAAGTGCACCAGGCGTGAAATTACTTGGAAAGGGAGATGCTTTATTAAAAAGTCCTGTCATGAGCGAAGAATACGTAAGGTTTCAAAGTCCTGTAGTTGACTTATCTAAAGGGAAAACTAAGGATATATTGCAAAATATATGTGGTTTGTTCCCTTATGAACGTCCAAACAATGGTTTAATCATAAAGCCATTACCAACACCATATGAGCGGATAAAGACTTATATTATTGAAACAGGGGATACGGCAGTGACACGTGTAAAACAGGAAATGAAACTAGATGTTAATGTAGTTCGTAATATGATGGATCAGTTAGTTGATGAAGGTTTACTTATAAAAGCGGGAAAAGGCAGATTTAAATTGCTAGATGTAACAGAAGAAAAAAATACGAAAGTCCATTGATTATTTTAAGACAATTAAAGGGGGATTTTATTATGAAAAGTTTTGTCTCTTTTACTTATCATGCTCTTGGGTGTTTTCGAAAAGAAAAAAACATTTTGAAGATAATGTATTAGCAGAGCGATTTGTATATTCTTTAATCGCTCAATCGGTTTCAGCGCTTTCTAATTATGAAGTAGAAAAATATATGCAAAGTGAAGAAGAGGAATTTGAGAAGACAATGGAGTATTTCTTCGATACAGAAGAAGGCTATTATCTAGATTTATTAATTGAAACACCAATTCAAAAAAGAGAATTGAATAGATTAATAATATAAACTCATATATAGTTAAAGATATATAACAACAATTAAGTATTATAATTAAAAGCATCTATCAAAAATTTCTAAGTAACTTTCGATAGATGCTCCTTTTATTTAGGTCGCTCTATATACATCAAAAAGATTGAATACTACTTTACAGGGTTCCGCCAGTATTTCAAAATAACACGCTTAGAGCATGCAAGATTTTATATATTTTTTCGTCTAATCCAATAACAAACAAGGACCCTAAAACCGTGCCAGGATAGGAATGTATAAAAAAAATGCATAGATTTATAGAACAAAAAAAGGAGGTTCCCTTGTGAGAGTAGGGTTCCTCTTTGTCCTTGCTACTGATAATGAGACGTTATGTTAACCTCACTTGTTTTCATGTTGAAACTTGCTTAGCGTGGTTTTTTTCCAATTTGCGATCTGTACCCTTAATTAAGGCCCTCGAAAGAGTGTCTTTTTTATGAAAAAATCTCCAAACATTTTGTAGGGACTACGTTTAGTTAAATCTAAACAAAGATATTTTATAAAGTACGTAATTTATGTTCTTATAGATTTCTCATATATCTCCAAATATGAGGTTGATGATAAAAGTGATGTGTAAAGCACATTTTCATACAACCATTAAGACAAGCATTTTTTGCTGATGGTGGAAGAGAAAAACAATGACTACACATATTTGTACATAATTGCATGAGATTATAATGATGTTCTACATATGGTCTCAAATTTTATCCCCCCAAAAAAAATTTAAATTATAGATTATTTTATTCTATATAGGGACAAAAATTAGATTGTCCAATTTAACCTTTTTTACAGTGATTTGAATGTATACTTTTGTTGTTGATTTTGAGGATATCAGTGGATTTGGTATGAGATCAATGTTTAAAAGAAAATGAAAGTAAACTAATAATAAAAAGTTTACTTTCGAGAAAAGTAAAAAAGAGTCCTATTAATTTAGGACTCTTTTTCGTTTTAGGGTGATTTTGAATTTTTAAGTTGATGGGGATGTGGTGCTACTTCTAATATACAATTCTATTTCATTTTTAATTAAGCTTAATTCTCAAACAATGTGCAGAAGGATTAAGAACAACAAATTATGGCCTTGCTACCCCTATGTACTAAAGGAACTATAAAGCTCATATACTATGAATAACGCCAAAAAGGAGGGGGTTTATGGATAAGTATCATGTCATTGGAAAAAGTATTCCCAGAAAAGAGGCAATGGATAAGATAACCGGAAAAGCAAAGTATATTGACGATGAAAATGAAACAGGAACCTTGCATGTAAAGCTTTTAACAAGCAAGTATGCACATGCATATATAGAAAGAGTTGATACGAGTATAGCTTGGAAAGTACAAGGTGTACGGAATATTATCACTGGTAAGGATTATCCTAATCTAGTAGGAAGTAGTATAGTGGATCGACCACCGCTGGCTTTTGAGAAAGTCCGATATTTTGGTGAACCCATCGCAATGGTGATTGCGGATAGTGAAGAAGCAGCTCAAAGAGGCATTCTTTCTATACATGTAACGTATAAAGAAATTCCTGTCGTTAACTCTCCTTTACAAGCATATCAAAACAATACTTCCCTTGTTCATGAACGTTTAGGGGAATATAGAATTATAGAGGAAGCACAGCCAGAACCCAATACAAATGTTGCCACGCGGACAAAAGTTCGGAAAGGTGATATTGAAAAGGGATTTAGCGAGAGCCATATAATTGTGGAAGAATTTTTTTCATTTCCACAGTCTGATCATGCTGCAATGGAAACGAGATGTGCAAAAGCTGAGATTAAGCCGAATGGATCCGTTCTTGTTACTTCTACATCCCAAGCACCATTTGAGATTAGGAAACAGCTGAGTGAAGCATTTCATATAGATGAAGGCAAGATACATGTTCAAGTACCTTTAGTAGGCGGAGCATATGGCGGGAAAACCATGGTGCAACTTGAAATCTTAGCCTATCTTGCTTCCAAAGCTGTAGGAGGAAGAAGGGTAAAGCTTCGTAATAGCAGAGAAGAGGATTTTATTACTTCGCCTGTGCATATTGGTTTGCAAGCAAAAGTCAAACTAGGGTGTACGAACGAGGGGAGATTAAAGGCCGTGGAATTCCTTTTCTTATTTGATGGTGGAGCTTATGCGGACCGGGCAGTTGTTGTCAGTAAAGCTGCGGGCCTAGATTGTACAGGTCCTTACTCAATTGAACATGTATGGTGTGATTCTCTTTGCATGTATACAAACCATCCTTATGCAACAGCATTCCGTGGATTTGGACATTCTGAATATACTTTTGTTGTAGAGCGGACAGTAGATATTATGGCAAACAAACTAGGAATGTGTCCACTTGAATTTCGATTAAAAAATGCAATCCAACCAGGAGATACGACACCAACACAAGTTCCGGTGACGAGAAGTAATATGGGAGATCCAGCAGAGTGCTTAAAAAGATTAAAAAATTTAATCCGTTGGAATGAAGAGCAGTACATCCCAATTTCAGATAGAAAGGTACGTGCAAAAGGAATCGCCTTCGCATGGAAGAACTCCACTACACCACCAAACGCAGGTGCTGGCGCTGTAGTAACGTTTAATGAAAATGGGAGTGTAAATATAAATTGTGGTGCAGTGGAGATTGGAACAGGTACAAAAACTGTGCTTGCACAAATGGTAGCAGAAAAGATGAAAATGGGGATGGAAGACGTTCATATCAAAATGGAAGTAGATACGCAGATTGCACCAAAACATTGGAAAACAGCTGCAAGTCGAACTACGTATTTGGTAGGAAATGCAGCTCTTGCCGCAATAGAAGATGCCATCAGACAATTGAAAGAAGCTGCCTCCCTTTTATTGGAGTATCCGATAGAGGATTTGGAAGTTGCCAACAAACAAGTATATGTAAAAATAGATCCTCATCTCTCTATAGATATATCTGAGATTGCGTTAGGATATGTTGACTCAAATGGACAAATAGTCAACCCACAGGTTGTAGGAAGAGGAGTATATGTGTTTGAGGGAATCACAAAACCTGATAAAGAGACCGGGAAGGGAAAATCAGGTCCAGAATGGGGAATCACAGCGCAGGCAGTAGAAGTTGAATTTGATACGCGAGATTATACATATAAACTAATTCGTGCTGTCAGCGTAATAGATGCTGGAAAGGTATTAAACCTGAAAGGAGCTGAAACTCAAGTAATGGGTGCAATGAGCATGGGCCTTAGTTTTGCGACAAGAGAAGCATTTATCTATGATAAGAAAGGAAAAATATTAAACAATCAATTTCGCTCGTATAAAGTGATCCATTACGGACAACAGCCAGAATATGAGGTGAATTTTGTAGAAACACCTCATATCGGTTCGCCGTTTGGTTCTCGAGCTCTTGGTGAACATGGCATCCTTGGTATGCCAGCTGCTCTGGCCAATAGCTTATCAATTGCAGCACAGGTTTCTCTTCATCAGCTACCGATTACTCCAGAATTGATTTGGAGAACGAAACTAAAAAAGGAGATTCCCTTTTTATGATTCCATATGATTTTGAATATTATCGCCCTCGTTCTATAACAGAAGCGTTACAGCTATATTCAAAGCTTTATCAGGAAGGGAAAAATCCACTATATTACGGCGGCGGAACTGAGATTATTACCCTCGGTAGATCCAAAAAAAATTATACAAATTCTGTAATTGATATAAAGGAGATTGCAGAATGTAACGTGCTTGGGAGGCATCAACATTATATAGTTCTCGGTGCAGCACTTACTTTGACACGTGTTACAGAAGCGAATATATTTCCAATTCTGAGTAAAACGGCATCAAGAGCAGCTGATCATACGGCACGAAACAAAATTACATTGGGCGGAAACATTGCAGGTGAAATTCCTTACCGAGAAGCTGTGCTTCCTTTCTTATTGGCAGACAGTACCCTTGTAATTGCAGGAATAGAGGGAATACATTATGTTTCCATTCATCGGCTGTTTATAGAGAAACTAAGATTAAACAAGGGAGAATTTCTCCTGCAAATTATAACTGATATAGAGTATGCAGAACTCCCTTTTTATAGTGTGAAAAAGAGAAAGCTTGAAAAAATAGATTATCCAGTTATTACGCTTGCTGCTTTGAAAAAAGGGAATAAGATTCGCATGGCATTCAGCGGTTTATGCGCTTTTCCTTTTCGATCCTCTGTTATGGAAATAGAAATCAATAATAATCAGTTGTCAATTAAAGATAGAATAGAAAGGACTGTATTACGTATTCCAGCACCTGTACTGGACGATATCCGTGGGTCCAGAGAATACCGTTTGTTTGTATTAAGAAATCTGCTGCAGGATATGTTAGAAAAGTTTGAAGGAGGGAGATTTTGATTACAAAAGTGATTCTCCACATAAATGGAGAAAATAGAGAAGGAATAGTGAGAGCAGCCGATACACTTTTAGATACGCTACGGGATCAGTTTGATCTAACTGGAGCAAAACGTGGATGTGAAAACGGAGATTGCGGAACTTGTACAGTTTTAGTGGATGGATGGCCAATTAAGTCTTGTATCATGCTTACAGTAGAAGCAGTAGGAAAAAAGATAACAACAATTGAAGGCTTATATGACTCTCCTGTACAAAAAGCATTTGTGGAAAAATGGGCGTTCCAATGCGGATATTGTACACCAGGATTTATTATAAACTGTCATGCTCTCATGACTATTTATCCTGAAGCAAACGATAAAATAATTGAAGAATGGTTAGAATCAAACATTTGCCGATGTACAAGTTATCAGGAAATTAGAGAAGCAGTAAAATCAGTTCTTCAAAATCAAAGGCAAGGTGAAGTGTAATGCCTACTATACACGATATATTAGAAGCGATAATATCGATGTCACACCCTTGTACTCTTGCGACGATCATTCGAGTAGACGGTTCATCATATCGAAAAGAAGGGTCAATGATGGTATATGGGGAAGACGGAATAAGGATCGGAATGCTTAGCGCAGGGTGTATTGAGGAAGAACTTTATTTTTACACTACAGATGTAAGTAGCAAAAAGTGGGTCATACATGAATTTGATATGAGAGATGAAGAGGATTTATCATGGGGAGTAGGTTGTAATGGAGTCATTTATATATTATTAGAACAAGTGAATTGTATATATCAGGAGTATTTGCGAAAAGTAAGATTGTATATAGAAAAAGGGGATCGTGTATGGATGATTAAAAACCTATCACAATCAAAGACTCTTTTTTTAAGCGAAGAGGGACATAAGTTTGGCGATTGGGAAGGGGAAGTTCCAGTCCTCTCTGAGTTAAAGAACGGATGGTATGAACATCTATATGTACATTGCTTCGAACCACAACCACGCTTGTTTATATTCGGTGCGGGAGAAGACGCAAAACCGCTTGTCTCTTTAGCAAAAGAAACTGGTTTTTTTGTTACTATTTGTGATTGGCGGGATGCATTATGCACACCACTGCGATTTCCTCAAGCAGATAAATGTATTGTTGGATTTCCAAAAGAGGTCATGTCAAGTATATCCATAATGAAACAGGATTTTATAGTAATCATGACGCATCATTTCAAACGGGATCAGGAACTACTTATCCTATTACAGAACTCTCCTTGTCGTTATCTAGGTATTCTGGGGTCTCGATATCGCACATCACGCTTATTCGGAGAAGAAGACAAACCTAAATGGGTTTTTTCCCCGGCTGGCTTATCTATCGGAGCTGAGGGACCAAGCGAAATTGCTCTTAGCATCATGGCAGAAATAATACAAATGGTAAGGATGAAAAATGATGAAAATAATAGGGATATATTTAGCAGCAGGAAAGAGCAGAAGAACAGGTCCGGGGATGCATAAGCTGTGTCTTCCGATCCGAAGTACATTGCTTGGAAATATGGCATTGAGTACTTCACTTGCTTCAAATCTAAGTGATGTTATCATAGTTTCAAATGAAACGCCTTGGTTGTTACAATGTAAACAGATGGAAAAAATCCATATTCTTTGTTGTAAGAATACATCTTTTGGGCAGTCTTATTCTCTTCGCTGCGGTTTAGAAAAAGCTGAAAGCATGGATGCGGATGGAGTGATAGTAATACTTGCGGATCAACCATTTGTTACAGTTGAGCTTGTGAATTCACTAATAGACGATTATCAACACTCCCCACAACTTGATTATGTAGCAGCTAGCTACCAAGATATACCGCAGCCTCCTGTTTTATTTTCCAAGAGAATTTTTCCAGCTTTGAAAAAACTAAAAGGAGATCAAGGGGCCCGTTCTATTTTCTTTAACAAATCCTTTCGAGGTAAGTTTGCTCCATATAATGATGCTAAATTATTTTACGACGTGGATACACTGGAAGATTATAATGTAATTAAGGGATTTTCCCCATAAGGGGGTATCTCCACATCGCTATCAAGCTAAGATTTTAAAGTACCCCCATAACGAAATTTTTATCTCTATACAGTTATTTATTTGAATTAAGCTCGTTTTTTGCGTTTTGGGGGATAATTAGTTTTTTAACTTGATGGTGATGGGGTAGCACCACATACCCATCAAGCTAATATTTTCATATCCCCCTAAATTAAAATTTTCTTTCTCTACAGATAGCTATTTTGAGAAGCCGCTCATTTTTTCGTTTTGGGGGCATTTCTTTTTCTTAAGTTGATGGGTATGTATGGTGACCCCTATTAG
>Ga0256786_1001058_pt1 | contig 11825 bp, 2 predicted proteins | sample MC6MC0937MT_FD_186053 | JGI IMG/M metagenome (GOLD analysis project Ga0256786, IMG submission 186053) | Metatranscriptome of enriched soil aggregate microbial communities from Iowa State University, Ames, United States - MC6-MC0937-MT... | ecosystem: Environmental > Terrestrial > Soil >...
TTGTTTTCATTGAGACTATATTTATACAAAGTCATTGCAGTATTATAGCGACTCAATAAGTTCTTTTGTAGTTCCAAATCAACAGGCTGGGCTGGAGGCGGAGATAGAACAGAAGAAGTGTTGTCGGCGGTTGGAGTGACTTGATACCCGGCTTTACGGATTAAAGTATCAATAGGAACAGTTGTTGGGATTGATGGGACATCATAGTGAGTTGGGAATGTATAGGTCCAAAAAACGGGAAAAAAATCTACACGGAAAAAACGACGACTGAAATAATAATTGTGTTTAGCAAATTGTGACGGTTGGAACAAAGATGAGGTATTTTGCGGCCCAATAAGGTCATTAGGGAGGAGATTGAGGTCAAAAAGATACGGGGAAGAAGTGAAGTCTTGAGAGTGGGAGCTATTGTGAGTGTTTTTATTGCCTTCTTCAATATTATCATTACTAATATAACCATCAAACTCATCACGGGTATGGCATTTATCAAAGTGTTTCCCAACAGAAACAGTTTTAAAATAATCAATTTCTTCATCAGATAATGAACATGACCGAAGACGTAACAATTCATTAACCTTGGTATGCTTAAGTAGATTCAAACCTGGAGTATATGACCCATGTAGACCTTTTTGGAAGTTTACTGGGGGACTCAAAATGACTTTTTTTTGTGGTGTTTTGGTAGCTTTTAATTGTTCGACAATATCATGTTCCTTATCATGGGTATAATTATTAATAATCTTCATGGTTGGTTTAAAAGTAATAAGTGATAGATAATTTGAAAGACCAAGAATATCATTAAAGTCAATTGATTTATTTGGAATTTTTGAGGTCATTTCAATCTCATCCTTCTTCTCCCGCGAGATCCCCATTTTATCACAATAAATCTTGCACCAATTCTCATCATTCAAACTATTAACAATATGAGTAACAAGTTCTAAATTTTGTAAAATCATTTTTAGCCCCATAATTGAACCATTGAGTTGTTGATTGGTACTCATCAGCATTGCACCAGTCCCCCATCGCTTCCACCAACGCGTCATCAAAAGGGGACGTTCAGGTGACTCAGGGTATGCCAAAAACTGCAAAAATGCACCAAAATGAGTGAAGCGTGGCAATTGTACCAATTCAATATGGGATTCAAGCTCGGATTTGATCGAAATGAGTAAATCATGCAGTGGCTGGTGATCTTTTAAATGGGGATAATTTGATGGAGTTGCCGTTGAAATGAGTTTTTGACATTGTTTAAGAGAGTCGGGTAATAATAATAATAATTCGTGATAGATGAGGAAATTTTTCAACGCCATCACAGTCATCATTTCATCATCAGTTACTTGTGCTTCTGATGGTCTGGTCAATCCCCATGCCTTTGGATAGCGCTCTTTCAATTCATTTGATTCAATAAATTTATCAAAAACAGTTTCGGACCCAGCAATTTGATAAAATAAATACCCCGCCTTTAATTTTATCCCAATAAAGATCATAAATGAGAAAAATGCGACAAAGTGGACGGCGGAAATGAACCCAATACGCCACGTACGGAAAAGAGCTGCTCTGAATTCATCTGGGGTTAATTTCTGGGGCAGGTCTAGTGTGGTTTCAGGTACAGTTTCGGCAACAGTCGCGGGGACTCCGGGGGTTGTTTCAATTACATCCTGAATGAGAGCTGGCTTTGTGATTTTAGCCCCTCTTGAAGTTTTTGGGGTCTGGGTGGAGAAGAGGGCTCTTGAGCGAAATAATAAGGGGTTAACTCCGTTGTGTAGATGATTCAAATTGAACAATGATGATGAATTTGATTTTTGGGCATTATGAGTGGGTTTGAGAGGTAGTCTAAAAGAATGAGGGGGGTTTTTTGCAAGGCGAGTGAAAAGCGTGGGGAGATAATTTAACGCGGAAGAAAATGAAAATGGTAATAATCTCGCCAGTGATGGATTAATTAGACGTTTTTGGGGGACTGGGGTGTCGAATAGTTGGGGTGGGAGTGAAAATAATTGGAGTAAAGAAGGGTGATTTTTGGGAGTTGATTTTGGGATTTTTAATCCAGTTTTAACCTGGGTAGATGCGATAGGAACTCTTAAATAAAGAGGTAACATGCTTATAAATAGATATTCCTAAGGTTTTTAATACTGGTGAAGAGTTATGTATTGATTGAAAGAAGTTGAAGGGGGTGGGAAGATTGTGAAAATTTGTTGATTTTGGAGAAAACAAGAAATTTGAAATAATGACAGGGTGGAGTTATACCGTCATAGAAAATCGTTTAAGCGTAAAATAATAACGCAGATTAGCCTTATGAGTTCCCATAAGAATGAATACTTCTATCCTATTGATTTTGCGCGATTAACAAAATTGCTCAAAAAAATATTTTTTTTTTATTTTATTTTTTTTCGTGTTTCAATTTTTAAAAATTTCAAAATTTAAATAAAACGGCAATAATGAGTTCCTACACTGTGAATAATAATATTTTAGACTCATCATACTTTATCATTACTGATTCCCCTCCAGAAATATATTTTATCCCCCATATACCCGAAAATCAACTTGAACGCATTTCCACAGAAAACCTCCAACAACACCCCAAAGCGCCTTTTTTTTCGAACTTAGGCACTCTCAACATACCCCCATCGCGAATTCCGGTTCTGATTTGTTATACCTCTCTGATGAATTCGTATGGAAATGAGGAATCAACAAATAGTGCTGTAATCAACTTCAATCGAGAAGAAACAGTACAAATCAACTCTTCCTCGACTTTGCCCAAAATCTCGCAACCTTCCTCCCAACAGAATCCTATAACTTCTACTGATTCAAATTCGGGTGGTTGGTTGAGTTGGGTGTTTGGTGGTGGTGGTGGTGATGATGAGGAGGATGAGGAGGATGAGGAATCTGAAGATGATGGACTTCCTTTTACTAAAGGACCTTTAAGAAATGAATCTAGCCAAACACGTATGATGCTTTTGGACCCAAACGATCCCCAAACTGCTCAAATACTTGCCGCAGATGACAAAAAACGTCAATTACGAAAATTATCGCAACAAAAACAAAAATTAAAAGAGATTCAAAGACAGAAAGCGGTTTTGGTATTACAAAAAGGATTTGGAAATAGTGAAAATAAAACTCAATTTGTTGGTTCTAATCAATATTCAAAAAATGATGATAAATCTATGCGTTTTGATGCCTTTATGGATTCCCCGTCTGAAGATGAAAACGACATTAACGTGAACCGAATTGGCTCTCAAAACGACGATAATATCCCCCCAGTCGACACTAATGATGATATTTCTCACCTCAACCGCGACCAAATTAGCCTCCCATCTCCCCCCGCGGAAAACACCGGGGATCCCAAAACACCCACTCCAATGTTTCCCAATGATTCCCCAACTCTTGTTGGTGATGGTACCAACCAAGCTGTGGTGGGTAAATCATTGGAAACCACTCAGACCTTGCCACTCGGACAAATTGATGACTCAACATCACCCTCTGCAGATCAAAACGATTTACGAGCAATTCAACCCGAACTCGACGATAAGACCTGTTCTAAATTATCAACAATTGATCTATTACCTTCACAACTCACTCAACTTATCAATGCTAATTCTTTTGATAATGAAAATCCAATCAAAAATGAATCCCCATCATCAACTGGATCTTCATCTGTCACCTATAGCGCTTCAAAACCATCTTATGAACGCCCACTATACGCTTCAATGATTATCCCTAATTCACTTTCCCTCCCATTGGAGCTTGAAAATGAGCATGATGATAAGGTTTTAAAAACTGTTATAATTAGGACATCAAAAGATTCCGCTATTATTGATGAATACAAGCACAATTCAATATCTATCTCATCAAGAAGCATGTCTAAACATGGGGATAGTGTTGGCATTGTTCATGTGCTTCATGATAATGGTGATTTCGATGACCATGATGATGATGATGATATAGAACAAATTGAAATTGTCGCTCCCAATCAAGAAATTATTGTTGATGGTGTTAAACATCAGGGGTTTCTACAAGGAGCATCGATTAACCCTATCTTTGATGATTCTCCAACCAACCTCGCAACTCAATTCACAAATACAAATACAAATACATCCTCACAAATCCCCGGTCAAACCGACCAAAATGGCCAAGATATTGCAAATGATACACCAATCACACCATTCATTGTATCTCAAGCCAATTCTGGTCAAACTGACTCGTATATCCCAATTCTAACCCCGGAAACCCTCCTCTCCACCTCTCGCTCAACCTCTCTCGACCCCCCACTAGAAACAAACCAATCGTATCCACCTGGATCACCAAGTGTCCTTCCTATACGCTCCACTTCAACACATATTAAATCACTTTTAAAAAATGACCCAATTATCCTACCACAAGCATTCCCCCAATCTCAAAACCATTCGCCAAGTTCCTCCCCACCTGCCTCACCGCAATCAGTACCATTATCACACCTATCTTCAGTCCCAACTAACTCTTCCCAGCCTTATAATTATTCAAACCAACTTGGACATCATTCTTCCACCCAGCACTTTAACCGACAAGAAGATATCATCATCACTCACCCTCTCAGACAATATTCCCCGCTAGTATATCCAAAAGATTGCATTCAACCGAAATACCTCGAAAAACTTCCCAAACCGCAACGATTACTCTTCCGTCATTTATTGATTTCATATCATGTTGAAGATTCAAACAAATTTTTTTCCTCCTTGAGTTTACATATTGATCTTTTAATGTTATGTATGAAGGAAATCCAAGCTCGTTATGATAAGTTCATTATGTTTACATTATTCTCAGAACAAGTTGTGGGGAGAAGTGTCAATTCGGTAACCGCCATTGTTAAATTAATTATAAGCGATAATCAATTCCTCAATGATAAATGTAAAGGTTTTTATAATGATCACATTACTACAGTTACTACACTTGATCAAACTCTCAAGCACCCCTCCATAACAAGCCATAAATATACCCCTTCCCAATCTCCTCTAAATTCTCAACCCCGCCCCACTCACTCATCTCCACAACCGTATTCATACGATCATTTTTCGGTTGATAAATCACTCGGTTACCCACAACCCCTACAGCCATCTACTTTGATACAAATGGCTCATGGTGCCGCGCAATCTAGTCAAACACTTACGAATTTTTTTTCAACTTTTCGTGATCAGCATCTTGCCAGTGCATTAGACGAATTGGTCTTACTCCGTCATAGACTTACATCTGAATCTGAGCTTTTCCGACAAAGAGCTCAATTTTGGGTCAAGATCTTATTAGGGTTATATCCAATTTTTTTTACTCCTTGGAGACAATATTATCGATCCTATTGTAATGCAAATATTGGCTTAACAAATGAACTATCCCGTGCAACGATGGCTTCCCATCAAAAGGATAACGGCAATCTTTTTCCTAAAGACATTTCGGTTGAAAACTTCGCATTTGTTGATGGGTATATTTCCAAACAAAACTCAAAAAATGGACCTCATATTGAACAGCTTCATCAAAATACCGCCAAAGCTTTACATAATTCGAACAATTCACTCTCACCATCACAGTTAGCCCAGTATATTAATAATACTTTAAATTTTGGCCTGTTTCATTCCATTTATCTCAAACAGCCCCATGTCATGTCAACTCTTGCACAAATATCAGAATATTTAAATGTACAACGTCGTGAATTATATGAACTTATGAAACTTACTTCAAGCACTATTCGTCGCCATATGGTTAAATCTAGTGAAGCTTTGGCAAATATATTCAATTCTTTTATCAAAAATATAAATCGTGGTTTACAGGGGGTGGTTTATGATATGAATGTTAGTATTCGTGCACCAGTTTATCCGGGATATTTTAATAACCCTACACTATTACAATTTTCCCATGGCTTACATGGTGGTGATTATATTGGGCAAAAAACAACGAATGAAATCCCCCTTTTTGAATCACCGCCACCACTAAGTAAAGCACCTTCACATGTTTCACATGCTTCACACGCTTCACATATTTCAACAAAATCAACCGTTCAAAATCACCGCGCTCCATTCCCCAACAATGCTGCCAGTTTTGATACCAAATCTAATCAGCAACAACCATATTTGAGTCATAGAATGTCTGAGACCGCCAATAATAGTTCCCAATTATCCAATAATGGTCAAAATTCCCCCCCGATAATAATACCAAATCGAGCTGGAATTGATCAACAACAATTTCTAAATCCATTTCCGAACATTACTAATAACCAACAAGCATTACTCTCAATGATCTCTGACCATCTTCCAGAACAACCACCACCATCAGTATCCTTATCCATCAAATCGTATACCCCGTCTGAATCATCATTTAGTCGAGCTATAAGTATCAATCCCCAACAAACAATATTGATAAACAATTTACCAAAATCGATGTTCGGGTATATGGGTAAATATCTCTTCACGTTATTAAACAACATGTCAATTGCTCCGAATCAAACTAATGAAAGACCAACTGGTGGTATTGGTCCAATGGGTAGTTCCCAGCATAAAGCTGCTCCGTATAATGTTAATCTTGTACAGGAAGGACATTATCCTCAACCAACGAGCGCAAGGTTAGTGATGGATGTTATTGATGCTGTTAAGACTCTTATTGAGAACTTACATTTGGAGGAAGAAGGGAATGGGGTTGGGGGAAGTGAGGGAAATGATGAAGATGAACAAATTCATGCAGAAAGTTCTGGGGAGCAGCGTAATAATGGTGGAGAGAAAGGTAGTGAGGATGTTTCTAATGATTATAACAATTCTGACAATAGTAATACGAACAAAATCGATAATAATAAAATTGAAACCAACGTTTATTTACCAAAAGTACCTATCCCTTCAATTACTGCCGCATCACGTTCGGTAAATCATACCAATATTGGTAAAGGTATCCCAAAACGTTCACAGACCATTTCTGTCACTGGACGCTCCACCCCAACAAATCAACCAAATCAGCCCATCTCGACTCAAATTAATAATTTTAACCCTAATCTCATCCCAGATAATACAATCTCCCCCCTACTTGTTTCTACCACACCAAGGCCGTATAATTCACTAAGGAATTCCGTTTCTTCGTCCAATTTGGCCAACTTATCGCCTCTGCCACAATCTCAACACAATACTGACAACCAGCATGATTATAGTAATGATAGTCAACGCAGTAATCCCAATGATAATGGTATCGGTATTTCAACGATTACTCCGACACAACACACACACCCACGATTTCCGCACCCTTCCACTCAGTTGAGTAAATCAAACTTATCTTACCACGAATCTGCTCATTTAAATTCCCAATTACCTCACCAATCAAATGTCATTCACAACTCAATCCCACATAGGGAAGGAAATCAAACCCGTTATGATCACCGCTCCTCAACTCAACAATCTTCAATGAATGAACAAGCTGAATATTTGTCTCAAATGACTCAAATGACTCAAATGACTCAAATGACTCAAATATCCCAAACAACTGGTTTTAAACAAGCTTCACACCCCCATCAAGCCCATAATAAGCCCAAATATAACCCATTTTATACTCTTGTCGACCCGTTTACAATTAATTTGTTGCCGCCAATCCCACCAAACTCAATTTCGAGCTTAATGTCATTGGGAATCAAGGCAATTGCTCCGTTATTTTATTACTCTCAATGGAAATGGCTCCCAGTTACTGCTGTTGTCTCAACGACTGGTCAAATTTTACTTTTTGAAAGAAAACAACTACATTTGTACTTTTTTATTGATAGATTCGGTGTCATTTCGACAGTCCCGGAGTTACCATTAGGTGATGTTGATCAGAACCCCCCGAATAAATCAGGAATGGATTCAACTTCAGCCCATGTACATTACCTCCCCCCTCAAACTCCAACTATGTCATACTCAATTGCGTTAGAGTCTTCTGTACGACCATCTATCAGCTCTGTTAATACCCCACAAACCACGGGGTTGAATAATACGAATAATACGAATAATAATAATAACAATAACAATAATATCTCTCAAATCGATCGCCCATCCAATCAAACTGACGATTTACTTAATATCCCAAGTGAACTTCAAAGGCAGATCAAATACCAGTCAAAGGTTATATCTTTATTAACAAAGTTAGGTAACCAACTTTCCGATCCCACGAAATCATACACAGCTCAGTCACTATTACATACAATTGGACAAACAGCTTCTCAATCATTCAAAGCTAAGAGCGGGTTGTTGTTAAACCCACAAAATACCGATGTTCCCACTCTTTTTGACCCAATTATACCAAATAGTATTCAAAACGGAATTTCATTAGCCAAATCTCAACAAATCCCCCAATATATCAACTCTATGACTTTAATTGAATTACAAAGCTCGCAGTTACATATTACCGCTAACACGATGGCTGGTACTGTTGATGTAAGTGACATAAATAGTCATAATTCAAATGATTCCAATTTTACCCCTCCTCAAACACCTCAACAAGCACAATCACCTTCGCAATCTACCCAATCAACTTCATTTTATTCCAATAATAACTCTTCTCGCCAACATCAAGGAAGTGTGAAACAAAAACTAGGTTCTGGCGTTCATACTTTGACAAAATCGGTCTTTTCGCAAGATGAGTTGATTGCAATGGAGTTGGAATCATTGTCACCATATATGCTGTCCATTGATCCCCATCAAGAACGTAATTTCGGGACATTTTTGCTAAAATTATCGTTTAATAAACCCACAACTTTTCATTATTTAACCACATCAACGATAACACCGACATTACTTATACAAATGGATGCTGATTTCCAAGATCAATTCGATAATATTGGAATCAACTCCCCAGAGGTCTCTTTTGACGATTTTAAAAATATTCAAGACCAAGCCGTTTTAACTTCCCCGGAAAACATTACAAACACTGCAGTATTGCCAACCCATCGTGAACCGTTGGGTTCTGTTGATAATCAATCAATTCGTTCAACCCCGTCTGGAACTGCACGTACGATGCCATCTTCAACTGTTAGTGTGTCACAGTTCAGTAATAATACCACCAATGGGACTGAAATGTTGTTTAAATTGTTAGGGTTGTTGCATGAAAGTCTTGTTTAGATGTCAGTTTTTGGCGACATTTATTTGTGACGAAATTTATTTCCCAAAACATTTCTTCGCGAAAATAAACCCCTGTTATTAACTCAACGCAGGGAACTGATATGGGAATCAGAAGAGATGTAATTTATTGGTGGGAGAAGTTGAGGAAACAAAGGAGAAAAAGAAGAGGTGGGAACCCATGGAAAAGGGTGGATAAGACGGCAAAACGCAATGTGACACGAGTGTTAAAGATATACAACTGCATTGGTGTGTAATATTTGCATTATATAACCATAAATGTGCCCAAGGAGACGCACAAAATGACGATAATACACTTATTTCCCCAAGACGAAAAACCAATCTTCTTGTCCAAAACGGACCCAATAAAACATCTTCCCTTATTCATCACCCTCCCATTGTCGTTTTTTAGGGCCATTAGACGCAAAGGGGTTTTTTAAATTCGAATTTGGGTCAATTTCTGAGCGTTTCTGGTTGAGTCTTTTTTTGTCATCATTTTTTGCGTCGTTATTTTTCGTGATTTCATTCTTGTCACTTTTTTCCGCCTCGAATTGCATCTTAATCAACGATGGATCGGAAACAAATAATGAAACTAATTCATTATCATTATTGTTCGTTTTGGTCGTTGAGTTTGCGGTATTCTCATCATTTTCGTCATCATTTTCATAATCCTCATAATTTTCGTTAATTTTTTGGTTATTTTTATCATTTGTGTTAGTGTTTTTATTTTTGAGTAATTTTGATTGAAATACATTGGTATCCAAGCTAGGGTTATGTTTGTTAACAACAATTCTACCTAATTGTACATCATCACCATCGATATCTCTACGACGTTTAACAGCACTAGTTTTTTGATTATTTTGAGTGTTTTTTTGTTCCGACAAATTTCCATTATGTTCATCCCCTTTGTCTTCAAATTTATCCCCGCTTTCCGAATGTTCAAACAACGAGACTTCCCGATCCATATCCAATCTTTGATTTTCGGTTAACAAAGTATTATGAGTAGGATTAACCCTTCCAATGAGAACAGCCTTGTCACCATCACCATTTTGTCCGGGCTTTCCGTTTAATTTGAGAGAAGGAGGCAAGACTATGGAGTTTGCTTGTACCCGTCCATTTTTTCCATCTTGGAAAAATGCCGATGGTGATGGCGGATCCTCCCCATCTAACCCAGGCCGAAGAATACGGTTAATTGAGTCAACAATATCAGAATCTTTACTTTGGTCTTCTTCTTGGAACCAGAAATGTTTTGGAATTGGCAGAATACGATTTGAAACATTCATAATGAGTGGCGGTAATGGTGGTCTAAATGATGGGTTAGTATGTTGATTTGAGTTTGGATTTGTAGCTAGTTTAAACAGACCGGAAATGATTGGTTGTTGTGTGGAATGTGGTGGTGGTGGTGGTGGTACTAAACTCGTCAAGTGGGTAGTATTATTATTATTATTATCAGTAGTAGTAGTCGTTGTTGTTGTTGTTGTAGAAGGTGTATGAGATGAAGAGTGGCGGGATTGTGAAGGCGTTAGTGAGGTGGATGCAGCGAGTCGTGGGGTATGAAGACTTGACGATCCTGGAATGTTGTTGCCTTCAATTTTTGTCGTTGTTTGAGCACTTGTTGTTAATAAATCCCTCCGTTTCCCATCAATTTGAGCTTTATGATTATCCTGTCGTATTTTAGCAAGCTTTTCAGCATGGGATTTGGCAGCAAAGATTTGTATTGAAGAGAGAGGTTTTAACGCAACAACTCTGGGGTGTTTTGGTGGTTTTAAGTATTGCGCGTAGAGTTCATACGGGTCGACAATCATGGTCCATTGGACTTCATCAGTAGGCCGAAGGGCGTATTGGACCACGATTTTATCACCTTGTTGTTCGAATTTGACACAGCCCCGAGCAGCGATTGGGTAAGCGGTCCCGTTGGTGACTTGGATAGCACCGACCTTGGCGCTAACATATGGCAGGGGGTCCGCAAACCATGGTTCATTGGAGGTTTTTAAACGGGACATTTTTGTAATGAGGGAGAATGGATCTGAACCCGAAGATTCATCATCGTTGAAATTGAGGGACATTTTTTTGAAGGATTTTTGTTGGAGGTGTTGAAGGTAATAATAGTATGAAGTTCTGTTCGGTGTTGGGGATCAGTGTTAATAGTATTGGAGAAGTAGGTTGGTATTAGGGGGGAGGGTATGGTATTTAAAAGAGGTATGGACGAAACTGAGTACAATTAGGGCTTAATTTCGAGCAGTCAGGTTGTATACTGTGTTATAGTGAAAAGACTATATCTAGAAAAAGTATAAAGGGTATAAGGGGGGGTGTGGTGAAAGAAGAGGGAGATTATTAGTGACAATTCAAGCAAGCAGTTGGGAAAATGATGGAAAAAAAAACGTTGGAAAAATGATGGAAAAAACGTTAGGAAATAAATCAATGTTGTGATAATGTATATTGACAGTAAATGCAGCATAGGTGATGAAATTTAGTATATATATCCGCGTAGACATGATGTGATATTATAACAACCAGGAAATTGACTCGAAAGTGAAATTTGAACAAAGTTTGAAAAGTTCACAATTGACAAAAAGGGAAGGTCCGCGATGATATAAACGGAATATACAGCGCAAATTGAATAAAACTAAAGAAGTAACTTGGGTTATCAGTTTGGCAGAGTATCTTGATGTGTTTTTTTCAGAAAATGTTGAGTTTGCTTTGGGAAAAGAAGATGAATCCAAAAAAAAAAAAAAAAAAACACAAAAA
>Ga0256786_1001067_pt1 | contig 11723 bp, 10 predicted proteins | sample MC6MC0937MT_FD_186053 | JGI IMG/M metagenome (GOLD analysis project Ga0256786, IMG submission 186053) | Metatranscriptome of enriched soil aggregate microbial communities from Iowa State University, Ames, United States - MC6-MC0937-MT... | ecosystem: Environmental > Terrestrial > Soil >...
AACAATCGTTCCAATTAATATAGAGAAAATATATAGCAACGGTTTATTTACTAATGCGATAACAAACAACCCACCATGCGGTGCTGGTAATGTAATTTGGAATAACATAGATAACGCACCCGCCATACTTGAACCAACAACACAACTTACAATTACTCGAACTGGATCTGCAGCTGCAAATGGAATCGCACCTTCTGTAATAAACGAAGCTCCCATAATATAATTTGTTAAGCCAGATTTACGTTCCGCTTCTGTAAACTTCGATTTAAAGAATGTTGTTGCGAATGCAATTGCTAATGGCGGTACCATACCACCAGCCATTACAGCAGAGTGCACTCCAAAATTCTTTGCTTCTATTGCAGCAATACCAAATGTAAATGCCGCTTTATTAATTGGGCCACCCATATCAATTGCCATCATGCCACCTAAAATAAGACCTAATAATATAGCATTCGTTCCACTCAAACCATTTAACCATCCTGTTAACATTTCATTTAATGCTACTACAGGTGGGTTTACTACTTTTTGCATAACAACTCCTGTAATTAACAATCCAAAGACTGGATATAACAAAACAGGTTTAATTCCTTCTAACTGTACTGGTAATCCCGAAAACAATCTTTTCAATCCTAAAACAACATATCCAGCTAAGAAACCAGCAATTAATCCACCTAAAAATCCAGCATTCGCTTGCGCTGCTAAAAACCCACCGACAACACCAGGCATAAAACCAGGTCGATCAGCAATAGAACTTGCAATAAATCCAGCTAAAATAGGTACAAGGAATAAAAAGGCTCCTTTTTCTCCACCGCCAATATTCATTAATATTTCAGCAATAGGACCTTCCGCCTTAATTCCACCGAACATAAATGCTAATGCAATTAAAATCCCGCCACCAACAACGAATGGAAGCATATTACTTACACCGCTCATTAAATGCTTATAAATTCCTAATCCTTTTTCGTTCTCTGTACTTTCTGTCTCCCCATCTTCTTTTATTCCTTTAAAGATTGGCGCGTCTTGTTTTACAGCTCGATTAAGAAGATTTTCAGTTTTTCTAATCCCATCAGCGACTGGCACTTGAATGACATGCTTTCCAGCAAAACGGTTCATTTCTACTTGTTTATCTGCCGCAACAATAATCGCTGTTGCGCGTTCAATATCCTCTTTCGTTAAACCGTTCTTTATACCTGTTGACCCATTCGTTTCAACTTTAATTGCAATCCCTAACTCTGCCGCTTTCGCCTTCAAACTATCAGCAGCCATATATGTGTGAGCGATACCAGTCGGACAAGCTGTGACAGCTAATACGTATGGTTCATTCCCTTCTGGCTTTGCCACTTCAACTTCTTCTTCTTTTTCATTCTCTTTTTCATCAAACAAACGAAGAAGTTCCTCTTCATCTTTCGCTTCTAATAGTTGCTTACGAAACCCTTCATCCATTAATAATGTAGATAGACGCGACAACGTTTCTAAATGAGTATTATTCGCCCCTTCACTCGCAGCAATCATAAAGAATAAATGCGCTGACTGTCCGTCAAGTGATTCATAGTTGATACCGCTTACACTTCTACCAAAACAAATCGCTGGTTGCTTAACAGCTTTCGTCTTCGCATGAGGTATAGCAATACCTTCACCAATTCCAGTTGTACTTTGTGACTCCCGCTTTAAAATAGCTTCTTTGAATTCATCTTTACTATTTAAACGATTTGCGCCGTTTAATTTCTCAACTAATTCATCTATGACAGCTTCTTTATTTGAAGCTGTCAAATTCATAATGACTGTATCCCTTTTTAATAGTTCTGTAATTTTCATATGTTGCTTCCCCCTATCGCTTAGCTACAATTACTTGCGACAATAATTCTTCTACTTTTTCCTTTTCACATAAATCAGCTGAAAATGCTGTTGCACTCCCTGTAGCAACGCCATATTGAAATGCCTTTTCAATATCTTTTGTCTGTTCATATTTACCTACAAATCCTGCAACGAGAGAATCTCCGGCCCCAACCGAATTAATTACAACACCTTTCGGAACAGTTGCTTCATATATACCTTCTGCCGTAAATAATAAAGCTCCATCTCCGGCCATTGATACGATAACATGCTCTACACCTTGTTTAACTAATTTTCTTCCATACGGTAAAATATCTTCTACTGTTGAAATCTCTACCCCAAATAACTCACCAAGTTCATGATGATTAGGCTTTATTAAAAATGGCTTATTTTTAATTACATGCTGCAGTGCACTTCCGCTCGCATCTACTACTACGCGAATACCTTTTTCAGTTCCGAACGCTGCGATTGATTCATAAAAAGTAGTTGAGATAGACGCCGGTACGCTTCCAGCTAGTACAATACAATCTCCCTTCTTCATACTTTCAATTTGTTTCATTAATTGTTCAAATTGCTCATTTGTCACAATAGGACCTTGCCCGTTTAATTCTGTCTCTTCTTGACCTTTTATTTTCACATTAATTCGGGAATCTCCGTCTACTTGAACGAAGTTTGTTGTTACACCTTCCGCCTGTAATACATCTTTAATAAATTGACCAGTAAATCCACCAGTAAATCCAAGCGCTACATTTTCAACACCTAAACGATGAAGAACGCGAGAAACATTAATCCCTTTTCCTCCAGGAAACTTCATATCTTTCTCTGCTCGATTTACTGCGCCTAAATCGAAGGAATTAACTTGTACTACATAATCAATAGATGGGTTTAAAGTAACTGTATAGATCATTGTTTATCAGCCTCAATTACATTGGTTTGTCTTTTATATTTTTCTAAATCAATTTCTAAATGGTTTGTAATAATATTTGCCTCTTCAACATTGGCAATTTTCGCAAACGCAACTTCTGAAAACTTACTTTCATCAATTAAGAAATATCCTTCGTTTGCTAATGTTAATGCCATTTGTTTTAAAAGTGCCTCTTCTGGATCTGGAGTTGTAAAACCAAGCTGTTCGTGTACACCATTCGCTCCTAAAAAACATTTATCAAAGCGATACTTCTGCATACTTTCCTGTGCCATAGCACCAATTAAAGCTTTCGTCCTACTCTTCATCATCCCGCCTAGTAAATACGCACGAATATTATTTTCAACTAAAGCCTCAATATGCATAAGTCCATTCGTAACGACTGTAACGTCTTTATTTATTAAAAATGGAATCATTTCAAATGTTGTACTTCCTGCATCTAAATAAATACAATCACCTTGTTCAACAATGCTAGCCGCATACTTGGCAATTTGTTGTTTTATTTGAATGTTTTTGGATGATTTTTCAACCATCGTTGGCTCTTGTCCTTTTCCTGTTAAAACAGCAGCACCACCATGAACTCTTTTTAATAACCTTTGCTTTTCCAATTGTGCTAAATCACGACGAATTGTTGATTCAGAGCTTTCTGTTCTTTCCACTAATTGTTGTAATTTAACAACCTTCTGCTCTTTTACAAGTTGCAATATCATTTGATGACGTTCAGGAGTTAACATTTTATTCACCTCTTCTTTGATTACAGTATAATGAAAACGATCACAAAAATCAACCATAAACATTCACAAATAATCAAAAACAATCAAAAACACTTATACAACAAAAAGAAACCCATTTGATATAACAATCAAATGGGTTTCTTTACTCGATTCACTTATAAAGAAGCTTTATATATGCTTAAGACATCGTCTTTACTTAATTTTTTAAAGTTACCAAATTCGCCATAAGCCATCGCTTTATCTGCCATTAATTCAATTTCATTTTCCCCAATAGTATAATCAGCTAATGTTACTGGCGCTTCAATCGAAGTCCAAAATTGACGTAACGCCTCAATTCCTTCTAATGCAACCTCTTTATCTGTCTTCCCATCTGTTTCTACATCGAATACACGAATAGCGAACTGTTTAAAGCGGCTTACATTCTCATCTACAACATGCTTCATCCAGCTCGGGAATAAAATCGCAAGGCCACCTCCATGCGGTATATCATGAACAGCAGAAACTGCATGTTCAATATTATGAGTTGCCCAATCTCCTTTTACTCCCATCGCTAAAATGCCATTTAACGCCATAGTCCCGCAATATAAAATAGTTTCTCTATGCTCATAATTTTCTAAATCACTTAACAGCTTGGGAGCTGTTTCAATTACTGTTTTTAAAACAGATTCACAATAACGATCTTGCAGTTCAGTATTTGTTCCATGATGGAAATATTGCTCTAATACATGTGACATAATATCTACCATACCGTAAATTGTTTGATCCCTCGGTACAGACGCAGTATGAACTGGATCTAAAATCGAAAACTGCGGGAAAGTAACCGGGCTACCCCAGCCATATTTTTCATTCGTTTCCCAGTTTGTAATGACAGAACCAGCATTCATTTCAGATCCTGTTGCCGCAAGCGTAAGCACAGTACCAAATGGTAATGCCTCACTAGCAAATGCTTTTTTCGTTACAATATCCCACACATCTCCATCGTACTTACTACCAGCTGCAATTGCTTTCGTACAGTCAATTACACTTCCCCCACCAACTGCTAAAATAAATTCAACACCATTATCTTTACAAATTTGAATCCCTTTCTTTACAGTTGATACACGAGGGTTCGGTTCAACACCTGTCAATTCAAATACTTCCGCATTTATATCTTTTAAAATAGAAATTACATTATCATAAATACCATTTCTTTTAATGCTACCTCCTCCATATACGAGAAGAACCTTTTTACCGAACTGTGGAATTTCAATTTTTAACTGTTCTAATTGGCCTTTACCAAAAATAAGTTTTGTCGGATTACGAAATACAAAATTTTGCATATACCTTTACCATCCCTTCTATATAAAAAGCAACTATACTTTTGTATACCACAATTTTTTCATTTCACAAAAATATTTGCCTAATAAAAAAATCCCAGCCTACAGGCTGAGATTTTTTTATTGATAATAAGGTGAGATCATTAAGTAAACAATAACACCAGATAAACTTACATATAACCAAATCGGCATCGTCCAACGTACAATTTTACGGTGACGTGTTAATTGATTTGTAAAACCAAATACAAGTGCAAACAATGCAAGCGGTACAATAATTGCTGCCAGGATAATATGTGTAATTAAAATGATGAAATACACATATTTAATGAATCCTTCTCCGCCAAAATGTGTTGCTGGCGCCAAGTAGTGATACGATAAATAAGAAACACAAAATAGCAACGTCGTTGTAAATGCTGCCAGGATGAAACCACGATGCATTTTCACATTCTTTTTAATAATAGAGAATAACGCTGCTAATAAGAATACGAACGTAAAGCTATTAAAAATTGCATTTAACATTGGTAAAATTGTTACATCAAAATGTACTTCTCCTTCATAGCCAACAGGTCCAAAGAACAAAAATAAAATAATCGCATTTACAATTACAGAAAGCGTTATCACAATAGGAGCATAGCTTTTCTGATTCGTTGATTGATCCACCAAAATGGTCACTCCTCTTCCTTCAAATATGTATACGTAACCTCACTATTTTAACATATTATTCACAGTGTAAATGTGACAATAGTTTGACACAGTAAGACAGAGAAAAGAAAAAAATCCTTCTTAATAAAACTTCTTAAGAAGGATTTTATCGCTTTATTATTTAAATAGCAATGTAATTAGTTTTTGTTGAAAAACGTATTGCTATATGCTTGAAAAATTTCAGACACTTGATATCCCATTAAAGAAATTGCTGTTAATGAAAAGAAACCAATCATAAGAAATCGAAACCACATATAAATCTCCTCCTTGTATTTAGCCTATAAAGCAGTTGCTATATTACAAGTTGAGTGGCACTCTTCATCGTCACTTTCCTTTTTCTTTACAATTGCTGTTATAAATCGAATCATAAAGAATATAACAAAAGGAATTTGTTCGTAATTCACCTTGGCATAGTTTAGCAACGGCTCGCGCTGCACATCGAACGGAGATGAGAAGGAATAGAACATACCTTGCTCTTCCATATATACAATTACAATTTTCATACAAAATACTATTCCTAGAAACGAAACAATATCTTGCCATTCTGTCGTATATAACAAGTTATACAGCTCTAATACGTACTCTTCCATCATCATCCCCCCTTCCTTTTTTACCATTTTGCTCGCCTTCGTATAAAAAGTCAAGAAAAAAGTTTATATTCACTATGACAATAGTAATTACTCTTTTCTTTACTTATATATGAATCTTTTCTAGCAATGATTGGATATACCTTTCTTCGAAAACAAAAAATTAGAATTGAACGGGTTCTTTATCCTCACTTTTAGGATTCCAAACCGAATTATTTTTATTTCTATTAAAAATAAAATAAGAAACTATAATAAGAACAGTAACAAGCATCGTTAAAAGTGCTTGTGAACGTAAAGATTCAATTGCAACCATTGCAACTAAAACTACTATAATAGCGGCAATTGTAACATACGTTACATACGGGAAAAGCCACATTTTCACTTTCAAATTTTGTTGTTCTACTTTCCCCATTTTTTTACGTATCTTTAAGTGTGAAACTGCTATAACGAGATAAACTAGTAACGCAATCCCGCCAGATGCATTCACTAAAAATAAAAAGACTTTATCTGGAGATATGTAACTAAAAACAACTCCAATATAAGCAAAGAACGTTCCAAATAAAACTGCCCGAACTGGAACACCACTACTGTTCAATTTTAAAAATACCTTTGGAGCATCTCCTCTTTCTGCCATCGAAAAAAGCATTCTTGAGTTTGTATATAAACCTGAATTCAAGCAAGAAAGTACAGCTGTTAAAACGATAAAATTCATAATTTGTGCTGCCGCTGGTATTCCTATATGTTCAAGTACCGCTACAAACGGACTTTTTAATATGTTTGCTGAATTCCATGGAAGAAGTGTAACAACTACAGCGATAGATCCAATAAAAAATACGAGAATACGCCAAATCACACTATTTGTTGCTGTTTTTACTGCTTTTACAGGTTCGGCAGATTCACCAGCCGCTACTGCAACAATCTCTGATCCCATAAATGAAAATATAACGACGGTGATTCCAAGCAGCACCGAACTTATACCATTTGGCATAAATCCCCCTTGCCCTACTAAATTTGAAGTGCCAGGTGCTTCCGTTCCTGGTACAAATCCTAAAATCACAGCAAGACCCAGACATAGGAACAAAATAATACTAATTACTTTAATAAATGAAAACCAATATTCAAACTCTCCAAATGATTTCACCGAAAAAACATTCGTCAACGTTAATAAAATCGTTAATATTAGGCTTAATAACCAGAGTGGAATTTCTGGAATCCAGTATTGAATAATACCAGCACCAGCTGTAGCTTCTATTGCAATAACAATTACCCAGAAAAACCAATATAGCCACCTAATTGTATAACCTGCCCATGGACCAATTGCTTCTCTTGCATATGTTGCAAACGAACCACTTGTCGGGTTAATAGCTGCCATTTCTCCTAGCATTCTCATAACGAAAATGACTAGAAGTCCTGCTAATGCATATGAAACGATAGAACCTGGCCCTGCTGAATGCACAACCGCGCCACTTCCAACAAACAAACCGGCTCCTATTACGCCGCCAATTGAGATCATTGTAATGTGGCGTATTTTAAGGTCTTTCTTAAGATTTTTATCCAACTCTTGTACATCCCCTTCCAAACTTAATTTTGAAATTTATCCCGCATTAACGGGCAGTAAGACCCCCACCTCAAAATTCAGCGGAAGCAAAGAAGTTAGGTGGGGATCTGCTGCCCGTAAAAGCCCGATTGGTGAGGGCTGATAATCAGCGGGGGATGAACAAAACCCCCACTAATTAAAGTTTCACTTTATGTAAGAGTATTATGCGAAAAATCTTGTCCTATACTTTAAAATATATCAAAATATTCTGAATTTAACAATCGCAATTCAACCTTCTTCAAAAATTATTACATTAGGTTTAATAATTTCCCATACACAATTGTTGAGAAAATTATAGATCTAGATAACTTTTTGTATAGATTATATTTCCACGCAAAAAACAACAATAGATCCCTTTACAACCTATTGTTGTTTTTATTTATGCAAATTAATTTATCGCATTTACATCTAAAGTCTCAAGAAATTCTTTTCCATCTCTTACATAACTATTCACAAGACTTAAAAGTAACTTCCCACCAACCAACAGCGCACGTTCATCAAAATCGAATTGAGGATGATGATGTGGATATGTTGCTCCTATTTCTTCATTACCCGCACCTGTGAAGAAAAATGCTCCTGGAACATGTTCTAAGTAGTATGCAAAATCTTCTCCCCCCATAATCGGTGGTACTTCAATGACCATTTCTCTTCCAAGATCTCGTTTCGCAATCTCCATAAAATGACGTGTTTCATCTAGATGATTTATTAATATCGGATAGCCTCGTTTATATTGAATATTAACTTCAGCATGCAGAGATTGACAAATCCCCTCAACAACTCGTTTAAATTCCTTCTCCATACATTCTCTCACTTCAGGATCTAACGTTCGAATGGTCCCTGTAAACGTAGCAGTATCCGCAATAATATTATCCGCTTGACCAGCATGGAATGTACCAACTGTTAATACCGCAGATTGAAGCGGATCTATTTTTCGACTCACTAAAAATTGTAACTGATTAATTACTTGTGTTGCAACGATAATAGCATCTACAGTATGATGCGGCATACCGCCGTGACCGCCTCGCCCTTGAATCTTTACTTCAAAAGTATCAGCTGCCGCCATCATTGCTCCAGCTTTCGCCCCAACCATTCCTAAAGGCATTTGAGAAGATATGTGTGTTCCAAAAACAACATCTACTCCTTCTAAACAACCATCCTCAATCATAGCAATTGCTCCGCCAGGTTCTTTCTCTTCTGCATGTTGATGTATAAGAACTATTTTTCCAGAGAGCTTGTCTCTATGGTCACTTAATATTTTTGCAACACCTAAAAGTGTTGCTGTATGTCCATCATGGCCACAAGCGTGCATTACGCCAGGAACCTTTGATTTATATGAAACTTTCTTTTCATCTTGAATAGGTAGTGCATCAAAATCAGCACGCAACGCGATCGTCTTCCCAGGTATTTCACCTTCAATTACGCCGATTACCCCTCTTCCCCCGACATCTGTTTTCACATCAATATGAAAACTTTTTAAGATTTCAGCTATTTTTTTCGGTGTTTCTATTTCTTGAAACGATAGCTCTGGGTATTGATGAAAATCTCTTCGCCACGAAACCATTTGGTTATATAAACTTTCCAATTCTTTATGCCATGTTTCTATCATAGAAATTCCCCTTTCTTTTTAACAGTTTAAACAAAAAGTACACAATATTCTGTATTTAATCAATAAAAAAAGAGAACTTTCTTTAAAAGTACTCTTAATTCTTCAAAATATTAAACGTTCTACTTTAGTCACTACTTTGCTTCAATACAAATAGTGAAAGTTCAGGTACACTCCAAAATCTAACAGGCATTCGAGTTGTCCCAATACCACGATTTACGTATAAGTGTAACGGCTTATTCTTCCCTTCTAATTCATACATACCTTCAACATGACTCTCAGCTAGTTTTGTAGTAATTAATGGACCTATAAAAGGAATTTGAACTTGTCCTCCGTGACTATGTCCTGACATTTGAAAATCGACTGGATAACGAGCTACTTTATCTACAACATCCGGCTCATGTATTAATAGCATATTGAAATCTTGTTGTCTTAAGTTTTTTAAAGTCGAGTCTATTTGTGGCTTCCCTAATAAAAAATCATCCAAACCTGATATTGTAATATATTTTCCGTTTTCCGCTTTAATTTTCTGCACTTCATTTACTAACACAGAAAAACCAGCTTCCTCCATATACTTTTTGTAAAATAAACTACCTCCCCCACCTCTATCATGATTCCCAAACACAGCATATTTCCCTAGAGGGGCATGGATTTTCTGCAAAATACCGTTCGCTTCTTCCCTTTCCGCATTATAAGATCCAAACTTATCTATTAAATCTCCTGTAAAAACTACTATATCTGGATGTAACGCATTCATCTTCTCCACCAAATTTTCTAGTTGCTTCAGTGTAAACTCTGGCCCTAAATGTACATCTGAGAATTGCAATATTCTCTTATTATTAAACTCTTTAGGAATCGTAGGAGCTTCTATTTCATTCCACGTAACTGTTACTAGTTTTCGTTCTATTTTCTGTCGCATAGAAATACAAACTTACTGAAATCATTAATATACTTATGAAACTAATAATAAATACCTTTATGATTGATTTTTTTTGTTCTTTTTTTACATGATGCGTATTCATGTTTTCACCTCTAGAAGTACTTTAAATCCTTATTGTTACATTAATGTGACAACATGAATAATGTTAGTTATATACAATTTTATCCCTACTAACTTTGACAAATTTATACAGAAGTCATAACATATTTTTATAATACATAGATTCTTTAAAATGTTTCTTCTGTTCATTCCATCATTCTATTAAGGAGAGGTTATTCATGTCTGTATTTACACCAGAAGAAATTACGGAACTTGCTGCTAATTCCGGAAGAAAAAAAGCTCATTTATCATTGCTCCCTATGCTAATTCTCGGTTTTTTTGGTGGTGCTTTCATAGCACTAGGGTATTTACTTGATATTCATGTTATCGGGACAATGCCGAAATCGTGGGGATCATTTACTAGCTTTTTAGGTGCGTCCGTCTTTCCTATCGGTCTTATACTCGTTATTCTTGCAGGAGGTGAATTAGTAACTGGCAATATGATGACCGTTTCAATGGCTTGGCTTCACAAAAAAATTGACTTATTTCACTTAATACGAAATTTAGTTATTGTTACGTTTAGCAACTTCATAGGTGCTGTATTCGTTGCTTATTTCTTCGGTCATATCGTCGGCTTAACGGAGGGAGTTTTTTTAGCGAAAACAGTTTCTATTGCACAAGCTAAACTACAAGATACACCACTGCAAGCCTTCATTTCTGCAATTGGATGTAATTGGATCGTTTGTTTAGCTGTTTGGCTCAGTATGGGAAGTAAAGAATTTATCGGAAAGATTGTCGGTATTTGGTTCCCAGTTATGACTTTTGTTGCGATTGGATTTCAACACGTTGTAGCCAATATGTTTGTCATCCCAGCTGCAATTTTTGCTGGTCATTTAACTTGGATTGAATATTTCCCAAACTTCATTTTTGTTTTCTTCGGAAACTTAGTAGGCGGTATGTTATTTGTAGCGTTACCTTATTTCATATCTTATAATAAGAAACTACCTTCCAATAAAGAGCAAACCGAATTAAAGAAACAATCTGTATCCGCTTAAATGAACTGTCTATACAGTGGCTCTAAAAAATATTACAAATTTCATTTTTTTTACGAATATATGTGCGTACACTTGTTCTCGAATGTTTTATACGTTATAATAACAACTTAAATAGCATTATTTACATATGAGGTGAAAAACATGAACAAAACAGAATTAATCAAAAACGTAGCACAAAATGCTGAGATTTCTCAAAAAGAAGCTACTGTAGTTGTACAAACTGTAGTAGAATCAATCACTAACACTTTAGCTGCTGGTGAAAAAGTACAACTTATCGGATTCGGTACATTCGAAGTTCGCGAAAGAGCTGCTCGTACAGGCCGTAACCCACAAACTGGTGAAGAAATGCAAATCGCAGCTTCTAAAGTACCTGCTTTCAAAGCTGGTAAAGAACT
>Ga0256786_1001069_pt1 | contig 11714 bp, 21 predicted proteins | sample MC6MC0937MT_FD_186053 | JGI IMG/M metagenome (GOLD analysis project Ga0256786, IMG submission 186053) | Metatranscriptome of enriched soil aggregate microbial communities from Iowa State University, Ames, United States - MC6-MC0937-MT... | ecosystem: Environmental > Terrestrial > Soil >...
CAGAAATAGAGTTGGTTACAGAGGATAAGGAGGTGTACGGTGAGTTTTAAAAATAGAAATAGAGAACTGAAACGCAAGTGTGATGCAGTTGTCGAAGAAATAAAGGTTAAAACGGCAAATAAGCAGCCTAAAAATCCTAAGCATATATCAGCACCTTACGTCTCCAAAAATCAATTAAAGAGAGGAGGTGTACGGTGAATAAGCTATACAGACAGGTAAGCGTCAAGGAGCGCTTGCCGAAAAACAACGGTGGTATAATTGCCATATGTTCGCCAGAGGATTGTTTGCAGCAATTATATTTTAAAGATGGTCAATTTCTAGACCCAATGGATGATCTTCCTATGAATGCCACAGCTTGGCTTGAAGAAGTGGAATTACCAAGTACCGAAATACTCGAAGCATTGGATTACAATGGCGGATTTAAAGATGGTGTTAACTGGATTATCAACAAACTGAAAGGAACAGATCCTTTAGGAAAGGAGGTGGAGGGATGAGAGTAACCAAGAAAACTATAATCGAATGGATGAACAAGAAGTTCGATGAACTTGAAATGTTCAATTTCAGGGTATACGATGTTGAAAGAACAAGGTTTACCTCAGATCAATATGAGGGTGGAGCAGCTAAGTTATACATCAGAGTTCGGGACACAAATTTTCCTATTGATTCTTACCATAATTCAACTACGCTATTGTGTTCCTATTCAATGGGCGAATTACAGGATCACTTAAACCATGGATTCGATTTGGTATTAAAATGTAATTGGAGACACGGTACAAGTTCATTTTCCTTATCTCATTTAGAGTTAGAATTATCTAAAAAATAGAACCATGACCCCCACGGAAACAGCCCAAATACTAGAGCTACTACACGGATACGGATATGACCCAGTACGCAAATAACATTAAAGCTCATGCCATAGAACTAATAATTGGATATGGCATGACTGAACTAGAAGTTAGTTCTATAATGGACATTCCCTTACAAACAGTTTATCGCTGGATAAGGGAATACAAGGGGAAAAAATGGAAAGAAAAAATCACTTTGGAAAGTAAAGTTTAGAAAGGAGAAAGGAAATGTATAAACCAAAACCAATAAAATTAGAAAAGAGTAACCCCAATAGGTTTTCATCTTTCGGACTCGACACAAGAAAAAAGACGAGAGATAAAGGAACTGTTGGTGATAAATATTGCCCATGGGCAGATCTTCCACCCGATCACAATGAATTTACAGGACACGATGTACAAGTTGGAATGAGTATGTGCTTTTCAAACTTTGTCATCTGTCTAGACTGCGCCTTAGCATCCCAGGATTTAGCCAATTTACATAAATGGACATCTAACGAATGCTTTAAATGCAAACAAAAGGAAGTATCGTGCTATCACATTCGAAAAATATCATATCCTAACGATGACATAGCTATTTGTAAGGATTGTATTGAACTAGCTATTTCAGTAATCACAAAACACCAGTTATGTCAACAAAGCAATTGAATTTCTTTAGTGCCATGCGCAGTACATTTCAAGAACAAGAAGAACTTACCATAAAATCAATGTCCGAATATGGGCCAAGATACAAACATTGGGTATTTGCATTTTCCGGCGGAAAAGATAGTACTACTGTTCTCACATACGTAACATATCTTATCGAATCAGAGCAAATTGATGCACCTGAAAGTATTACTGTATGTTACGCTGATGCAGGTATGGAAATCACTCCTCTTTATTTTGCAGCAATGCAAATACTTGATATGTTAAAAACAAGAGGCATAAATGTACGTATTGTCAAGCCGGAAATGGATTATAGATATTTCGTTTACATACTTGGTAGAGGCGTGCCCCCTCCTTCTAACTCTTTCAGATGGTGTACCCAACATTTGAAAATTGAAGCCATGATGAGAAATCTTAGAAGTATCTACGATGAGACTGGCGAAAAGTTCCTCCTGTTGACCGGAATCCGTCAAGGTGAGTCAGCAGTTAGGGACGGTCGTATTGCTATGAGTTGCAGTAAAGATGGTGGAGAATGTGGCCAAGGATGGTATCAAATTACAGCTCCTGACGACATATGCGATAAACTTGCCCCAATACTTCATTGGCGTGTCTGCTCTGTGTGGGATTGGCTCAAAGTATATGCTCCGATGCCTAAGTATGGCGGTTGGCCTACATCTATTCTAGCAGAAGTTTATGGCGGTGATGATGCAGAGGATCTCAATGCTCGGACAGGGTGCATAGAGTGTCCGTTGGTCAAAGAAGACAAATCACTTGGTATAGTAATTAAAATGGATAATTGGTCTTATTTGAGCCCGTTAAGGAGCCTAAGAAGTATTTACGAAGAACTTAAGTTGCCAAAAAATAGACTTAGAAAAACTGGTCATCAATTTAAAAATAATGGGGAACCTGTAAAGAATCATAATCGTATGGGCCCGCTAATAATGGATGCAAGAAAATGGGCTTTAGCGGAAATTCTAAATATTCAAAATGAGATTAACGCCGTGGCTATTGCAGAAAACAAGCCTACCATTTCTTTGATAAGTCCCGAAGAAGAATTTAGGATAAGAGAACTTATCGAACTTAATACTTGGCCAAATGGATGGGATGGTACCGAGCAAAGAGCTGACGAACCATTTTTGCAGATATACCAAGATGGTTCAGTTCAACAGGACCTATTTTTAACTTAGGATGATCATAATGGGAAATAGTCAGAAATACATTGATGAACTCTATAACAAACCTAGTGGTTACAAATTTAATGATAGTGAGGTTGAGACAATCGTAAATCACCTTAAAAAAAACAAGCACAACTACAGAGGTAGATATGCTTTTTATAGAAGCAATTCAGTCAATAATTTCAAATTAGTATTCATCATAGATCAATGTTTCAATTCTATGAGACGATCAGGTGTAGAAAACCACTGGGAATTTGTGTGTGATCGACCTTTGACCAATCTGGAATTAACAGAACTAGCGCAAAACTTTGGCTGCCACAATAAAAGATTTATAGTCTATTACTATAAAGACATTGATTTTATGATTGAAGAAGATTTAAAATATAATGTTGAAACACCTACTTCATTTGTAAATGAATCAATCAGTCGAGGATACAAAATTAACTAACCCCCTCCCCCTAACCATATAGGGGGAGATAAAAGAAAGAAGAATGAAGACGATATTAAAAACACACTTCCCAAACCACATATTAGAGGATAAACATGACTTTTCCGTACAACAATTCACAGCTGATGATATGTTTGAATTTGCTGAAATAGTATCAAAAGAAGCATTAAGGAATGCAGCGGATAAAGTCGAACTAAAAGAATCAATTCCCCATAGTGCAATCTATGACACTATTGACAAAGAATCTATTCTTTCAGAAACTAATATACCCGAACTATGAAAAGACTAAAGTGTATTCAAGAATGCCTAGACAGCGAAGGCAAAAAGATAATGGATTTTACCAAAGGTAAAGTTTATTTGGCTGATAAGTCTTATGATCCTCCTGGATGGGAAGTTTGTGACGACAAAGGTAACGATCAATCTTTTTACGATTTAACAATAATGTTTAAGGAGCTATGACCCACCTAAAATGCCTATGGTGCGGATGTCCTTATTTAGACACTGGAATTTATTAAAAAAAAATATGGAAAACATAAACTACATTCAAGGAAAGCAATATCCTTACGGATTCAAGGACTGGCTTAGAAAATGTGCATTCAATCTACAGGATAGATACGGATGCTTTCCTGAAACTCCACGTTGCGATGCTTGGTCACGTATTGACCCTGAATCATGGTTACCGCTATTTAACGAAGGATTAAGCCCCTTTGATGCTGTTAATTTAAATATGAAACATGATTAAAGGTACCACACGAATTGTCTTCCTTATTGGGAAATACGCTATTAAAATACCAAACTTCACCTACAGCATGCAAAACTTCCTTACTGGATGCCTTGCAAACCACAATGAAAGATTGTTCTGTAAACAATTTAGAAAGTTGGATCAGATAGATTTGGTGGCTAAGACTTATTTCGGTTGCTGGTTCGGGCTAATCAATATTCAGGAAAGAGTTGAGCCATTGAAAATTGATATTAAACTGCTCCCAGAATTGAAAGATCTATTCGAGCATATCTGTAAAGATTTTAAGTCTGAAAATTTCGGATTTAGTAATATTAATGGGGGTATAGTGTGTATTGACCATGGATAAGCCTAGACTAATAATCTAGGCTTTCACCACAGGATCAACCCAATAAACTTCGTGATCAGTCAAGTTAAGCACATCCATCGGCGATACATTACATTCGATTAAATCTTCCAGTCCATCACCAATAATAAACTGAATATCCCCAGTTAGCACAATAGACCCACGCAATATACTACCAACATCAAGCACGTACAGATCCGATGTAAGCATGTTGACCCGATTCCTGTCAATCCAAGCTCGCAGCTCGTCTTTGGTCATCTGCTTTACCCTTCCTGCTACGTCCTGAGCTTCCTCTAATTCGCTAGTTGCTATATCGGGTAATTCACTCGATAGAAAAGCTTCATACTTATCCCATTTGCCAAAGCGTATAGCTTCATTCCTTAAAAAAAGCTTCCTACCATATTCCCCTACCTCGTCATAATATTTTTGCCCTTCTATCATATCTAGTTCTTTTTGGTTCCAAGTAAGTAAATCCTCCAACAAAAATACCCCTGTTTCTTCTTCGTCTAGTTCCTGGAGATATTCAAAGACCTCCTGAACATAGATAGGCCTTCCGTTCTCCAATACATTATACCCTAAACAAATGTAGTCGAGTACTTGTTCTCTTGTCATAGAAATGCTACTTTTAAATTCAAATATAAGCAAATATGTGTTATCATACTTCAGCACCCAGCAATGCGCAATTGGTAAAGGAATTTAAGAACCTACAGGTCAATTACCAACAGGACGAAATATTCCATGTAACAGGTTTCACTCGGCCATATCTTCCAGTTACATTGAATGCTGATCCAGGATCAATTGTTCCGGCTCGATGGAAGCTTATACCATTTTGGGTAAAGACCGAAGATGATGCAGCTAAATACGCAAATACCCTCAACGCCGAATCAGAATCTATCTTTGAAAAGGCATCGTATAAAAACTACATCGGTAAAACTCGGGGCTTATTATATGTCAATGGCTTTTATGAGCCGCACAAGGTCGCCGGGCAGAAAGACACTGAGAACTACTATATCTACACTCCGTCGAAAGAAATATTCACACTGGGGATAGTCTATAGCGATTTCAAAGACTATGAAACAGACAACGTTTATCCTACGTTCTCTGTAATCACAACAGCCGCCAATCCTTTATTGGAAGAAATACACAATGAGAAAAAACGTATGCCGTTGATCATTCCACCATCCCGTAGAGATGCTTGGTTGAATGCTTTCAAAAAAGAGGATATCCAGCAACTAATGATTCCATATGAAGGTGAATTGTCAGCACACAAAGTATTTCGTGTAACCGGCGCCAAAGGTGATACCAACCGCCCGGATATCCAAGATGCTATTTAGTTTTAAAGCTGGCATTGTACGATTCAAGCTTTCTCATGATCTCCTGTAACTCAGCATTTGCTTTGGCTACCCATTCCGAGCGTTGTTTTACTGCTGCCATTGGGTTCATAATCTGAAAATCTTCTCGATTATTCTTGCCCCTAGGGCTTTGTTGATAAATTCTTACCCAATTTTCCATGAACTCATCAGGGGTGTAAAAACGTCTTGTTGACTTATGGTATATCCACGCACCACTAAGCTTAGCATCATTATATAACGATGATACCACACTTGGAATCTCCTTCTTTTTATTTAGCCACCCTGGTTCCATGAAAACAAAGTTAAAATTCTTCTTGACATTTTGCTAATATTGTTAGTAATTTTACTTTATGAAACCACTTGAAGTCCACTGCCGCAATCGTGTTATGTTCGTTAAAATGACCATAGAGGATAAGGGTATGGGCATGCGAGATTATCACCTATATGATAAAAATGGTCTTTCATTCTATGTATTCAGGAAATCACAGGGCGAATGGGAATTGGCATACGGTGTTATGCCAGACGATGTTCGGGAGGCTTGTATTGATGCTTTGATATTGAGGTACGATCACGACTCACCTGAACTGTTCTACACTAACGGTAAACGAAATGTTGTTAGAATTAGTGCTAAAAAAGGAGGTATCTGGCATGTGTATGTAAATACAACCTACGTAGCTTCTATCCAATATGATGAGTTCGCGAAAAAGTTTGAATACCACCTGGACGATGATACGCCACTAACTGTAGAACACATTGAAAAATATATAGGGATGATTCAGCGAGGAGAAATTAAATGGGTTCGTGAGCGATGATGAAGTCCATAATGTTCAGGTGCTTGGTGTATGGTTGCATGGAGTATGTTGATATATCGCAGCTGTATGGTGGTGGCTCCTTTCAGGTAATGATCAACAATTTTTTCATAACCTCAATCACCAAAAATAAGGGCGAATGGGATATGAAATGTAATAATGAATCCTGGATTACCTCTGATGAGTTGACTATTTTTATGGATCACTTTGAAGGGGAGATAGTGTTTGAGGAGGAGATATAAAGGCCGGGTGTTCTGATATCCGGCCTTTAATGCATACTACTAATTGGGGAATAGGTATAACAATTATTGCTTTGCATTGTTTGGCTTTTTGGGACGGAAACCGAAATACCATAAAACAAAAGCAATAACCCCTACTAACACCAATCCACCTGCGATCCAATTTGAAAATATCCCAGTAGCACTAGGACGCCTATCCACATCTTTAATCTCTGACTTCTTTTCGTTGGTACTATCCTTCTTTGCAGTTACACCAATCTTTTGACTAAGATCCTCCTTAATGTCATTCAGTATTTGCCGGGCCTGATTAGTTTTGTTCTTAGTATATGATACAATACTATCGGCTTTAAACGTCATTGATCCATCCTTATCAACTTTAACTTCTGTGCCAGGTGTTGGGTAAACTTTTAATTTATTATCGCTTTCAGAGGTTGTTTGCGACGATTCCTTACTCTTATCAACCTTTCCGGTAGTTGTCTCAGTTGATACTTTCACATCACTGGAAACAGACACAGCATCTAGCTGCTTATTGATTTTAGTTGTCTTCCGGAATAATCCGCACCCCGACAAAAGGATGCAGACTATTGTTATAATGAATATTCTCATGTCTATTGCATTTTATTGGACAGATCCGTTAGCTTCCCGGCCAAGCTATCCAGTTTTGGTACAAGTTCCTCTAAAGGTTTAGCAACATTGGCTTTTACCTCAATCTTTGGTCGTGCATCCGAATATGTAGCACTGATCATTAGCATTAAAATGAACCATTTCATTTGACACCTCCTTTTTTATCTTTTTGCTGCTGGGCCACACTGTCCACTTTCACCGCTGCGCTATCTACTTTGGTAGCTGCTTGGTTTACTTTTTCAACAGCTGGCTCAACCCTGCTCTTTACTTCCTCGATCATTTGATTGTATAATCTATCCTGCATCTTCAACCTGTCTTCCTGGATATCCAATACAACTTTAGCAAGCCAGCCAATTGCCCCAAGCATAATGGCCATAATAGCTGTTACAAATCCTGTCCGTAATTTCCCGGTAATTCCGAAGTCCTTGAACTCCTTTTCTTGCTTGCTTTCTGCCATTACTTTTCAAAATATAAATTAGCCTCTGCTATTCTTCTCCTTGTCAAACCTTTTAGTATGATACCGCCCGACCTATTCCATTTTGGAAACTCATCCCGAATAGATGGATCTTTTGGATTGACATTAAGTTTCCGCAATAGTGTAGATTTACCAAAATTAGATGCACCTACGTTATAAGTGAAGCTCACCAGCGCGTCAAATTGATTTTGGTTAAGTGGTACCTTAACCAACCTATTTACATCAGCTTCATATCGCGGCAAAATATTAGCAAATAACTTCCTCGCACGATCCTCATTAATCACATCACCCTTATTGATCAAACTGCCATCTTCGTAGTAAGTGGAGCCTATTCCTATCGTCCAGACCTTACCTGTAGCATCCCAATAAGCAGTAAGGTATTTTTTAAGATTACCACCTGCCTCGAATTCAAATATTAAATCAATCCCCTTTTTACCTGTCTTCATTACGCCTCCCCCTCTACTTCAATTAATAATTCCCAATCAATATTTAGATGAGGATCGCTACTTGTTCCAGAGTAAAATTCATTATCCTGTGACGAAGGCAAATCTGCATATTCCCAGATATATGTTTTAAATCCACTTGGAAAACCGAAGATCTCCACTTCTTCCATGGTAGGTGATACCACCTCTTTAATCCGTCTTGGAACCTCGTTCAATTCAGGATTCTTATTTACTACAATATCGTTTACGTTGTACATGATTATACCGGTATTACATTTCCTACTAAAGTTCCATCCAATAAAGTATCTACATCATAATAGATTACCGGTGCTTCAATGGTACCATCTGCTTTAGCTGCATTTGTCGATGTATGAGCGTAACAGTTGTATAGCCACATCTTACCATCCTGGATTTGATACGATGCTGTAGTTGCCAAGTAACTTCCTGATGCCTCCACATTGAAGTTAAGCGACCTAACTCCCGGATTAACATCTACTATGGTACTACCACGTGATATATCGAATTTGCCTCCAAAACGTATAATCAACATACCATCGTGCGCTGTACTTCCATTGCTAGATCCTTCAGCAGGAGCGTTATAACCTGTGTCTATTGACCAGCAGTTCATTTCTACTGCTTTCATCCGCTCATATGGCGCGAACGAGGTATGGTAATTCATGGCATCCCTTGCACATTTGATCGCACCGCAATTTTGCACAAAAACCTCTTTGATAGACTCCAAGGCAACACCATTACCTTGTATGTTGCGCAAACTATTGCAATTCTTCACATATACTTTCCCTGAATACTGAGTTGTAGCGTTATTTCGGAACTGAAACCCCGATTGAGGATTACAGGTGTATGTGTCGATTCCCTCCATGTAGATAAAATCAATATTAGCACCCAATGTAAGTTTGCATGTTTCAACCTGTAAGGCTAATTTGATTTTTACATCAGGCTTGGCACCTGACTTGGTATGTACATACACCGTCGTTCCAGATACAAAGAATGAACCAGCTGTTGCCTTACAATCGTCCAAAGTAGCAGCCTTAGTATACGCCAAATATCCCTCTTCCTCGCTCACAATGGTGTTTGTATCAAATACTCCCTGAGTACCAGCACGCGTCGTGTAATATGTAGTTCCGTCCTGTGCCCATGTGAAGATGTTTCCATTATCCCAAGAAGACATATTAACCTTGGCACCTTTGTATGCTATGAACGCCATATTCTTAGTGACTATCGGAGCAATAATACTCTGATCACGGTTATAATCTCCTTGCATACAGAATACCAAAGCGGCACCCAAAGCGATGGCCCTAGCAACTGTATTTACAGCGTCTTTTTCAGATAGCCCGCTATTGGCATCATTTCCGTTAACTGGGTCAACGTAATATGGAGTGAGCTTCATTACCTCCGCAATGACAAGTACCGATATATCAGTGATAGCAGGCACATACATCCCATTGGAATTCAAACGGAAAATATCGAACGGCCGCCAGGTGAATTCAGCCGGATAACTGAACTTTCTTTTTTGACCACCAAGTGCTGCACCATTACCCCATACTCCACTGTTCTTCTTGTATGCCAATCCAGCTGCAATATCAATGTAGGTATTACCATCAATGCCGATCTGTGTTTTTGGAGCGCCATTACCTGATAATGCTGATATCTTCGAAGTGCTTTCTATTTCCAATATCTGCGATGTTTCTATGCGACCATCGACCGAAGCACCTTTGACGGTCTTGTCTTTCAATACTGTTCCCGGATAGAATTTAAAGCTATTACGATATGGAGAATTAGGAAGATCAGCACCGACATTTGTTGCAGCATCAATATTAACAATAGCTTTTGTAGTTCCTGCCATTTTATTGAATGTGAACTTGCTATTATGCCCTGTGCTTGCAGATTTACCAAGATATGTTGAACCATTAAAATAGTTGACCCGGGTATTTGCTAATGCTGTGCCTGATCCTCCTGAACTAATTCCATAACCCTCAATTGAAAATGCTGATTCTGTATTTCCTGTTAAATCTATTTCAGCAGATATCCAGTTGACAGAAGGTGTTATAACCCCAGTATCACTAACATAACTTGCCTTTAAGGTAAATGGTAAAGCATTACTCTGGGCAAGGACAGGATCGAGGTATTGATATACTGCATTCTGGCTTGTAGCTTCGTCTCCTCCCTCTATGACTATTGTAGCAGTTGGTTTTGTTGGCATCTCCACACTGCTTCCTAAGCTCCAGGTGGTGCCGTCCTTGTATAGAATACCTAGCTGTCCTGTAGGGACTACAACATTACTTTGGCCTGCTCGGGTATAGGTTCCTTCTGGCACAATTGAATATCCTACTCCTGATGCAGATGGAAGGGCTGTACCAGTTATATTAACGTATGCCGCTTGATCATATTCTATAAAATATGGTAGTTCACTAAACTTCTTTTCGCCGTTGCCAACTTTGACATTAACGCCTTGATCAAGTGTATTTACTACCCAAGCAGGTTCGCCTGGACCTAATATTAAATCATTAGCATTCCAATTGGCTTCAGTATCTACTTTCCACCATACGCGAGCTTTGATTATTTCATCAACTATTGCCATCTTACTATGTATTACTTAAAATTGTATCATTACTACCATATCTCTTTTCTGTTAGGAAAGGACTGCCATCTTCGCACTCCAATGCCGTAACATTGACTACTCCCGTTTCAATATTATATCGACTGTTTAAGGGTAGGAACTTTTTGCCCTCTATTCCATAAATCGTATTTACTTTCCAGTCATCACCTCGTACCAATAAATCACCTTGAAAAACCTCTCTTGGCACATACCTAAGCCTCATGATAGCATTAGCCGTCATACCAGTTAGTGATCCTGTATACTTACCATCAGTAAACTTGTATTCTTTATTGCTGTCGTAAAAATTTGACATTATATTGGAAAGCATGAAACCGGTAAAAGAACTACTTATATTCAGCGATTTCTTCTCTATGTTCGTTTTTTTAACGGTTTCTAATGATGATTTAAATACCTCGTTGTTTTGTTCAAATCTGAAATAGGCGTCATCTAATACATATTCTTGTCCAGGTTTAACAAAAAATTGAATATTCATCAATCCGTTATTCCCATCTAAACTTGGCCCCATGTCTGGAAGTAATATTTCGCTATTACCCCCTTTACCTGAAAAAACTACTGTAGCTATGTCATTAATTTTGAGACTGTCTACCGAAATATTTATCTTTTTAATTGATTCAAGTGTTTTGCCCGTTTTAACATAGTTTTCAGGTACATCCGATACATCATATATGCCTAAAGCTTTATATTGAGCCCCAGCACCATATTCTTGGCTATTAGGTATCTCATTCAAAAATCTTGTTAATGCCTCTTCTGGAGTAGTTAATGTGTCAAATGTGAATGGATGATTCTCTACAACTCCATTTCTAAGAAAACTGATTTCGACAGTATCTCCAGGATTAAAAAAAAGAGTACTTGAAAAAATAACTTTTAAATATGATTTCGCTGGTAAGTCCCATCCTAATGTGAATTTCTGTACTATAGTAGCAGTATCCTCATTCCACC
>Ga0256786_1001083_pt1 | contig 11628 bp, 7 predicted proteins | sample MC6MC0937MT_FD_186053 | JGI IMG/M metagenome (GOLD analysis project Ga0256786, IMG submission 186053) | Metatranscriptome of enriched soil aggregate microbial communities from Iowa State University, Ames, United States - MC6-MC0937-MT... | ecosystem: Environmental > Terrestrial > Soil >...
GGACGGTGCGCAGAAGACGGCGCGGGATATGAAAATCATCGAGCGGCAGCACGCCGCGATGCTGCGGCTCGATCCAATACAACGCCGGATCGTCAGCGCTTTCGGCCATCGGGAAGATGCCGCAGCTGTAGGCCTTCAGGAGAACCTGCGGCGTAATCTCGAACATTGGATCATCGCGCGACGCCATGCCGGTACTCGCCAAGCGAATTCTTAAACGCGCGCGAAACATGTCGCGCAGAGGCAACTTTACTTCATCCCCAGATGTTTTTCGAGCCAATGAATATCATAGATGCCATCGGCGATGTCGGGATCCCGCACGAGATCCTGGAATAGCGGGATCGTGGTTTCAATGCCGTCGATGACGAACTCGGAGAGAGCGCGGCGCAGACGCATCAGGCAGTCGTTGCGCGTTTTTCCGTAGACGATCAGCTTGCCGATCAAGCTGTCGTAATAGGGTGGGATGCGATAGCCTTGATAGACGCCGCTATCGACGCGGACGCCCAGTCCGCCCGGCGGGTGCCAGTAAGTAATCTGACCGGGCGAAGGCCGGAAGTCGCGTGGATTTTCGGCGCAAATGCGGCATTCGATGGCGTGGCCCTTTAATTCGATATCCTCTTGCGTGAAGCTTAAGGGAAGTCCGGCCGCGACGCGTATCTGCTCAAGCACGAGATCGGCGCCCGTAACCATCTCGGTTACCGGATGCTCGACCTGCAAGCGCGTATTCATTTCGATGAAATAGAACTCACCGTCCTCGTAGAGGAACTCGACGGTCCCTGCGCCGCGATACTTCAGCTTGCGCATGGCATCGGCGACGGTCTTGCCGATCTTCTGGCGTTGCGCGGCGTTGAGCGCGGGCGATGGGCTTTCCTCCAGCACCTTCTGATGGCGCCGTTGCAAAGAGCAATCGCGCTCGCCGAGATGCACGGCGTTGCCTTGGCCGTCACCGAAGACCTGAATTTCGATGTGACGCGGTTTTTGCAGGTACTTCTCGATGTAGACGGCGTCGTCGTTGAAAGCCGCCTTGGCTTCGGAGCGTGCGGTCGCCAGCGCGGTGCCGAGTTCTGCCGGCGATGCAGCGACCTTCATGCCGCGTCCGCCACCACCGGCTGCGGCTTTGATCAGGACCGGAAAGCCCATGTCCTTGGCGACCTTCATCGCCTCGGTTTCGCTGGTCACGGCCCCGTTCGATCCGGGCACGACCGGAATGCCAAGACGCTTCGCGGTCTCTTTTGCCTCGATCTTGTCGCCCATGATCCGGATGTGATCGGACGTCGGGCCGATGAAGGTGATCTTGTGCTCTTCGAGGATTTCAGCGAAGCGCGCATTCTCCGACAGAAAGCCATAACCGGGATGCACGGCATCGGCGCCGGTGATTTCACAGGCCGTCACGAGGGCCGGAATGTTGAGGTAGCTTTCCCGCGCAGGAGGCGGTCCGATGCAGACGCTTTCATCGGCGAGGCGCACGTGCATCGCATCCGCGTCAGCAGTCGAGTGCACGGCGACGGTTGCTATGCCCAATTCGCGGCAGGCGCGCTGGACGCGCAGAGCGATTTCTCCCCGATTGGCGATCAAGATCTTGTCGAACATCTGCACTCCAGCGTCCTTGCCGGCGCTTCGCAAACCGGCGGCGCTCTATTCAATGATGATAAGGGGCTCGCCGTACTCGACCGGCTGGGCGTTCTCGACGAGGATGGCCTTGACCGTTCCCGCACGCGGCGCCGGGATCTGGTTCATCGTTTTCATGGCTTCGATGATCAGCAAGGTATCGCCCTGCTTGACTTTACTGCCGACTTCGCAGAACGCGGCGGCGCCGGGCTCGGGCGAGCGGTAGGCGGTTCCGACCATCGGCGACTTCACGGCGCCCGGATGCTTGGAAAGATCGCCCGGCTGCTGGGTCTGCTTTGCTTCGGCCGGGGCCGTGGGCGCAGATGCCGGAGCGGCGGCGTAGGCCTGGGCGGGAGCCGCGATAATCGAGATCTTCTTCTTCACGCGGATTTTTAGACCGCTCTTTTCGATTTCGATCTCCGTCAGACCGGTGTCGTTGAGAAGCTCGGCCAGCTCCCGGATCATTTGACCCTCGGTGCTCGCCGTCTTTGGCCCCTGATCTTTTGCGGTCATTCGTCCTCTGTCCTCGAGGTTTATCCGGTTGTGTTCGACTTATAGCTCAACTGTGTCCCTGCTCGTCACGCCTTGCGGGCGGTGCCGGCCAGGATGTTCGCCATCGCTTCTACGGCAAGTTCGTAGCCTTTGCCGCCGAGGCCGCAGATGACGCCCGTTGCCGCAAGCGAAACGTAGGAGTGATGGCGAAACTCATCGCGGCGGAAGATATTGGAAAGGTGTACTTCGATCACGGGCAACTCGGCGGCCTGTAGCGCGTCGAGAATGGCGACCGAGGTGTGGGTGTAGGCACCGGCATTGATAATGATGCCCTTGGCTTTTTCGCGCGCTTCCTGGATCCAGTTAACGATTTCGCCTTCGATATTGGATTGGCGAAACTCGAGTTTCAGTCCCTTGGCGGCGGCGGCCTTGTCCGAGCGGGCGCGCAGGTCGGCCAGCGTCTCGCTGCCATAGATGGCGGGCTCGCGAGCGCCGAGCAAATTGAGATTGGGACCGTTCAACAGGTAGACGAGGGAAGCCATGATTTGGAGGTTGCTCAAGCGCAGGGGCGAGGCCCCGGCCAGTTGCGGAGCCCAGGGTCTATCAGCTTTCCCGGCGGAGGCAAAGTGACCCCCAGGGAGCCGGCTGTGAATTCGGCTCCCCGAGCATTAACAAACGATATCGTGGCGACCGGCCGGAGCCGGCGGCTTAGCACATCGAACAGCCGTCCTTGCGGTATTCGCTGACCATTTTCTCAAGCTGGTCATGCAAGTCGTCCGGAGCCCCGGGGATCGACTTGGCCCCAACCAGGAAGTGCGGCGTTCCGTTGATGCCGAGTTTCCGGGCCAGCAGCAGATCGTCCTTGAGTTCGTTCTTTACGTCGTCGCCTTCCATGTCGGCTTTGACCTTGTCCATGTCGAGGCCAAGCGATTGCGCGATTTTGAGCGCGGACGCGGCGTCGGCGTGACCCTTTGATCCAAGCATCGCCTGGTGGAATTCCCAGTACTTGCCCTGGCGCTTGACGGCGAGCGCCACGCGGGCGGCTTCCTCCGAGCCCTTGGAAAGGATCGGCAGTTCCTTGAAGACGAAGCGGACCTTCTTGTCGTCCTGGAGCAGCTTCTGAACTTCGGGAAGGCCGCGCTTGCAGTAGCCGCAGTTGTAATCAAAGAATTCGACGACCGTGATGTCGCCGTTGGGGTCTCCGGCGACCGAGCTGCCGGGGCTGCGGAAGATCGCCTTACCGTTTTCGGTCATGAAGCTCGTGAGCTTGGCTTCCTGTTCCTTCTGGGACTTCTCGTCGAGTGCGTTCTGCACGTCGATCATGATTTCCGGGTTCTTGACGAGATAGTCCTTGATGATGTCACCGAGCGCCTTCTTCTGTTCGTCGGTGAAGGCGCTGCCGCCTGCCGTCGGGGCGACCGTTTCCGCATGCGCCGGACGGGCGACAAAGCTGTCGGATGCCCCGATCGCGAAGGCAAAGAGCAGTGCCATGCTGCCACCAAGGACGGCAAGCGTCATTCGCTTGCGGTGGGATGCCGAAGAGGCCGCGTTCCAGATGCGCTTCACGTTCATGGATATGATCTCACTCAATCGAGCCGGAGCGGCTCACGTTTGCGGTTTGTAATTTACGATATCGTCGTTTTTCAACCACTCAGGCGAGCCGGCTTTCAGCTTGGTCTGAGCGCGCTTGGCGAAGATTTGCGCCTGTTTGATGTCGCCTTCATAAAAGTAAGCCTGTGCCGTCATTGCGTCGGCTTCGGGACGTTTTCCCTGTTTGTAATAGGCATTTGCAAGCAACCGGTAGGCTTTGCCGTTTTCATCGGTAATCAGCGACTTCCGCAGCAAACTAATGGATTCCTTCAAATCACCGGATTCGCCGTTGCCTTGCAGCGCACGGGCGAGCTCGACCTGTATCAATGGGCTTCCCGGCGCGAGTTTCAAGGTTTGGTCGAGATCAGGGACCGCCTGCTGCATCTTTCCGGAGCGCATCAGGAAGTCGGCTTTCAGCTCGTAGAAATAGGGATAGTTGGGATTTTCCTTGATCATCCCATCGACTTGCTTAATGGCGCTTTGGAGCGCACCGGGACCGCCGCGAAAGAAGGTGGCGATGGCGCGGGCGTACCGTCCGGGCAGCGATTTGTCGGTCTCCGGATAGCGATTGAGGACGATCGACGGTGATTCAAGATACCCCGACAACTTGGCGCGCATGAGATCGTGGCGAAGCTGTAGGGACGGGGGGTCTTTCTGATTGACGTAGGGGCTGGCTTTTACCCGCTCACTCAGCTGCGCGAGACGTTCGACGGAGAGCGGGTGCGACCTGACAAACGGGTCCTGCATGTCGGCGGAGAGATACTCCTGCTGCTTGAAGCGCTCGAATGTGTCGAGCATGCCGCGGCCCGACTGTTTCGTCGCGGTCAGATACTTCAGGCCGGCTTGATCGGCCGCCGATTCCTGGGAACGGCGCTCGGCAAGCAATCCCTTCATAATGATGTTGGTGCCGCCCTGCATGATGGCCTGTCCGCCTTCCATCGTTTGGCGGCCGCCGCTTCCTCCCGAAACGCCGCCAGCAATCATGGCGCCGATGCCGAGCACCTGAGCGAGGAGCGCACGTGTTTGATCCTTGGCGATGCGCGCCCGCAGAGCGGCCATGTGTCCGCCGGCGATGTGGCCGCTTTCGTGGGCGATGACGCCAATCACTTCATTGGGCGTCTTGGCCTGCATCAGCGTGCCGGTGTGGATAAAGACGTTTGCTCCGTCGAGAACGAAAGCGTTGAAAGAGTCGTTGTTCACGATGCGGACCGTGACACGGCCGCCGCCGAACCCAGCCGCTTCAAAAATAGGACGCGCGTAGTCTTGCAGCAGCGCTTCGATCTCGGCGTCGCGAATGATCGGCAAGCCTTGGGCGTGCGCTTTATGCGTTTCCGCCAGTAGGCTGAACATGCAGAGCAAAAGTAGTGCTGGGCGCAGGAATGCGATCGTCGAAATGGCTTTGCTCGTTGCAGGCATTAGCGTGCCTTAATCTCGATGTGTGTCTCGAGACACCATGCACTCAAGCAGTATTAGCTGAGGGCGGTTGGGTCAAACGCCGGGGCGAACGCGGACTTAGGCCATCAGTCATCATAATGGGGCGCCAGCATGGCGGAAGGCGTGCGAGCATCAAGCGGTTGTGCAGGAGCCGATAAAAAAGGCCGAAGACATCAACTTCGGCCTTTTTCGAATGGCTTAACGGCGATGCTTACTCGCCGCCGAATTTCCTCTGCCACCAGCCTTTGCGCTGAGCTGGCGCGTTCGCCGTTTCCGTCTCGGCAACATCGGACTGAGCGTTCGGTCCTACGACAACGCGCTCAATGCGAGGTTCGCTCGATCCCGTTTCGTGACGGCGCCGGCTCGGCGCGGGTTCCGGCGTCACAACAACTTCCGGTTCGGGTGCCGGCTCCGGTGTGGGCACGGCTTTGACGGCCTTTTCGGCGGGAGCAGCAGGCTGTTCCTCGTCGCCATTCGCGGCCGACGGGACGTCCCAGACCCGACGCGGGCGGCGGCCCGGGGCTTTCGGAGCTTTTTCCTTGTCCCCAGCGGCGCCGTTGTACTCCGGAGACTTCTCGCCGGTGTCGTCTGCGGCGACGTCGTCGGCGCGGTCATCATCGTTATTGTCGGATTGTTCGGACTCGGATGCGAAGCCCTCGGCATCGTCCGCCGACTGCGTTTGCTCCGACTCGCGGCCGCGATCACGTCCGCGCCGTCCACCCCGGCGTCCACGCCGACGGCGCTTGTTCGGCCGTTCCTCCGATCCATTGCCTTCGGCATGGCCAGCATTTGCGCCGTCATCGACAGAAGGCTGATCTTCCAAGCCCGCAATTTCCGCGCCCGCTTCGTCGGAGTCCATCTGCGCATCGTCGTTTGCAGCGGCGTTCGCGTCGTCATTGGCTTCGTAAGCGAAACGTTCGCGATCGTCTCCACGATCACGGCCACCTCTGCCGCGACGGCGGCGGCGACGTCCGCGGCGTGCACCGCCTTCATCTCCGTCGTTGCGTGCACCATTGCGCTCCGGGCCGACATTTTCGTCTTCATCGTACACTTCGACGGTGGTCTCGATTTCCGACGCCGTGTAAGCCGGTTCGTTATCGCCGTCGAAGCCCCAGTCCATGTTGACGGCAGCACGTTCCGCGCGCCGGACGGGCGCATGGGTTGCCGCCGTGCGTTCAACGGTGAAGTTGGCGCCCTGCATGCGGTCGCTGCCGAGCACCGTAATGGTGTGGCCGTGCCGAATTTCCATATCGGCGATATAGGGACGCTTGCTGTTGAGAATGTAGAGAGCGACCGCCGATGTGGTCGTCGCGATCAGCGGACCGTTTGCTCCGGCCGTGATGACATCCTCGATACCGCGCAGCACCGCGAGGGCGACGCTTTCCGTCGAGCGGATGATGCCGGTACCCTGGCAATGGGCGCATTGCGATGTCGAGCCTTCGAGCACGCCGGTTCGCAGGCGCTGCCGTGACATTTCCATCAGGCCGAAGTGCGAGATGCGGCCAAGCTGGATGCGTGCCCTGTCGAAGCGCAAGGCGTCCTTGAGGCGGCGTTCGACGGCGCGATTGTTGCGCTTCTCCTCCATGTCGATGAAGTCGATGACGATCAGGCCGGCGAGGTCGCGAAGTTTCAATTGCCGCGCAATTTCGTCGGCGGCTTCGAGGTTCGTCGCCAGCGCGGTTTCCTCGATCGAGAATTCGCGTGTCGATTTTCCCGAGTTGACGTCGATGGCGACCAGGGCTTCCGTCTGATTGATGACGATGTAACCGCCCGATCTCAGCGTCACTTGCGGCTGGAACATCGCGTTGAGCTGGCGCTCGACGCCGTAACGAGTGAAAAGCGGGGTCGGATCTCTGTATGCCACCACGTTCTTGGCATGGCTCGGCATCAGCATCTGCATGAAGTCGGCAGCTTCCTGGTGGCCCGCGTCGCCCGCGACAACGATCTCCTCGACGTCCTTGTTATAGAGGTCGCGGATCGACCGCTTGATGAGATCGCCTTCCTCGTAGACGAGGCTTGGCGCCGTCGACTGGAGCGTCAGATCGCGAACGCTTTCCCACAATCGCAGCAGATACTCGAAATCGCGTTTGATTTCCTGCTTGGTCCGTGCGGCTCCGGCCGTACGAATGATGAGGCCCATGCCCTCCGGAACCTCGAGTTCCTGGGCAATGGACTTCAGACGGCGGCGATCCTGCGGGTTGGTGATCTTGCGCGAGATGCCGCCGCCACGCGCCGTATTCGGCATCAGCACGGTGTAACGGCCGGCGAGCGACAGGTACGTGGTGAGAGCCGCGCCTTTGTTGCCGCGCTCCTCCTTCACGACCTGCACGAGAATGATCTGCCGCCGCTTGATGACTTCCTGGATCTTGTAGGTGCGCGGCCGCCGGCGCTGGCGCGGACGGGAATCGCTGCGCATTTCTCCGTGAGCAGGCGCGTCGTCGTGAGACGCAATCGAGTCGTCGCCGGTGTCTTCGTGGGCGTGCTCGTGCTCGTCGTCGTCAGCGTTGGAATCCGCGTCAGCGGCAGACTCATCGTGCTGCGCATCGTCCGTATGATCGTGATCGGAAGCGGATGCTTCGACTTCGGTGCTCTGCGCTTCGTCCTGCGACCGGGCATCGTCGCCGGATGAAGCGGCTTCAGATTCGGTTTCCGGGGCCGGTTCCGAGCGGATGTCATCGGTACGGCGAACGACGGAGGCTGCGACCTGTACCGTCTCCTCGCCGTCCTCGTCGCCGCCGATTTCCTCGATGTGCTCGTCTTCCTCGACATCGACGATGTGCGAGGAGCCGACGTTGTCATCGGTGGGCGTCAGGTCTCCGAAATCGTCGCCCGGAGATTCAGGGCCGGAGTCGTTCGAGCCGCCGCCGCGCTGTCCACGGCGGGCCAAGGCTTCGGCGCGCCTGTCGGCGGCCGCTTCGAGTTCAGCTTCGGCGGCTGCTTCCTCGTCGAGAAGGGCCTGCCGGTCGGCCACCGGGATCTGGTAGTAATCCGGATGAATTTCGTTGAAGGCGAGAAAGCCGTGGCGGTTGCCGCCGTAATCGACGAAAGCAGCCTGCAGCGACGGCTCAACGCGCGTGACTTTCGCGAGATAGATATTACCGCGCAGCAGCTTGCGTGCGGCGCTTTCGAAATCGAATTCCTCTACCCGGCCATTGCGTTGAACCACGACCCGAGTCTCCTCGGGGTGCGTGGCATCGATGAGCATTTTTGTATTTGACATTGATCGAATTCCTTGGCGCGCCGAAGCGTGTCGCGACCTAAACCACTCATAACGGTGGCAATTGCGCGGTTCGTACGGCGGCGCATTGAGTTGGGGGAATGTGGGAAGGTGGAAACCGGCCGGGACGCTTTCCGCAGCATTCCAGTTCTGGCGGCGCGCGTGCGGCTCACCCTAACAGCCACGGGGGACGATCGGACGATCGCCCGAGCCGTGCTGCTGTGAATGGTGCGAGTTGTCGTCATGGCCTGTCGGTAGTGCCCGGCGGCGCGTCTGGAAAAGCAAGACGCTGGCCGGAAAAAGGGTTCTGCGACGCCTCGGCGTCGCGTTGAGGAAGTGGCCGCCCGTGACCGATGCAGTACCCGAGAACGGACCGAAGCGACCGGCACAAAGTCAGTCATCCTTGACGTGGCCGCCGGAGGCCGGTCGTCAAAGCGCATTTTCCCGAGCGATGCTGATACTCCCGTACGCTCGCTCCGAGCCGATGCGATCCGTGTGGGCTTGATTACCTGTGAACGCGGAGCTTTCTAATCCGCAGCAGGCCGATCGAGCCACACAAGCGCTTACCGAGCCATCCCAAAAAAGGTGTGTCTTCAGCGCCACCGAATATGGTGAAAGTCTACGAGGTCGCCCCCAGACTGGCAAGTGATATAAAACATGAACTAGGAGAAGTCCTCAATACTGGGCCACAACTTAGAACGTCTCTGAAAACAAAGCCTTAACGCGCACAGGGGAGGGACCGGCGTGTTTTGGCGGCGAGGGGCCAGGGGCATGGCGGCACTTGCAGAACATTTGTGGAACGGCGGATGGCTGCGAGTCATCGGCCTGGGCTTGGTTTTGCTCTTCAGCGCCGAGCCCTCTCAGGCGGCGTCGAAACCGGCCGTTGAGGCGACGGCGGTCCGATTGATCGACAACGGCAAGACCACGACCTTTGAGCTGACCATCAGCCGGGGCCTTACGGCTCAGGCGTACACGCTTGCCAATCCGTATCGTGTGATCCTGGACCTGCCCGATCTGAAGTTCCGGCTGCGCGCCGAGGACGGCCGGAAAGGGCGAGGCGTCGTCTCGGCATTCCGGTTTGGATTGTTTGCCGAGCATCAGGCCCGCGTGGTGATTGATACAACCGGCCCGGTGCGCATTGCGTCTGCCGGAATGACGCGCATCCCGGGGAGCAAAGCGCTGAAGCTCGCCATCGTTATGGCCCCGATGGATGCGGCCGCTTTCGGGGCAGGAACCGGCGCGACGCTGGCTGCGGCATTGCCGGCGGATTTCGCGCTCAATACCGCCCCGCCGGAGCGCGCCGACAGAAAACATAAAGAGCACGCAAAGCCGGTCATCGTTATCGATCCGGGCCACGGCGGCATCGATCCGGGCGCCATCGGGGCCAATAACGTGGCGGAGAAATCGATCGTCCTTTCCGTTGCTATGCAACTCAAGTCGGCACTGATGAAAACCCGGCGCTATGACGTCAAGCTGACCCGTTCCGACGACGTTTTCATTTCGCTCGACCAGCGATTGAAGTTCTCGGCCGACCACGACGCCGACCTTTTCATTTCCCTGCACGCGGATTCGATCGAACAGAAGTCGCTGAAGAATCTGGTTAGCGGCGCGACCGTCTACACGCTGTCGAATAAGGCTTCGGACGAGCAGGCGCGGATCATGGCTGAAAAGGAGAACGCCTCGGATCTCATTGCGGGTGTCAATGCGGTCGATGACGGCAACGACGAAGACGTCAGGAACATCCTGATCGATCTTTTGAAGCGCGAAACCTCCAACTTTTCCTCCGATTTTTCCCGGGTTCTGGTTACGAACCTGAAGCAGGCGGTTACGATGTCGCGAATTCCTCGGAAATCGGCCGCATTCAAGGTGTTGAAGCAAACGCACGCGCCGTCGGTGCTGGTTGAACTCGGTTATATGAGCAACGTGACCGAGGAGCGGGAAATGATGACGATCGCGTGGCAAACCAAAGTCGCTGCGGCAATCTCTTCAGCGGTCGGTACATACTTCGACAAGAGGACGGCGAGGCATCGGTGAACGTGTTTGGGTGGATGGCCGATGTGCTGCCACAATCCCTGCTAATGTGCGTAGCGCCGGGTTGTTTTTGCTGCGCCGCGGAAATAAACGTAGGCCTTGTCACCCCCGGAAGCGTAAGCCAGCGATAGACCAACGGAATTTGCGATTTGATGCGCGCGCCAACGCCGCCGCCTGCGGCGCCCCGAAAACGGAAGAAACGGCGCAAGAGCCTGCTGCTGAGTTTTCTCGGCTTCAGCTTCGCGACCTTTGTGGTCCTTTTCGTCGCCGGATCGGCGGGCGTCGGATTCCTCGTGTGGCAGGCGTCACGCGATCTGCCGGACTACGAAAGCCTTTCGAAATACGAGCCGCCGGTGATGACGCGCATCCACGCGCACGACGGATCGCTCATTGCGGAGTTTGCGCGCGAGCGCCGGATCTTCGTGCCGATCAATACAATTCCGAAGCGGATTATCGGGGCTTTCCTCTCGGCGGAGGACCGCCGTTTCTACGAGCACGGGGGGCTCGATTTTCAGGGCATCCTGCGCGCCGTCTTCGCAGCCGTCGAAGCCAAGGTGCATGGATCGAACAGGCGTACGCAAGGTGCCTCGACCATCACGCAGCAGGTCGCCAAGAACTTTCTATTGACCAACGAGCGTTCGATCGAACGCAAGATCAAGGAAGCCATCCTCGCCGTTCGCATCGAGAGCGCCTATTCCAAGGACAAGATTCTCGAACTTTATCTCAATGAAATTTATCTCGGCATGAACTCGTACGGCGTCGCGGCTGCGGCGCTCACGTACTTCAACAAAGAGCTCAAAGATTTGACGATCGAGGAAGCGGCGTACCTTGCTGCTCTTCCGAAAGGTCCGAACAACTATAATCCTTTCCGCCAGAAAAAGAGAGCGACCGAGCGGCGCGATTGGATCATCGGCGAGATGGCCGAGAACGGCTACATCACGCCGGAAGAAGCGACGGCGGCCAAAGCGAAGCCGCTCGTCGTGAATATCCGGCCTAGCGGCGCACATATCTCGACGGCCGAGTTCTTCGCCGAAGAGGTTCGCCGCTGGCTGCTTGCGAAATACGGCGAAGACAAACTGTATGGCGGCGGCCTGTCGGTGCGAACGACGCTCGATCCGCATCTTCAAAAGCTCGCCCGCACCGCGTTGGTTGACGGACTGGTCAAGTTCGATCGTAAGCGCGGCTGGCGCGGGCCGGTCGCCAAGATCGATATTTCCGGTGATTGGGGCGTAGCGCTCGGCGCCATCCGCAGCCCATCC
>Ga0256786_1001084_pt1 | contig 11627 bp, 5 predicted proteins | sample MC6MC0937MT_FD_186053 | JGI IMG/M metagenome (GOLD analysis project Ga0256786, IMG submission 186053) | Metatranscriptome of enriched soil aggregate microbial communities from Iowa State University, Ames, United States - MC6-MC0937-MT... | ecosystem: Environmental > Terrestrial > Soil >...
CTGCTCTTCTGTTCTTGGATATAGATTACGGATATATTGATTCACATTACTAACTGCGATATTAGCAATCTGTAAGTCTAGAATCTTACTGTTTGTACTCATTACTTGTTCAATTAACTCATTGATAATGAGGGTACCGCCCATTCCTAAGTTATTAATGTAACGTTCTACAGAAGCCGCTACATTCTGACGAATGGTTTGTCGCTCTGGATTGGTAGTAGAGCTATTAAAGATAAGAGATAGGGATACATCAACTGGAGTTGCAGTCGCTGTTTTTACTTCTCCGTAAATACCTTCTGCTTCTACAGCCTCTACCATCTTCTGTACTTCAAATAAGATACTCTTTTGAAGAGGGTACACACTAGGAGTTACATAACAAGTAAAGGAACCTGCGCCGTGAGTGAATCGTACGAACTCTACGTCTGCTACGCCTTCGATTGTCATAATCTTAATTCGAAGTGCTGTTTCTGTTGCACCAGCTACGACAAAGACTTGGTTTACAATACGAGCACGATAATCTGTATCCGACTCTCCTTCTAATCGTAAACAATTTAAGAGTTCTCCAATTAAGTCTAAGTAACTACCTGTTGCTGTTGATACGTATGTATTGATGGTAATCGCATCTAGTTCTTCATAGAAGGGATAGAACTCCTCTACTAGAATCTCAGCGAATGTACGAGCAACAGAACCCGGAGCCGTTTCTGTAATGCCTTGTCTATCAATCATGGCTTGTAATATCGTATCTAACATTTCTACTTTTGATTTTCTCATGTCGTCACCTCATATTCAGATAGGATTCCATGCTCTAAATTAAAGACCAATGGATAGTATACTTCTATTTCTAAATCACTTTTTACTTCTATATAGAAGATAATTGTTATTGCATCAACAGGAACAGCTCGTACAGATAAGTTATTCTCTGCTACGAATCCATCATATGTAAGAGTATGTCTAATTAAAGATACGCCCTTATCTCCTGTTGCTCTCGTATTTGGCTCCCCAATTAACTCAGATAAGTTAGAGCCTAACTCAGGATGTAAGAACCAGTCTGGTGCGTCTGTTTTCATACGGTTACGAATCACTTGTTCTTCTGCATTCTCTGCAACGTGCAAGGGAATGTCTCTTACTAATGTACCTCGCCCGGCATCTGTTGTTTTATCTCCGAAGATATCTATATATAATAGTCTACCTTCTTCATCTGTTTTCGGACTTCCCATAATTAAATCGCCATCTTCGGTCATGCGCCAATCACGTTTAAATATCATCGGTCTTCTACCTCCACTCCTATTGTTTTTAGTAGGCTAGAGATTTTATCATCATACAAACTCTTTCTATCTCTCTTTTGAAAGATGCTATAAGACTTTCCGTTACTAGCTTCAAAGGATGGACGGTCATGTGTTTCATCCTCATGATATAGCCATGGATTAAAAGCATGATGATTCCATTTAAAGCCGTCTGGTTTTGTATGCATATGAAGGTCTTTTGTTGCAAAGTGAATGGCATCTCCGTAGAAGATAATCGCATTCTCTTTTGGGTCTAATCGGAATCCTAAGTCTTCATTCGCAAATACTTCTATAGAGCCATCATCTTTTGTAATAACAGTAGCTCCTGTTATAGGATGTTTCACTCCCGTTTCATTTTCACCAATGCGAGAATTTTTCTGACGTTCTTTCTCAAACTCAATTTGCTCGCCGTCTACAAGTTCTTTATCTAAGACCTTTCTCCATTCGGGAGCATCCCAGTCTTTATCCCCATCCACATAATGTGTACCAGCAAATGGATTCATGTTATCACCTCACAGTAATCTACTTTGTCGTAATGAACGTTTACCGTAAGGACTAGAGAAGTCTTCTGCATTCGCATCTCCACGGTATACGGTACTAATATATGGTCGTTCTCTACTTGCATTCTTGAAACTAATGGTTACCCTATCTCCGTTCTTTACAGCCTGACGGAAGATGCCGTCTCCATCCTTAGGTAAGCTCACATCTTTTTTGATACGCTGTACTTGAGAGTCTTGGTCGAAGTAAACAATATCTGCTACTTGATTCTCGTAATCTACTCGAAGTACGTATCCATCAATTGTAGGCTGTCTTTTCCCAAGAGCCGGTGCAACAACCTTCTCTTCAATCGCTTTCATAATTGGATTATTTAATCTCATGTTATCACCTTCCCGGCCCTAGATAGATTGGGATGTCATCATAACCCCACTGACTCTTCGGCCCAATGTCTATATGAATAAATCCATTTCCTTTATTAATATCTCCGCCAATGGCAATTGCTCTGAATCCGCAAGACCAAGCAATATCAGCTAGTTCTTTAGCATCCTTCTCTCCGTATACTTTAATATCCATTGCCATTCCAGCTTCATGAGGACTGATTAAATCTTTTGGGCTAAAGCGGAATCCTGATAGGACTTCAAACTTTTCTCGTTTAGACTTTAGATAGAATAACTGGAATGCTTGTGCCGCATCTGGAGAGTACATATTTCCTTCATGACCATCATGTCGTTCTAAATGAACAAAGATTTTCGGGTCTAGTTGCTGGAAATGTTGATACTGATTCGTACGTGCCCACTGTAATCTATTGTATAAGAACCCAGCACGGTCTTCTCTAGGAGGACGAATCCATAGTCCAGTTTGATTAATCTGAATTGGCTTATAAGGAATCTTATCTTCTCTCCATTCAGCAGGATATTCAAACCATCCCGGAGGTGCTCCCGGCGTAGAGGTACGAGTACCGCCATTCAGTAACATCCAGTCTGCTCCCTCATCATCACTTGTTGAGATAGGAGAAGCAGTAGCGAGAGAAATAGATTCTTCTGTGTTCGTAAGTGCCATTGCCTTTGGTTTTGTTTCATCCTTCTTCTCTTCCTTCTTTGGTTCAGAAGCTGATGCGTTACCATTATCAGGAATAACCCTACGGATACTTAAGAACTTTGTCTTCCAGTAAGAAGCTTTATGTTCTGTACCTTCCATACTACCCCACATTACACCGTCTCTTCCTTCTGCTCCTCCGCAATGAATAAACTTCGGCCACTCATAAACAATTCCTACGTGAGAAGGGCCTGCACGGTACGTACCTTGGAACATGATAACATCTCCGGGTAAAGCTTTTTCTTTCGGCTCAAGTAAGGTACCAGCCTTTGACTGAGCGATTGTATCTCCGCCAATCTCAATACCTGCTGTATTCTTAAGTACATAATGTGTAAAACCAGAACAGTCGGCTCCACCAGTCGTTGGGTCTTTACCACCCCATCTGTATACAACCTTACCAATGAATGCCTCAGCAGCAGCCGCTACTTTCTTACCCATTTCACTACCACCACCCGGAGCAGGAGTTCCGCCACCAGCATCTTCTTTTTTCTCAGCTGAACCATTACCGGATGTAGAACCTACTACTTGAATGTTTCCATAATAGTTCTTTGTCTTCTCAGGTTTTAATTTGAATTTGGATACGAACTCTGTACGTTCTTTATAGGCTTGTTGCCATTTCTCCATCTTCTTTATATACTTTTCTTCATAATTCTTTTGGTCTTCATTTCTTGTCATGTTCTCACCACCTAATTGCGAATGTTCCCGGGCCAGCATACTCGTCATGGTAACCATACTGCCATCTAGTAGCTGGGCCACAGTCGATATGAACAAATCCCGGATTATCTGCATCGAGTCTATCTCCGCCAATAGCAATCGCTCGTAGTCCGCATTCCCATGCTGTATCTGCTACAAACAAAGCTTCCATGATGTTATTGACTCGTATGTCCATTGCCAGTCCTGCGACATGCATACTATTTGGTGCTTCCTTATTCACTGGGACATATCCCTGAATAACTTCTATTTGATTCCATCCTAGTTTCATGAGAAGTCTTGTGAACATTTCCCTTGCTTCTGGTGCATAGAAGTTCTCATGCGGACTTCCTAAGTGAACGAAATCTTTGTCAGGTAATGGCGCCCATCCTTGCCAGTTCCATTCCACTGCTTCATTCTTACGAAGGACAGCATATCCAGCTCGGGACAGTGTAGGAGGAATAAAACGATAAGGAGTTATCTTCCCTCGTTGCACCTGATAGATTGGTTTTGTTTTGCTATTGTAAGTATGATAGCTATCTGCTCGTTTCTGAATCTCTTCCTTTGTAATAGAAGGAATATCAGATAAAGCCATTGTTCGTAAGCTAACAGAAGATTTCTTAGGCGGGCCCCCTCCTAGATTTTCAGTAGAACCAGAGTCTGCTGTTTTCGTATCTGGAGCCGTAAAGAAAATAGATTCGTTTGCGCTACGTCCTACTCCTTCAATTAACTCTTTAACAGTATCTGCATAGGGCTTACCTTTCGCTGACTTACCATTGTATCGCCAAGCTATTTCATAGACTGTTAGCGGACTACCTTTTGCTTTTGCTTGTGCTACTTTCTCATTATGTATAACCTTACAGAAGATGTCGGCATTGTATTTTGGGTCAGTTAAACGACTTGGGTCACACGGCGTATCAATGTTCGGAGGTGTAATCTGGAATAGACCTACCCCGTTACCGCCACGTTCTCTTAGATTTGCGTCCCCACCAGACTCTAGCGCCATAACCATTTTCATGAAGATAGGATTGATATTAAATTCCTTACCCCATTGTACTAACTGAGCATTCCATTTATCTGTTGCTTCGATAACGCCTTTCATATTACTACGATAAGGCTTACCCGGAGACCAAGGGTTTCCTGCTGTTGCATTCGCTGGCCCTTTGTAATCAGCCGCTGTTGGTAACCCACTTGTATCACCTGTCACAACACTACCATCACTACTGGTTTGACCATCCGTTCCTTCTTTTGTAGCGGATGTATCCCCCATAAGAGTAAAGTAACCTTTTGTCTTCTCAGGTTTCAACTTAAATTTTGAGACAAAGTCAGTTCTTACCTTATAGGCTTCTGCCCATTTCTCCATCTTCTTGATGTATTTTTCTTCATAACTTAGTTGGGTTTCGTCTCTTTTTACCATCTTCCTCTCCTCCTATTTCTCTTGGGAATCATAACCCTTTTTAAGATTTTTGACCAGTCTTAAACACAAAAAAGAGGTAGGAAAACCTACCCCTTTACTGCCTTTTCTATCTCGCTCTTATCCGCATCAATACTGAACTCTTTCTCACTTCCAGAGAAGAAGTTAGCAAAGCTCATAACAATGCCTGCAACCCCATCATCTTTTCCGTCTCCGAAAGAAGCGGATACTAACTTATCAAGTTTACCCGGTGAGTCACCTACTACCATACCTCTGTGACCGTTAATACCTGCGGTGAACTCTTTACCCTTGTACTGGAGTGGAACCATCCATACACATTGCAGGGCTTCTTTAAAACGAGCCATGGCTTCGAAGATAGATTCAGTTGCTAGTGTTGCAACTAACTGAATAGCTAACCCGATTCCGGTCATTGCCATCATTCCTTTTCCAGCTACTAACGCTTCTGTTACGGCTACACCGCTTTGACCAGCTCTTAGAGCTTTTGTTACACGCTTACTGTTTTTCACAGCCGCCTTAAGTTCGTGGTAATGTTTCTGAGATACTTTATCTCGTCCAAAGATTTTCCAAGCATTCCCCTTCTTGTATGCATCCTTTGCTTCATCAAGTACTTTCTCTAATTTCTCTCCTGCTTTCTCGAAGTCTTTTAGAGCAGCCTCTCGTCCCGGATGGTCTTTTGGCATACGGAAGTATTTCTCAAATGCTTCTTTGTACTGTTTGACCTCATCTATATTACTAGAACTAATGAGTGATAACATACCCCGTACGGCTAAGTCTCCCAGTTTCGGGAACATCTCTTTTGTCGCTTGTGCTAAGCGGTTTAACACAGGAGATGTTGTAATCTTACGTTTCGCATAGCGTGCCGCACCGAATCCGATGATTGTAGAAGCAACACCAGATAGGAATGAGCCAGCCCAGCTACTGAAAGATACCATAACTTTGTCATCGTTTACTACGTATGCATCTGGTTCAATTGACGTTACAAATCCTGTCTCATGAGAGAAGTGATGCGTAACTGCTTTTACAAGACACGTACCATTCATCATTTGCACGTTATCATTAAAGTACATCATGTCATGAGGCTTAACAGAAGGGTCACCCATTACGAGCAAGCTTCCTTTGTACATATCCTTAAGACTATCACGTACCGCACTCATACCGTAGTTACGAGCCTGTGCTTCTGATGTGAAGTAATCCCCAGTAGGTACGCCCGGGAACCTAGCTACAATCTCTGCTTCAATAACTTGTGTCTTTTGTTTATCATAACGAATATCGAAGTCAGCAGATAGGATTGGTGTTTGGTGCCCATCGTAGTTGACGATAGCATTCGTGAATACACCTTGTTCCGATGTTTTAATACGGTTCTGAATAATATCTAAGTTACTATCATAGAAACGAGCTTGCATGTAAGGCTTACGATTCTCAGAAGTTAGATTACGTAACCAAGCTTTCTTGTTCGCATCCCACTTGTATTTTGAGTTGTATCCATACGCCATCTTCCAATATGGTTTACCAAAGAATAAAGTAGAACGTGTTTCGAACGGATGAACTGCCGCTATATAATCTAAGCTACAATATGCAAGTGTCTGAAATACATCCCATGGTGTATTGTTATAGAACTTAACGATGATATTATCTTCATCACCCGGCTGGAACCATCTTGAAACGTTTGTATTCATCAGCTCTTGCCAGTCAAAGATGTTACGGTTTGTTCCGTCAGCGTGCGTCCACTCACTAAATGTAGGCGTACCATTTGAAGAGTAAACGTTCTGCGCACATTCTCCGTAATCAGGATTGAAGAACTGGAGTGTACCAGCTGGCGCCATCTCACCCGGAATACCAAAGTGCTGAATACCTAATGGGTTCTCACGCATGAATACACCTTTAGAAATGTTATTGGCTACGTCCTTAAACCAACTACCTTTAGAAGATAGAAGCTTACAGATTAAGTCACGAGGCTCTGTCACATGGAAGAATCCGTTATTATCATCATCTGGGTCACCAGAGATAACGTTACCTAGCTCTACGCCATCACCCTGACAGGTAATCTCAATCACTTCTTGTGTATCCATTTCCGTAATCGTTCCATTAAAGACAATTGGTAATTGTGCCGCATCTGAACCATATCCCATTCGGAGGTGAACACGAGCTCCTGTTTGAAGCATCATCGCCTTTAAGATTTCTTTACGAGCTTCTAGTAACTCTTCCGTAGGCTTTTCAAAGATTAAGTTTGATACGAGGCTATACTCATGGTCAATATAATCAATGTCTGCACGACGAGATGTTAAGTTACTATACATGTTTGTCATACGAATCACTGCTGTATCCGCCGCTATCTTACGTGAACGGTATACATCAATAGATTCGATGGCATTGAAACCGTACATGTTATCCCAGAAACGATAGTTACTCATCCAATGACCTTCATCAATGATAAGCATCTGGAATGCTGGGAACGCTCTAAGCAATCGACCACGTTGGTCATGCATACGTAAGTCCGTATACATCTCACGGTATAACTGTTTCGGGTCATCATTTCCTAGTAATGGATTCTTTTGAACTGCTTCTACTAAGTTATCAAACTGTGTTTTGATATCAGCTGTGTCCTTACCTTCCTCAGTAGCTAGTTCTTCACGCATACCACCTACTAAAGCATCACTCCAGCTTGAGTCACTACCAACAGCAAAGAAGTCTTCTAGTTTAGACAAGATAGGATGTTTCTTTTTCCAGTCTGCTTCTCTCTTAAGATTCTTAATCTGTTGTTCGAAGATTTCACGAACCTTCTTCTCACTTTGTAGTTTCAACCATTCCTTCGCCCAGTACTTGTCGTCATCATCAAAGATGGCAATACCTGCGCCAATCTTATCTAATGGGCCAAGCTTATTGTATTCAGGAATTTCTTTGTACTTAGCCATACCGATTTTATAACCCATCTCATCTACTAGGTACTTAATCATTGTTGCTTTATCTAATTCCTTCTTATTTGCCTGTGCCTGATTCTTGTTAACGCCCTTACGGTAGTTGTAGATATCAGAGTGAGCATGAACAGAAGGCGTTCCGTATGCATAATCCTTTGCATAAGAGCGATAGAAGATATCGTGAATGGCTCCAACAAATGCATGACTTTCTAAGTCTTTTGCCGTTGCTGGTTGTTTCCCTGTCTTGTATGCATATAACATACAATCCCAAGGACGTGAACATAACTCAGTGAATTTCGTTCTATCCATACGAGCAGCTTCTCCGTATACTTTCGCTAAGTACTCTACACCTTTGTCGATGTTAAACTTCCAGTCCCATAGTAAACGTTTTGCTTCATCTACATTTGTAGCGACATCCGCAATTGGAACTCCGGCAATACCACAAGCATTCTTTGCAGAATCTAGTTTCGGGTATTTACCACTTGCTTGTTGCCAACGACTTGCGTACTGGAATAAAGATTTTACTAATCCAAAGACACGTTCTTCTGGAATCTTATACTTAAAGTTCGAGTAGTCAGACATACTACACTTCTTGTTATCAATCTTAGGTTCTTTAAATGCGCCAGAGCCTATACGCTTATCTACTTCTTTTTGGTTTCCACCAGAAAGGTTTGATTTAATGATTGTGTACTCTACTGCATATAAAGATTCAGAAGCGCTATAACATACACGGTTCTCTGCATCACTTGGTTTCGACTTCTTATCTAACATGTCTTGACCAGATAATTTAATGTCTCCTTTAAAGTGAGCACGCATACGTTCTAGTGTGTACTTATACACATCGAACTCAGAAGGATTAGGATTACCAGTCCATGTTTTATACTCATCTTCTTTCGTACCTAGTTTCCAGTTCTTATAATCTTCGAAGCTAGGAGGATTCTGATATTCGAACTTGCCGTTCTCTCCTTTTTTCGTTAGATACTCACCAATGGCAGCATCCTTATACGTAACAGCTTCTGCCTTACCATCGCCGTTATAATCTTGACCTTCCTTCTTACTGTTTTCTCCCCAAGAGAACTTAGAATCAACACGAGGTGTTTTCTTCTTTAACTCTTCTAGAATACCTAACATATCCTTAGAACCGTCCATGATTTTGTCGCTATCAGAACTAGAAGTCATTTTTACACCAGATGTATCTTTTAGATGTGCTTTGTGTTCTCCTAAGTATTCCTTATTCATCAGGTCTCGAAGTGTCCAAGTTGTTCCTACATAAAAATCAGGGTCTACGTAAGTAGCACCAGTACGGTTCGGGAAGTCAGGAATGTCTCCTTCCAACTTCATTTGCTCAATCCCTTTTTGCAGTTCCGTATACGTAGGTAACTCAAGGTCAGGATAAACCTCCATCTTACGTAAACGAATTTCTACAATTGCATCATCTTTCATTTGACGGTCAGTTACAGTACCCTTACGGTCTTCTAACGTATCGTCTTTACCAGCGGCAGCAAATCCATCTATTGATTCTTGACGTCTTTGTGTTTTGTTGAAACCAACCATTGTCAACTGAATCTGATTACGTCCCGGGAAGTTTGGTACAGTCTGAATACTAGCGTGCTCTACCATAACCGTTGTAACCCCGAATAACTCAGCTAACTGATTCTTTACGCCTAAGTAACCAGATGTAATACCCATACGGTAACTACGAGCATAAGAGTCTGCTGTGTCTAATAAATCCTTTAGTCCTGCAACTGCTTCCTCTGTTGCTTCGAAAGAAACGGTTAAGTACGGGTCTTGTCCGCCCAGATATTGAAGAGATGGACTTCCACTCTCTAGAATTTGTTGAGAGCTAAACTCGTTTGTGTATGAAACACTTACGTTCGTTGGCAATAGTCCCGGAATAACATAGTCTTCCATCGGAATGTCATTCTCTGTTGCATCTACAATTGCGATTAATCCATTGTAGTTATCTTCATATTCTTCTACTGTTACGTCCACATCCGTTTGTAGTTTCGCAATCTTGTTCAACTTATTAAAGTTATCACCAGTTAAAGGAATGTAGTATCCTGTTCCGCCGTCTACGTCCTTACCAGACTTATATGACTCAGGGAATAATCCTATTGCTTGACCAGTTTGTAATCCGATATGTACGAATCCAGATTTCTCAAAGCCTTTAAAGTCTGCTATCTTATCGTATTGACTAGGAACTCCCGGCCAATCTACGGTAATGGGACTATGTGTACTTCCAATTGGGCCTGCGCCATTTGGTACATTCGGATTTACACCAGAACGTTTTTGATAGAATGTAGGAGATTCATAAGGAACAAATAATGTTGATGATTTTCCTACCTTTGCCTTTCCGTAGATATGAGAATAAGACTTTTTAGATTTTGCAATCACATTCTCCATCTCTTCATTGCTAAGTTTCATCTTCTTCTGGTAATCACTAGAGATATATTTAATGACTGTTCCATCTTCGATAACATCAGCTTTCCCTAAGTCACCTTGGATTTCTTTGTACTTACTGATTTGTGCTAATACTTTCTCAGCTGCTTTTGCATCATTTTGCATACGACCTAACTCATTCTGACCTTTTTTGATTTTGTCTTTCATCTGAGCAGGTGTTTCCATCGTATTTAATTCCTTAATCGCATTCTGACGAGTATCTAAAATATCTTTCTTTGCGATTGTAAACATAAGGTCATTCGTTAACTGTCCCTCAATCGGCTTTAAGAAGATACGGTTTGGCCCACGGTTCGTCATAGACTGTTGATAGAACCAACGCATTAACGGATAGTTAATTGTTTCTCCAAGGAAAGCTACGTGCGGCATATACGCTTCTGATTCAAACTTCGCTAATGTAATCGTAGCTGAAATAGAATGAGGAAAGCCCGGTACCGTCTGTACTTGTAAGTCAATTAAGGCTACGTTATGAATACCTAGTATTCTATTGATGTATGGATTATCAATCGGAACGAAAGGACACTTCGTAAACTGAGCAATTAAAGAACGTAGTCCATCCACATAAAATGTTAAGTCCCCTGTCTTACGAGGAATACCATTTATGTTTACTAGGTCATGGAAGTATAAGTCCATTTCAATTGCAGTCATAGAACTTCCAGCCTTCGTCATAATAGAAGACTTTGTACGTAATGGTTTCACCTTTACGATATTACTAGAGATATTTGTACGAATTGCCAGTGGTGGAATCGTTAGTAGAACATCTCCAATACGAACACGAGAATCTTTGAAGATAGCTTCATCGTCCTTATACTTAAAGATTTCATCGAATCTATCATCATTCGGTGGAACAAAATCAGTTAAGTTCGAAATGAAGTCATCACTGTAGTTTACTTCTAATGAACTACTTCCATTCTCAATCTTCTCATCAATGAAAGGAGATGTAATAACTGAATCTCTGTTTCCAAGGTCGGGTGTAACCATACCACTCGGCTTATCTTTAGAACCCGGGTCAAAGACTTGTAGTCCAAGTTCTGCAATCCAGCTCGTTGGGTTTAACATACTATGCTTGTAATCATTGATTACGTAGTTGTATGCCATGTACGCTAATGGAGCTTTTGCTTTCTTCTGAGAATAAGTAGTTAGTAATAATTTAGATAGGTTAGGAAATACGTTCCCGCCGTCCTTCATTGCATTTACAACTTCCTGTGATGTCTTATAAGGAGTTGGATAAACTGCGGCTACATAACGACCATA